>Ga0123355_10013826_pt1 | contig 12582 bp, 7 predicted proteins | sample TergutEmb28metaG_3_FD_89872 | JGI IMG/M metagenome (GOLD analysis project Ga0123355, IMG submission 89872) | Embiratermes neotenicus P1 segment gut microbial communities from Petit-Saut dam, French Guiana - Emb289 P1 | ecosystem: Host-associated > Arthropoda: Insects > Digestive system > Gut ...
AAAAAGAAACTTGGTATTACGATTGACTTTTACAACATGAAGTACGACGACAAGGTTGTCTTTGATATGGTGGGCTCTGCGGACACCGACGGCGTGTTCCAATTTGAAAGTGGCGGTATGAAAAAGTTCATGAAAGACCTGAAACCCGATTGTATCGAGGACTTCATCGCGGGTGTGTCACTGTTTCGTCCAGGTCCGATGGACATGATTCCGCAGTACTGCCGCGCAAAGCATAAGCCTGAACTTGCAAAATACGACCACACAATATTGGAGCCTATCCTGAAGAACACCTACGGTATCATGGTTTACCAGGAACAGGTCATGGACATCTTCCGAGTTCTTGGTGGATATTCTCTGGCGCAAGCGGACATGGTTCGTCGCGCCATGGGAAAGAAAGACCTAAAGGAAATGGCGGAACAACGTGAAAAATTCCTGAACGGCTCTAAAAAAGAAAACATAACTGGAGCCATCGCAAACGGCGTCAAAAAAGAAACAGCAATCAGCATCTGGAACAAAATGGAAAAGTTCGCTGGATATGCGTTTAATAAATCTCACGCGGCATGTTATGCGTATCTTGCTTATCAAACCGCATATTTAAAGAAACATTACTATCCATATTACATGGCCCAGGTTCTTAATAACCGCGTGCACAAGTGGGACGACATGACGTATTACATCATGTCAACACGCTCTAACGGCACGCGCGTGTTGCCTCCGTCAATTAACAAGTCCCAAACCTACTTCACCGTTGAAGATGGCGATAAAATACGTTTCGGCCTTGGCGCATTGAAAAACGTGGGTATAGGCGTTATAGAGTCAATCCTTGCCGAGCGTGAACGCGGAGGGGAATATAAATCATTCCAAGACTTTTGCAACCGTGCAAGCGGCGAGGCGCACAATAAACGATGTTTGGAAAGTCTTATCCTCTCTGGTGCATTTGATGAATTCGGCGCGGCAAGAAGCCAACTAATGGCAATATATCCAACCGTTGTCAGGCAAATATCCGAAGAAAAGAAATTCACTGACATGGGGCAGCTAAGTCTTTTTGGTGCGATGGAGGAACTTAATACCGACGTCCCAATTCCGAAGAACATCAAAGAATATGACGAGTTTACTAAGTTGAAATTCGAAAAAGAGGTCGTGGGTATTTACTTAAGCGGTCATCCGCTGTCCGCCCATACCGAAACCTTTGCCCAGTTCAACTTTGACACAAGGCAGTTAAAAAACGCACTGGAGGAAAACGGAGAGGAATCCCTGGACGGCAAACCGATTGCAATGGGTGCAATCATAACAGATGTCAAACGCGTTGTAACAAAAGCAACAAAAAAAGAAATGGCAATATTATCCGTGGAAGATATCTATGGTCCAACCGATGTCATGATCTTCCCGGCTGTATTCGACAAGGTGCGCAACATACTGGAAAAAGACAAAGTAATCCGAATCAATGGAAAGATATCCATCAGAGAAGGGGAAGAGCCAATCATCCTTGCTGAAACGGTTTTTGCGATGTGATCAAACTGAAATCTCTCCACGGAGGGATTTTCTCTTGCGTATGTCCAAATTGTTAGCGTATTTGGTGTATAAAGATTTGTCAAATGACGGCAATAATGGTATGGTAGGTATACTCATGCTAATTCAAAGAGGGGTCGAAAATACAGGCAAAAAGTCACGAAGCGCCAGGTTAAAACGCACTGGCACTATTATTATGGCTGTTGTTACGCTGGTGACTTTCATGTTGATCATGGCTCCTAACTTTATATTCAGTCGTTGGATTTACGGCATTTTCGGTGTATACGTTTTTTCCATTAAGCTGCTTGTTTTCTTTGCCGGTCTTGCAATTCGTAACTCGCGCAAGTACTCGGTCAACCGCAGATACATTTTAACAAGCTGCATCATGTTGTTCGCGGTGTTCACAGCAATTCATCTGGCGGTTACCAGCGAGCAACTTGCGGGGCTTTACTTCGGTGATTATCTGGCGCACGGATTTTCTAACATAACACCAGGTGGAATTATTTTCGCAATGCCAAGTTTCTTATTGCATTCTGTTTTGTATCTAGAGGGCAGTCTTGTCGTCCTGGGCGTTTTATTTGTTATCTCGGCGGCGGTCTTCGCAACGCACATAGTCGCGGCAGTAGGCGAGAACAAAGTTATCAACCGCAAAACCACTATTGCTCCTGAAACGTATTCGTCCCCTGGGCTATCCCCGAAAACAAAAAAAGAAATGGAAGAAGCACTGGAGAGCAAATATCAAGAACTTCTTACCAAACAAAGCCGTAAAACTCTGGATCTGCAAAAAAGCCAGCTGGGCCTTGTTCAACCTCCTGCGCGTGAGGTCGCCAAGAATAATGTTGCAGAAGTCGCACAAGTCATCCCAAGCGCATCTGCCGAGATAACGCAATGGAGCACAGAAGCAGCCGCGAAGTTGGAATCAGGGATTAAGGCACCATTATTCTCTGGAATGCCAAACAGCCCATTCGCAAAGAAACCAAACCCACAACCAACCACGGACTACAGCTGGGGGTCACCGCAGCCGTCCCAACCATCATTGTCACCATACCAAACCCAGCCACTGCCATCATGGGACATGCCTGCGATTGCTCCACCGCAGCCACAACCTATATTTCCGACTTTCACGCCTCAACCTGCATTGGTAACACCGCAGCCACAACCAATTTCAAATTCATGGTCAACACAACCGGAAGAGAACCTTCTAATGGCAAATGACAGAGGTCACCACCAACTATCGCTAGACACATCCAAAGTAGAAAACAAAGTCAAACCATATAAACGTTCCAAGTACATTAAGCCAACGCTTGACCTAATCCGTACCGAGAGTACCTCCAGCGAAGACGCGCACCTAGAAGCCATCCAAAAGCAACACACACTAGACAGCAAGTTTCGCGAATTCGGCGTCAACGCAAAGGTTGTTGGGTTTACGGTGGCGCCAGCCGTTACAAGATTCGAGGTGCAACTTGCAACAGGTACCCGTGTTCAACACGTGGTCGCGCTGGAGCAAGACATCGCGTACGCACTTGGTTGTCCTTACTTGCGAATCGAAACAACTATCGATGGTAAAAATGCGATTGGTTTCGAAGTTCCAAACAAATCCGTGGGCAAAGGTTCCATTAAAGATATCCTTGCATCGCGTGAATTCATGCAACACTCAAGCCCCCTTGCTTGTGTTATCGGTAAAAACATCGCAGACGAAATGGTTGTAGGTGATATTTGCACTATGCCACACTTGTTGATTGCAGGTTCCACCGGTTCTGGTAAATCTGTATGCTTAAACACACTTCTTGTCAGTTTGTTATTCCGTACTCACCCTGACGATATGAAGTTGCTGCTGGTTGACATGAAGAGAGTAGAACTAACATTGTACAACGACATTCCACACATGCTTATCCCAAAAGCAATCAAAGACGTAACGCACGCAATCAACGCGTTCAAATGGCTTCAAGAAGAAATGCAACGACGTTACGACATCTTAGAGGCAAACGGTGTCAACAACATTGGTTTATACCACAGCCTTCCTGGGTATCAAGGTGGCACGCTAGAGCGCATGCCATACATCCTAACCGTTATAGACGAGGCGGCTGACCTGATGACGCGTGGTAAAAAAGAAGTAGAAGACGCGATAAAATCACTTTCCGCACTTGCCCGTGCTTGCGGAATTCATATTGTTCTTGCGACACAACGTCCATCTGTAGACGTCATCACCGGTGTTATCAAAACCAACTTTCCGGTCCGTATCGCATTCAAAGTGGGTTCACGTGGTGACAGCCAAACGATCATCAATGAAACGGGTGCAGAAAAACTTGTGGGACGCGGTGATATGCTGTTTATCAAAGAAGGCTTTGGCCAACGTGTTCAGGGCGCCTTTATTGAAAACGACGAGGCGCGCCGTGTAATGAACTTTATCCGTGACAACAACAAGGCAGAATTTGACATCGACCTGGAAGACAGAATTCTTAATGGCCCACCACCAGAAGGTTCCTCTGGAGGAGGCATCATAGGAAATGGCCTTGCGGATGCCCAGAAAGATGAGTTATTCATCCCAATCCTAAGATGGATTGTGCGCGACGATAACTTCAACAGGACGGTTTCAACAAGCTCGCTTCAAAGAAATTTCTCAATCGGCTTCTCACGCGCTGGTAAAATCTTGGATCAATTCGCGGCGATGAACTTTGTCAGCTCTAACATGGGGCAAAAAGCACGTGACGTTATAATCACAAGAGATGAGGTGGAGAGGGTCTATGGTGCGTAGAAATTCGTTTGCTTGCTACTAGGGACTGAGATTTCGCTGCAATCGTGAGGATACCATACACCATACGGCGCCTAGCTATCTTGATTTGCTCAACACAATTGTTCACCTGTTGACGTCTGCGCTAGCTTCAGTTCTTAGAGAAGGTGGCGCGCCGTGGACGCGTAGCGTCCGGCGCAGAATCCAACATTTTGTCGAAATTTATTTGTGAATAACAGCATTCATGTTACCTTATACTAGTTCCAGTGGTTGGAGGTGGTTTTGTGAGTGCTGCGAATCCAAGCATTTATAAAAAATTGACAACTCTGCTAATTGTAGGTTTTTTAACATTCACTTTTGCACTCGGTGGCACGGCACTTGCAATTATCAACATGGGTGGCAATATTGGGGCAAGTACATCAATAGCACTTTTTGGCACGAACGGCGCAATAAATACAACCCAAGCACAAAACATTTTGAATAACTTAAACGCTGCCAGAACAAATGTGGTAAACAGAGATACACAATTTAGGTTATTCTCTAGCACAGGTACCGCAGATGTTAATAGGCTCAGTAATCTTAATTGGCGAATGACGAACATAAGTGGTGACCGTGTAACTTTCTGGGCGAGTGGCGCGTATCGTGACTCTGTATTTCATCCCGTTTTAGGACAAGCATCATCAGTGTATAGCACCAGCCAACTTCGTGATAACGTACTCGCAAATTTCACTACATTGACTAGCGGGTGGACTCCTGCCGTGCGTGATGCAAATATTTTAACACAAGGTACATCTACCAATAACGCGAACACCAGCGACAGAATGTGGATACCAAGCGCGGGCGAAGTGCAAAATCTCGGCACATGGGGATTGAGCAATGCGCAAAGGGGGTATACAGCAAATGGATTTGATGGCACTGCGTGGTTGCGTAATATGACTGCTTGGGGATCGGATACCACTGCAGCAATGCATTGGCGCGAGCGAATACGTATTGGTACTTGTTGGTACGTTAGTTATGGTTATTATGATTGCAACTATGGTTATTCCGGCTGGACAACCAATCAATCTTCATTGCGTCCTATTGGGCATTCATGGACTGAAGACGGGGGTTGCTCTTGGTATAGCGATGATGGCTCGTGGTGTCAAGGAGGATGGATCACTATCAATCATATTGTTACTGGTCATCAGAGCCAAATGATTACTATACCTGGAACGTTTGGAAGCGCGTCACATGTAAATCTAACTGGTGCTAATGTTAATGGCGCAACCGTGAGTGGAAACCGTGCCGTCCGCCCAGCATTGCACATCAGCCTGGCTGCGCTGGACCTCGCAGTGAACCCACCCCTTGCTACCCCAACCAACATAAACCTCAACGAAAACACCCTTACATGGAATGCGGTCACAGGTGCAACCGGATATGCCATATACCGGGGCACAACCAGGGTCGGCACAGTCGGCAATGTGACAACGGCTAACATGAACACTTGGTGGACCTGGCCAACAACAGGTTCACAAGTCATCGGCGTCCGTGCTCTGCATTCTAACACCGCACAAAATTCGGCGATTGGTGCGGGTCCCAATGTTACGTTTGCGACGCTTGGCGTTCCAGCCCCGACACTGACCGGCAGTATCCTAAGTTGGCCTGCAATCACCCACGCAACGCATTATGAAATCGCAGTTGGGTCGGGTGTAGCTCCACCCATTGTCACAACGATTACCGGAACATCCGTGGATTTATCAAATCACATAACCGAAATTGGCGACCACGTCATCCGAATTCGCGCGACAAATAATTTGTTCAATCACCATGATTCTGCATGGAGCACGGTGGCAAGTGCTCCTATATATATCATCAGATTCTCTCATGTTTTTGTAACAACCACCGACATCACCCAAAGCAACACCATCCTGATGAACATCTTGTTTCCAACGCAAATAGATTATCGTACTGAACTGCGCGTCGGCGACTGGATCAAATCCATCCATGGTAGTCATCCAATCATGCGCCAAGTAGACGCCATTGGCTCCGGAGCAAATCCAATCGTTATTCTTGGCATGACCATCGCATCCGAAATAAACCCAGCAGAAGGCTTGGCGGAACTTATATCATACACGCTGTCTCTAAACTTAACAAGTGCTGACTTTGACAACAACGCCGACTGGAATACATTTACTCGCGCATTGTTCTACGCAGAGAACGCTACCCACAACCTTAGCAACTTAACCGTCACCGAAGTTAAGAACATTACTGAAGCACTTCGTGATGCGCTGGATTTGCGTACTTAGTGTTGTCAAAGTTGCTAAAATGCGTTAAACTTTTCTCATGCACTTAGTTTGGCGTATCTTGCTTATATTCTCTTTTGTTGACGCGCTCATCGTTTGGTTTGTAATGGCGGAAAAAGCAGATAAGAACAAAGGCAAACTATACATCTGGTTGAAGAGCATCGCTGCGATAATGTTGTTCGCTTGCGTGATTATTGCGGTTATTTGGTGGTAAAAAAATGGATAAGATATTCGATTTCAAAAGGGCAGAAGCGGAATTAAACGCCAAGTGGCTTAACGGCAACATGTTTTCGACGATGGTAGACCACAGTAAAAAACCCTTCACAATTATCATGCCGCCTCCAAACGTTACAAGCAAACTTCACCTTGGCCACGCGTTTGAAAATACTTTAATTGATACGCTAATTAGATTTAAGCGAATGCAGGGCTTTAAAGCGCTGTTTATCCCTGGGGCTGACCATGCGGCAATCGCAACAGAGGTCAAAGTTGTCGAAGAGTTAAGAAAACAAGGCATAGAAAAATCAGACTTAACGCGCGAGGAGTTCCTTGGCCATGTACATAAATGGTACGACATTTACATCGAGGAAATCAAAACACAACTTAAAAGTTTGGGTATCAGTGCCGACTGGTCTCGCTTTCGTTTCACTATGGATGACATGACGACCAAAGCGGTTAAGCACTCGTTTGATCATCTTAACAAAAAAGGTTTCGTATATCAGGGCGAGCGCATGATAAACGCCTGCCAAACCTGTAACACCGCATTATGTGACGCAGAAGTCGAACACGAGGCAAAAGAACAGGTTTTATTTGACATTATATTCCCGTTCACTGAGGGAGATGGTGGACTTTCTGTTTCAACAGTCAGACCCGAGGTAATCTTCGGCGACGCAGCGGTTGCCATTCACCCAGACGACAAACGATATAAGTCACTAGTGGGGAAAAGCGTCTTCATTCCGCTAACAAAAAAACAAATCCCAATCATCGCCGACGAATGCGTTGACCCAAAGTTCGGAACGGGTGTTTTGCAGATTACCCCTGCTCATTCTCATAACGACTTTGATATTGCCCTTAAGCACAAACTGCCAATTGAAAAAGCCGAATTGCCTGACCGCGATGAAACCGTTAAGCGATTGATGGGCGCAGGTCTGATTTCTGGTCAAAAAAAGCACATTAGTAACATAGGGATGTGCTATCGTTGCCACAAGCCAGTCGAGCCAACCTTGTCAAAGCAGTGGTTCATCAAGATGGACGCACTAGCGAAACCAGCAATCGAAGCGATTACCAGCGGCAAGCTGAAAATAACTCCAAAGCCAATGGAGAAGATTTACCTGCACTGGTTGCGAAACATAAAGGATTGGTGCATTTCAAGACAACTTACAAGCGGCCATAAGATTCCAATCGATGGGGTAGATGATGTTTTGGATACTTGGTACTCATCCGGCTTATGGCCATTGGCAACACTTGGATATCCTGAGAAAAATCCAGAGTTCGATTACTTTTACCCAAATCAAGTTATGATAATGGGTTACGAGATTTTATTCTTCTGGGCAATTCGCATGGTTTTCTTGGGTGAAGAACTAACCGGCACCTTACCATTTGAAAACCTAATTTTCCACGGGATAGTCCGCGACAGCCAAGGGCGCAAGATGAGCAAATCCCTTGGCAACGGTATCGACCCACTAGATGTTATTGGCGAATACGGCGCGGACGCACTGCGTTTCAGTCTCATCGCTGGCACCAAAATCCAACGTGACCAGCGGTTTAACATGGACAAAGTTGTCCTGGCGCGAAATTTCATCAATAAAATCTGGAACGCGACAAAGTTAGTTGTCAGTAGCGAGTTGTCAGCTGTGAGTAAAATATCTGTTGAAAAGTTATCTGTGGCTGACAAGTGGATATTAACAAAGTTAAACACAGTTATCAAATCCGCGACTCGTAAATTTGAAAAGTACGACTTTGGAACGGCAGCGACCGAGTTGCAAACATTCTTCTGGTCAGATTTTTGTGACTGGTATTTAGAAGCATCTAAGCTAAGCGAAAACCGCGAAAACACATCGACTGTTTTGATGCATGTGTTGGTCACATTCTTGAAGCTTTTGAATCCAATCATGCCATTTATAACGGAAGAAATTTTCTGTAATGTGTTGAAACTGGGCAAATCTCTTCTTAACGAGTCATTTCCAGTCGAAGACAAGAAATATAACTTTGCAAAAGAGCGCAAAGAGTTCGACCAAACGATTGAACTTATCACATGGCTCCGTTCGGTCGGCAAGGGCAAAGATATAATCAATCCGCTAATGACAGGTGCGATGCCAAAGTCGCAAAGGGAAGAGTTGCAAGCGCAAAAGATCCAAGCACAAATCCAGAGCTTGCAAACAGAAATCGCACGCGGTGAAAAAATGCTTTCAAACCCAGGGTTTGTTGCAAAAGCAAAACCAGAGATGGTAAAGTTAGAGCGGGAAAAACTTGCAACCAATAAAAAACTTCTTGCAGAACTAGGAGGGCTTTGATGAGCGAAGAAGAGCGTAACTTAGACTTCACACCCGACGAAATGCAAAAGAAACTGCTCATCCTGTTCATTATGGAAAAGATGGAGTTTCCACTCAGCGACGTCAGCATCAGCGAAATAGTCGTAGCCAACCCATCTTGGATTAACTATATGGACTTTCGCGATGCACTGTTTTTGTTAACAGAAAGTCGTCTTATCCGCAGAAAAAGCCACGCAAGCGACACGCTGTTCACCATTACTCAAAACGGGCGTGATTGCTTGACGCATTTTTACACCAAGATTCCTGCAAGCATCCGCGAAGAGATTACAACATACGCCAAAGAAAATCGCGCCAGATTCAAACGTAGCCAGGAATACACATACGATTATTTCAAAAATTCCGATGCCAGCCATACATTGGTTCTGAAAATCCGCGACCAAGCGGCAGGTGACAACCTTCTTGAGATCAGAGTCAAAACTCCGTCACGCTCGGCTGCGGTTAAAGCAGCATCAAAATGGAAAGACAAAGCAGCAGGTGTTTACGAAAGTATATTTACAACAATAGTTGAAGAGTAAGAAATCATGCTATGATAGATAAAACTCAGGAGGGATTATGCAACACACATTTAAGCCAAAAGGAATTTGTGCGCGCGAAATCATATTCGAGCTTGACGACAATAAACTTGTTCGCAATGTAAAATTTATGGGCGGATGCGCTGGAAACGCAAGCGGCATCAGTAAGCTGGTAGAAGGTTTGCACGTGGACGAAGTCGTTGCAAAACTTAAAGGCACGCAATGTCGTTACGGCACAAGTTGCCCAGACCAACTGGCAAAGGCACTAGAAGAAATTACTTAGGACCTTTGCGCAACCAAATCAGCAGCACATTAATATCCGCGGGTGTGACTCCGCTAATTCTACTTGCTTGTCCAATACTAATCGGTTTTACTTGATTTAATTTTTGCTGGGCCTCTAATCTTATTCCGCGAATGGTTTTATAGTCCAAATCAACAGGCAACAACGCCTGTTCTTTTTTTAGTGCATCTTGGATTAGGTTTTTTTCTCGTTTGATATAGCCAGCATATTTAAGCTCAGTTTCGACGTGGTCTATCACCGATTGTGGAATTCCATCTGTGGTTCCTTGCTTGGCCTTCTCGATTTGCTGTAATTTTATTTGAAATGTTTTCCAGCGTGCATTGCACACCAACCCAATCTCGCGCCCAAGTGGAGTCAAACGCATGTCTGCATTGTCTTGGCGAAGGTACAATCTATGTTCCGCACGACTAGTCAGCATTCGATATGGATCTTCCGCGCCTTGCGTGACCAAATCATCAATCAAAACACCAATGTAACTGTTGGTTCTGTCCAAAGTAAATTTCACACCCGCTGCGTTAACACCTGCTACTAGTCCTTGCGCTGCGGCTTCTTCATAGCCACTGGTCCCGTTGACTTGACCGGCAAAGAACAAGCCCTTTAAATCCTTATATTCCAAAGTGTGATGCAATTGCATCGGGTCAATACAATCATATTCAATCGCGTATGCGCCGCGCATGATTTCCGCGTCTTCCAGACCCGCAATACTGTGCACAAAGTCATGTTGCACATCAAGCGGCAGGGAAGAACTCAGGCCCTGGACGTACACTTCATCCATGTGCAAGCTCTCTGGCTCTAAGAACAATTGATGACGTTCTTTCCCAGAGAATCGAACAATCTTGTCTTCAATGCTTGGGCAGTAACGCGGGCCAATGCCGGTAGCAACTCCACCATACATAGCACTGGTATGCAGGTTATCCTTAATAATCTGATGTGTTTTTTGATTTGTATATGTCAAATGGCACGAGACAGCATTGTTAATCTTTTTTTTCGTCATGAATGAAAAGCTTTGAATCCCTTCGTCACCGCCTTGAGGTTTAGTCTTGGAATAATCAATTGTCTTGGAATTCACACGTGGAGGTGTGCCGGTCTTGAACCTTCGAAGATTCAAGCCAATTTCAGTAAGGCTTCTAGAAAGTTCCGATGCATAAGCAAAACCGCTAGGGCCTTCTTTTTTAACATCATGCCCGACCATAACAGAGCTATCCAAATATGTACCAGTTGCAATAACAACACTTGGTGCAAAACACTCTTCACCGTTTGCAAGTTTCACTCCTCTCACAACTGACAGCTCAGAGCTCACGGCTGCAACCTCTCCCTGCATCAGAGTTATATTTGGATGCTCGTCCAACATCTTCTTTGCAAAATTTTGATAATCAATCCTGTCAACTTGGGCGCGTAGAGATTGAACCGCAGCACCTTTTGTCGTATTCAACATCCTTATCTGAAGCGCTGTTGCATCGGCGATAATACCCATGACTCCGCCAAGTGCATCAACTTCGACAGCAAGTTGTGCCTTTGCGTTGCCACCAATAGAAGGATTGCATGCAAGAAAACCAACAGATTCCAAATCCATGCACAGAACAAGAACCTTTTTCCCAAGGTTCGCCCCAGCCATCGCGGCTTCGATTCCTGCATGCCCAGCACCAACTACAATCACGTCAAAGTTTTTCATGTGTGGTATATTGTAACATGTACAACTATCTAAAGGGAATAGTCACCGAAGTAACTGGCGAAATCACTGTGGAATGCGGGGGCGTCGGTTATCTTGTGGTGCCGACCTATTCACTGTTTGCATCGGTCACATTGGGTCAATCCGCAACAATCCATGTTCATCACGATGTAAAGGAAAACTCGCAGACGCTATATGGTTTTCGCTCGGCAAGTGAAAGGGAACTATTTCGCAAATTGTTAACCGTCAACGGTGTGGGCCCGAAAGGGGCAATCGCATTATTATCCATAGGGGATGAGAAACTGGTCAGCGCAATTCTAACGCAAGACGTTCAGGCACTCAGCCGCATCAAAGGCGTCAGCACCAAATCCGCAGAGAAAGTTATTCTAGACCTTCGCTCGAAACTGACAAAGGTTTCCAGCAGCGGTCTTGATTTTCTGCAGCCTACTGAGAACTCTGCGGTCGTGGATGCGATACTGGGTCTTGTTAACTTGGGCGTCAGTAAGCCTATGGCAACCGATATGATTGCCAGAATTAAAACCGATGGATTAACGGCGGAAGAGATTATCGTAGAAGCACTGAACGCGAAGGGGAGGGCTAACTGATGATGGATGAAAGATTTATTTCCGCAAACCAACTTTGCGATGACGAGCGCGACAATCGCCTTCGCCCAACAACTTTGGATGAATACGTAGGCCAGGAAAAGATAAAGGGCGCTTTAAAAGTATTCTTGTCTGCGGCGAAACAGCGCTGCGAGTGCGTGGATCATATTTTGTTGTATGGACCACCTGGTTTAGGTAAAACAACACTTGCAACAATTATCGCGAACGAAATGAATGCAAATATTCGCCTCGCAAGCGGTCCCACCATAGAAAACGCTGCAGATCTTGCGGCGATACTGACTAACCTGCAAAAAGGCGACATCCTTTTCATTGACGAGGTTCACAGATTGTCACGCCATTGCGAGGAAATTCTTTATACCGCGATGGAAGATTATGCTCTTGACATGGTTATCGGCAAAGGTCCATC
>Ga0123355_10013827_pt1 | contig 12582 bp, 8 predicted proteins | sample TergutEmb28metaG_3_FD_89872 | JGI IMG/M metagenome (GOLD analysis project Ga0123355, IMG submission 89872) | Embiratermes neotenicus P1 segment gut microbial communities from Petit-Saut dam, French Guiana - Emb289 P1 | ecosystem: Host-associated > Arthropoda: Insects > Digestive system > Gut ...
AACTTGGCAACCAATTCCCAAACACAGCAGCACCATACGCAACTGGGCCTTAACTACATGGGCTTTGTGCGTATAGATGCTGACATTTTTGCGACCACGGACAGCTTTGCTATTCGTGTTCCGATATTTGACAATAATTTCTACGGCGTTACGTTTAGCACGCTGGAAGAAGACCTCCCCGCATTTTTAAACAATTTTGGCATAGAGCTGGACGAATTTGCAGAAATATTTGACGGGCTGGACATGATTTTGGACGGGATACAGCTTGATGCAGACCCGGAAGACTGGCTGGAAATGTTACTGCCATATGTAGAAGTTATTGCGCAATTTTTTGATAACTTTAGCGTTACCGCCCAAACCACACAGCGCGATGGCGTTGACGTTACAAGATATGAGTATTCATTCGCATTTGAGTTGATGTACAACATGATTGAAGACCTCTTTGATGTGGTGCGCGCCGACGCTGATACTCTCGCGTATTTGGCAATGATGGATGTTACCATGCGCGACATATCCATGATGTTTGACGAAATACTTACAGCTCTGGAAGCTTACAACTTGGAAAATTCAACTGCATCACTGGCGTTTTACGTTAGTCAAAATGACAGGCTTATGTATGTGGAATTGCTTGTTGACACACAACAAGCTAGCACGTCTGCCACGCAAGTAGATGTAATTAGCCTAGACTTTGGCGCGTCGGTTTATTGCGATTGGGTGTTTTCTATCGAAACGGATACTGTGGTATGGTCTTTCTCAGACATTGACAATACGTACACTAATTCAATTATCCTCACCCTGTCAAACCCGTGGGGCGGCTATGACACATCTGTAGCAAGTTCTGTATGGTCAACCACCACCGGCGATTTTACGCTATCGTTTTCAGATGATTTCGGCGGAACGGATGTTGCATTATCCGGGCAACTTACGCGCAATGCAAACGGCGGCTTTGCCCTGCGTTTTGCGGAAGGCGAGTTGGAAATAATAATATCCGGCACACCCGGGACGCCAAATATCCCACAGGTCAACATCGTAAATATCGACCAATGGGACATGTTCCTTATCGAAGATGTACTGGATTTCGTATTCGAATTGATGATGATGCTTGAATAGACTTTAGAACAAAAAAATTCAAGTTGTGACTCTCCGTCACAACTTGAATTTTTTTTTATTAAATTGCCGAATGTGTAAACACGGCAATTGCGCAGGTTGGAATTACGCAAACTGCGCCAAGTGGGTTGCCCCAGAACATGCCTTCATCATTTTGGATGTGACCCATTGGGCCAAAATCATCGGTGCAGGAACTGCCAACTGGACATGCCGGTGGAGCGCCCCCATGCCATATATTTTTGCTACCATATGCATCTTCTATATCATAAAGACTATAAATAAAGGAAATATCAACGGTATCACGAGAAATATATACACGGTCTATCAGCATACCCACTAACTCTTTTTGCTTGACCGCATTAGCCCCGGCAAATTCTTTCTTCCATGATACAGTGATCTTCTTAAATGCCATTAGTTTATCCATGCGGTTTATAACTGCATCTGTCTCTGCCTTTATTAAGTCTCGCTCTTGCTCCAATGCAGACAGGGTATCAGCCTTATCGTTCATAACATCGGATAGCTGCTTTTCGGTAAATGCAGATTCACCCATTAAGCATTTCAATATTTCTTCTTCCAGCCGTGCGACCTCTTTTTTCAAAGAGGTTATTTTTTGTGCAATAGGCTTTAACTTTTGGTTTTGCTCTTTAGCCAGTCCAGCCTTTCGTTCTGTTGCCAACCGTGAAATATTCATAGCCTTGATATTATCAAGGTACGAGTAAATTTCATCAAGTACAACGGTTTCTATTTTTACTATACCATATTGAAATTGTCCTGCACAATCTCCTAATCGGGTTTTATTGGGGCAATTATAATACTTTGATTTATAGGTTGCAATCTCTCCTGTGCCCTTTAATTGTCGCTTTGTTTGTGCAACTCGTGGATGTAGCTTTGCATTACAATAACCACAGTATGCTACTTGTGATAATAAAAAAGTATCTTTGTTTAATTTTACAACCCTTGCATTTACCTTAATATCTCTTTGACTAATGTTTGCGTTTACTTTATCCCAAATGGTAGGCTCAATAATCATTAAGCTATCCACAAGTTCCCTTGAATGTACCCAACTATCTTTTGGTGATGCAACCTTTTTGCCACGCTTGGCTCTAACCTTACCAGCCACATAGTCACCCTTGTATACAGGGTTTCTCAACATTCGTACAATGCCTTGTACTGTCCAATTCTTCCCTGTACGTGTCGTGCTACCCTCGGCGTTAATTATTTTTGCAACTTTGAAACTTCCCATATCTGCATCACTGGATAATTCATAAATTCTTCTAACAACCGTTGCCTCCGGCTCATAGATAACCAGCTTTTTACGCTCATGTCCTTTTCTATTGTATTCGCCCGAATACTCTAGCGCATAACCATATGGGGCTACACCACCACGGAATTTGCCGTCCATTACCAACTGATTATGTTTTTCGGCTACACGCATGGATGTGTTTTCGCTTTCGGCCGCAGATTGCCAGTAGCGTATATAGTTTAGCAGCTTGTCCATATGGTCATCAAAAGTTTGTTGCCCTTCGCTAACGCTCCATACTTCTATGTTCTGCTTAACAAACCACTCAACAATAAAAGGGGTTTCATCCTCACGCCTACCCAAACGGTCAAACATGAATACTAAGAGAACATCAAACATCCCTGCGGCGGCATCTTTCTTTAGTTGTACCAACGCATCACGTTCTTCGGCCGATTTATGATAACCAGACACACCTCTTTCTGTGTACTCTTTTTCCAGCTTCCATGCCCGTTGTTTTTTAATAAAATCTGCGCAGGCCTTTATTTGCATAGGAATATCATCGCCAATAAGCTGATTTTTTGTACTTACACGGTATAAACATGCAACACGTTTTAATATCATAAATACCCCCTACGCTAAGTCAAACAAATTAAACTTAAAATGTACATCTATGCTGTCACTTGAAATAATTACAGAATCTATGAGTTTTGCTACAAGCATTTTTTGTATACCAACCTCGGATGCTTCAAACTCTTGCCGCCAGTTTGGTATCATTGTCTGTAGCTCAACAAAAGTCTTTACTTCTTTTAGGCCGACAGAAAGCTCGTCCTCTAATTTTTCTTCGCCTTGTTTTAGTTGTTCCAGCTCGTCATCTTTTTTTGTGATTATTTTGGAAAGCTGCTCGGCGGTGAAGCTACTTTCATTTGTTAACGTCTTGATGATTTCATTATTAAGCAATTCTAGTTCCTTTTCGGTCTTGGCGATTTGCATTCTTACATCATGCAAATCGCTTTCGGTGTTTTGTTTTATTTTGCCTTGCATCTTATCTATCTTTGACGATAAATCCAACGTTTGCAGAGAGTCCAAATAGGCATAAACTTCTTCCATCACAACTGGGTCTATTTTCTTTTGGCTATATGTCCGTTGTCCTGTGCATGGAATGGTTGCCCTGCGCCCGAAGCATATATATTTTGGTTGCAAAAATTCAACCTCTTTATTGTCTTTTTTCCGTGTCCATTTTTTTACTGCATACCTTGAACCTAAGTTAGCACCACATATAGCACATTTTGCCAGCCCCACAAAAAGCAAAGGTCCTTTTGTTTGTTTAGGATATTTGCCTGTTTTAGCTTTTCTGGATTCCCTTATTTCTTCTGCGGTGTCCCAAAGTTGCTCGTCAACAATTATTAGTTTTGTCATTTGTTCATTTGAATAAATCCAGTTTTCGGATGAAACCCTCTTGCTTTCGCCACGGGTAGACGGCCTTTTGCCAGATACATAGTAGCCCTTGTAAATGGGGTTTTTGAGCAAAGTCATAACGGTATCTGTTGTCCAGTAGTTACCACGTTTCGTTTTTATTTCTCTTTCATTTAGATACTTGGCTACTCTATGACCGCCATATCCATTTTCACAAACAAGCTTGAATATGGTTTTTACAACTTCGCTTTCTTTTTCATCTATGGCAAGTTCTTTGAGTTTATAGCCTTTTTGGTTCTTGTTTTCGGATTCTACTAATTTATAGCCGTAAGGCGGTGTACCGCCACGGAATTGTCCATCCTCAACCATCTGCTTATGCTTTTCTTTAACACGCAAGGAAGTCTTTTCGCTCTCCCCGCCGGATTGCCAAAATCGAATGTAGTTTATTAGCTTGTCGGCTCGGTTATCAATGCGCTGCTGACCTTCTTTAACGCTCCAAACTTCGATGCCTTGCCCTACAAACCATTCAACGATAAATGGCGTCTCATCTTCACGCCTACCTAAGCGGTCAAACATGAACACCAGCAAAACGTCAAATAGCCCGCTTTCAGCGTCTGCTCGGGCTTGCTGCAAAATATCTCTTTGTTCTGCGGATTTATGATACCCAGAAACACCTTTTTCGTGGTATTCCTTTGCTAAGACCCACCCCGGCATGGAATCAATGAACGCATTACATGCGTTTTTTTGCATTGGGATGTCGTTTTCTTCCACTTGTTTCTTTGTGGAAACCCGGTAAAGACAGGCAACTCTTGTTATGTTCGTCACGCACTATCACTCCATATACTCTATTGTTATGCTACCATAATTGTAGCGCAACATAATATAAATAGCAATATTATGTTGCGCTTGTTCAGCTTGCGGTGATGACTGCTTGGGCATTTTTTTCAATGTACTGGTTAGAGAGAATTTGGATAATATCTTCTTCGATTTTTCCCACGTCTATTTCATTACCTTTTGGAAAGTGAAGATTTACCCACATTTTGTGTTTTTCATTATATCTTTGAAGAGTAATTTTGTCTGACGTTTGCTTAATTTTATATCTTATACCGTTGATTTCAACAGTTTCGCTCATGCTATTCCCCTCCATATAAATAGGTTGTCGATAATGTATATGCCAATTAAATTAGCTTAGAAACTTGTCAGTTTAAATGTTGCAAGATGATTAATGTCATACAGGTAATGCGCGGCGATAATACTAATGCGGTTGTGCCCCAGTGCTTGCGATGCAATCAGCATCGCCCTGCGGTCTAAAATTACACCATCCATATCTTTCCGGCAGTAGTATCGCTCGTTTTGCATTTCGCCGTCGAGATAAAAAGTATTGCTGTCAGGAAGCCCATTCAGAGGTCGGGCATGAAGGTTGTATATAGCCTTACAATAATCTGCCCGATACGAATGAATGTCCGCCCGTGATGGTATCTTTGGGAAAACCTTTTGCCCCGCAGGCGTGTTACTGATGCGCTCTGCAACCTTGTCGCACAGCACAGGAACATTTCTTATTTTGCCGCCCTTGCCTTTGATGTTGATGAGCATTGGCTTTCCGGTAGCTTCGTCATAAACAAGGTTCTCTGGTCTGAGCTTTGCAATTTCGTGACGCCTAAGCCCTGTGGCTCTGCAAGTATCAACAAAATCTTGGTTTCTACTCTCGGAGAACACCGCTTTTTTTTGACGGCTTTTAGAGATGTCGGCCCTGCGGCGAACTTGGGTTGGAATGAAATCCTTTGATGAGCAGTTATATAGCTTCGCCAAGGCACAGGCTATGGCTTTTTGAGATGGAGCTGCGTATCCGTTATCTATTAAGTGCTTGATATAGTCGTCTACATATTGCCTCGCCTCTGCAAGAGTTTTGCAGCCAAAACTCGTTTTTGCCCATTTAACAAAAGCGCAGGCTTGACTCATATATGTTTTAAACGTACCCCACGAGTAAATACCCTGAGATGCAATGCCTCGGCTTTTGGCCTCGTGCCGCTTTTCACCAATACATAGTATTGCAGTAAATTTTTCTTGAACTTGCTTTATTAAACTTGGTTTTTTCATATGAAAATTCCTTTCGATATAATTGACGCAGTTAAGGATGACGAAGACGATGTTTCGTATTCACGAGCGTTTACATCTGCCCGGTGATGAGTAGTTTTTTAAAGGTCTACCAACCTTGTTTTCCTTTGCAGGCTTGTTTCTGATTTGCTAAAATCAGAAAATTTAATAAAAAAAGGACCGATTTCAAGCAATTGACTATGCTTAAAATTCGATCCTCTGTTTGTGTCGCAAACGCGACTATTCTTTCTTCCCTGCAAAGGTATATACAACACTAAAAAGTGGTGTGCGGAATTAACTTTAGGCAACAGCCTAGCAATAAAAAAAGAACAAACGCAAGCATTTTATATGCTCGTCATTCGCTCCAAAAATTTTAATAGCTGTATATATCTATTAATCAATATTAGCATCCTACACCGCCTATATGAAAGCGGCTCAGAATGTTTGTTTTTGATATTTTTGCAAAAAAAATATCGGATACAATGCAGGTGTCGTTACCAAATAGGCAGACTACACCCCCTGCGTTTTAATCCGAAATGCGCTAATACCGAAATATCTTACATAAGTATACTACTCAAAATTTTGTACAATGTCAAGCAATTTTATACGTTGCATAAAATTTTGCAAAAAAATATCAAATTACTTGTTGCAACCGTCAGTTCACGAAAAGAACTTACACATACACCAAAGCTAAACCGTTTATTCTGCATTAAAATGCGAGAATAACCGTTAAGCCGAGTATAGTCAGATTGCAGAATGTATGCTAGATGATGTACATAAAGCTATAGTGTTTGCATACAGACTCGTTATCATTCGCCTATTTTAGCACTTTAGCAATCTGCGACATCAGTTTGCTCACTTCCATCAAATTACGGCTATCAGTACCTTTTAGTATGGCATATATAATATCACTATCTCGCATATCTTTTGGCACTTCATCACCAAAAACGATATAGTCCAATGATAATTCCAAATGCTGTGCAATTGTGATGAGAGTATCAAGAGCCGGTCGCTGGAAAGCATTTTCAATTTTTGTGTACGAACTTGCTGACAGACCGATAACCTCACAAAATCCTTCTTGTGTAAAGCCAAGGATCTCGCGACGACTTTTAATTCGATTTGCCATTTCTTTTTGTTGTGATTTAGTCAATGCATTCACCTCTTGCCCTATTATATAAACCCGCCGAAAGGCGGTGTATTCGCTATTGACGAAACATGCGCCATTCGGTACAATAGAATTCACATTGTTGCTGTGATAACGAATGCAGTTAGTGAACACAAAAAGTGCAAATTGGATTGTGCAAAAACACGCATTTGTACATTGCGATTTCAATAAATAGACAATATGCTGAGCTGCATTAGTACATTTTGCGTTGTCTTGGTTGTAATTTTTCTTAGCGATATGGATTCCATCTGCAAGCCAACTCCCACATTACACAACATTTGCACAAGTTTACAAAAGACATAGGATTCTGGCACTTAACTTCATGCTTCTTTGTGCCGATGTAACGAAAATAGGGGGATGATAGTTATGTTAAATAAAATTATGCGACACAATGTTACTCATTGGCGAGTCTTGTTTATCACTTGCCATTGCTTACGTAGGTGTCGTTATTTTTTTATAAAAATACTCAATGAGTTCTCCACCCCAGCTTTGGTGGTAGATAGTGCAAAAATGAAATTCAACTGGTACGAAAATCGTACCAGTTGAATTTCATTTTTATGTTTGGCTGGTGACAGACAATCTCTGTAATAGGGCGATAGGTTGGCGATGATTTTATGCTACCTACGCATTAGAGGAAATTTGGTTTTACAGGATTGAAGAATAGGCGTATATACTGCATATTGTCAACGCTCATGTTTACAAAAAAAGCAAAACATTCAATTAACTACTGGAAGAAGGCGAATACAAATGACCAATAACGAAATTAATGAGTCGATTGTTAATGATTGTTTGAAATACACACTGAGAAAGCCACTTGCTTATTTTGTCGCAAACCATCTGCGATCCTATTATGGAGAGGAAGATTGGTGGGCAGAGGGCGTTATTAATACATTGTCTGGCGATCAGGTAAGGGACTTACCCAACTTAGGAGATTGGGAAACGTTGGTGCCTAAGCTGGATATTGCTAGGTCTTTAGAATTGCTATTCAAACACAAAAATGAGATATTTTATGCCAAGCTTCCACGTGCTTATCGATCAATAGGTATAATTAAGGGGGCACGAAACACGGATGCCCATGCCGGGTCTGAAGGGATTTCATATGCAAAATCAATTAGTTTCCTTGACGCTATGGCACAATTGTTAGAATGTATAGGCGAAAGCGAAGCATCGCAGATAGCAAGGGGAAAAATTAGCGAGCTAAAATCTGATGTGCCCGTTAGTGTTGCCCCGCCTGTTGACATACCACAATATGTACCTCCTCAGCCAGACATTAAACCTTACGAACCTGTACGCGCAGTCCCGCTGGCAAACATACCACAATACGTACCACCTCAATATTCGCACCAAGCGGCGAGAAAAGAACCTCTCGGTTGTTCGGGTGTGTGTGGAATTATTTTCGGCGGCATCAGTATCTCCCTCTTTTTCTGGTGGGCATTCACAGAACACCCAACCACCACCATTTCCATTTTGGCAACTATTCCAGTCGCAATAATATTATTAATAATATTCGTGAAAAAAACTGTCCCTTTTCTGCGAACTGTGCTTGGCGGGGTCAAAGTTGAATCATATGACAATGGAGCATATGAAGGCACTATGCTAAATGGTCAGCGTCACGGAAGGGGTAAATATACGTGGAAAGATGGGGCTGTGCATATTGGATATTGGAAAAATGGGAATCGCCGCGGTAAGGGCAAGATGTTTTATGCCAACGGAACAGTCTACGAAGGAGTGTGGAAAAATAATTTTCGCCATGGCAATGGCAAGCAAACATATGCCGATGACGGTGTATATATCGGCGATTGGGAAAACGATGTGCGTAGTGGATTTGGTCGGCTGATTTTTGCAAGTGGCGCAAATTACAATGGTGCATGGAAAGATGACATGTACCATGGTAAAGGAACAATGCTATTTGAGGACGATGCATTATACACAGGCTCATGGAAAAATGGAAAAATGAACGGAAAAGGGAAACTGATTTGGAGAAATGGTGGTATATATACCGGATATTTTGAAAATGGCGAGAGAAATGGTAGGTGCAAGCTTATATACGCCGACGGCGGTTTATTTAAAGGTACAATGCTAAATGGTATTCGCAAAAGCGGAAAAGTAGAATGTCCCGATGGAGATGTTTTTGAGGGCTTTTTCGATGAAGATGGCGACCCGCAAGGCGAATACGAAAAAATCCCTATCGGCAGTGAAAGAGATTCGTTTAACAAACGACTAGCTAAAAGGCTAGAGGAAATAGCCATAAGAGCGCAAAAAATGGAATCCCTTTGTAAAAACATTGTAATTGTAAATGAAGAACCACCACCAGTCGCCATACCCACATGTACAAGCTGCAACGTAGAACTTGATGAAACCGCAATATTCTGCATACACTGCGGCCATGATATTGCATCATGAACTATATCATTGAATACGCCGTGTATTGTCATAAAGGCCATGTAAGGGACAAAAACCAAGATAACTTTTGGTGCGTTGGTACGTTTTTAGAAGCTACAAACGAAGGCATACTTAGTCCGATAATTGGCAAAGTCAAACTCAAAGACCGCCCAACTTTTGCAGTATTTGACGGCATGGGTGGTGAGCAACAAGGGGAGCAGGCCGCCTATATTGCAGCAAAAACATTCGATAACTTTCAAAAACATAACCCAAGCATGGGAAATCTCCTTATACAATCATGCGATGTCATGAACAAAGCCATATGCGACTTTACCTATACTCAACCATTTGGCAGTACCGGAACCACCGCCGCAATACTCGCATTTGACAAATGCGGCGTCAGTGCCTGCAATATTGGTGACAGCCGAATATATCGGCTTAGCAATGGCATATTATCGCAAATTTCCTGCGACCATATTGACTCTTCTATCAAAGGCAGGAAGCCGCCGCTTGCACAAAACTTGGGAATACCGGTTACAGATTTTCAAATAGAGCCACATATAGCAAGCTGTTGCTATTATGCAGGCGACAAATACATTATTTGTTCCGATGGGCTAACAGACATGCTATCTGACAATGAAATTGGTAACATTCTTGCAAGCTATCGCAATGTAGCGCATTGCGGGCAATTACTAATGCAATCTGCACTTAATGCAGGCGGGCATGACAATATTACAATAATTCTGTGCGAAGTTAAAAAGCAAAATAGCATATTAAATCTATTTAAGGTGGGGTAAAACCATGGGAATTGAAAAGTTAAATTTAGTATGGCCGGAATGGACGGTCACAGAACAACTTGGCGAAGGTACCTTCGGCAAGGTTTACAAAGCCGTGCGCGACCAGCACGGAGTAATTTCAACTGCCGCTATCAAGGTAATTTCCATACCGCAAAACGAAGCCGAGGTCTTGTCTGTCCGGTTTGAAGGGCTGGACGAAAACGGAACAAGAGCGTACTTTGAAAGCGTTGTTTCCAATTTTATTAATGAAATAAAGGCAATGGAGTCGTTAAAGGGCACTTCCAACATTGTTAATATCGAAGATTACAATGTGTTGGAAGATACCGACAAAATTGGCTGGCACATTTTTATCCGTATGGAGCTTTTAACGCCTTTAACCTACTATCGCGCAGTAAAAACAATGGATGAAGCAGAAGTTTTAAAACTTGGACAAGATTTATGCCAAGCATTAGAACTTTGCGCCCAGCGCAACATAATTCACCGAGACATAAAGCCGGAAAACATCTTTGTATCATCTTTTGGCGATTTTAAAATTGGTGACTTTGGCGTAGCGCGGGAGTTGAAAAAAACAAGTTCGCTGTCAAAAAAAGGCACGCCCAATTTTATGGCCCCAGAGGTCAACGAAGGCAAAACTTACGATTTAACCGCAGATATTTATTCTCTTGGGCTTGTACTTTATATGCTGTTAAACAACAATCGACTTCCTTTCTTAGACCCATATGCGCAAATAGTTTCATTTCAAGACAAGCAAAATGCACTAAATAGGCGGTTGTCCGGCGAGGAACTTCCCGCACCTTGCGAAGCAAGCACCAAGACTGCGCAAATTATACAAGCTGCATGTGCCTTTGACCCGGCAAAACGATTCCAAACACCCACTGCGTTTAAAAACATATTAGCGTCAATGGCTGGTCGTGTATCAGATACGGTTCCGCCGCCGGTTGCGGCACCAGTTGCAGCACCAGTTGAGGAGCCGATTGTAACACCAGTGCGTCCTGCTACACCGGAAGCACCCCGGCAAGTACATGTACCTGTTATAGACTATAGCTGGGACAATACATGGAAGATTAAGTTGGGTTTTTTTGCGGTTACAGTTGTTGCATTAATTATTGCCGGATATATGGGGATTAATTTTATCCGCTCTGGGGGTAGCCAAGTTACAAATGTAATGACCCAGCTTGAAACAGGCAATCATTCACATGCATTGCTGTTGGCAGGCAACATCAGTAGCAATATGCAGCAACGCAGCTTGCAAAACAATTTGCAAAATCGCTTGAACGCGATTACAGTAGAATTTTTGAGCAATGATATTGATTATGGTACCGCGCTGACTGAAATTAGCGCGATAGAGCGCATGGGTTTTGATGTTTTGTATGACAACATCGCTAACTCGAGAGACTCAATTACCAGAATAAACAACTCCCGCGTTGCGTTTAACACTGCCGAAACAATGTATGCGCGTGGCAATTTTTCTACAGCCATTACGCATTTTGGCATGGTAGAGCAAGATGACACCAACTATTTTACGGCAATGCAAGGTTTGAGAAGGGCTTCCGATGCATATAGAGAGATTGCGCTGGCTAATGCTGAAAATTATTATGACTTGGGGAATTATGGTGCCGCAATCCGGGTGCTAGATAGTGCATTGCGCGTTATTGAAAATGACTCGGCACTTATGCAACAGTTGGCCAATTTTCAAGAATCATATATAGATGAAGTTATTGCGCGTGTGGGTGAAATGGTTGAATATGGTGACTATGCAAGCGCAGTATCTAGGCTTAACAGCGCGTTGTTTATGTTGCCAAATAATACGCGGCTTAGTATGGAGGTTGATAGAGTTGAGGGGTTACGGCCTGTGAGTTTGGGGACGGTAACGCTGGTAGATTCGTATGGTTATGAACATGTGCTTGAAAATATCACCGATTCTTTTGGCAATGTGCATAATCAAGGGCATAGTTTTGCACCACGTCATGGCCCATGGTCACACAACCACAGAGACGCACATTCAAAGTACAACTTAAACCGCGACTTTACTATGTTTACTGCTTATTTTGTTGCTCCATCTGGGCTTGACACAAATCTTGTTTTTACAGTTGAAATATTTCTTGATAGTGATCCGATGCCTGTCATAAGACTTGAAGATTTTACTGTGAGGACATCTCCAACTCCAATATCAATTGACGTAACAGGCACAACAACTATGGATATAAGAGTCGCTGCACGTTCAACAGGCCGTTATACTTCACCCCGACACTCTATATACTTAGTAAACACCCTCCTAACCCGATGATGAACACAAACACACACAACCCCTTCGACTTCACCCGTCGCTCAACAGACGCTTTCTACGACACTGTGGACTTGAAGGACTTTGCGGACAACGACGC
>Ga0123355_10013829_pt1 | contig 12581 bp, 4 predicted proteins | sample TergutEmb28metaG_3_FD_89872 | JGI IMG/M metagenome (GOLD analysis project Ga0123355, IMG submission 89872) | Embiratermes neotenicus P1 segment gut microbial communities from Petit-Saut dam, French Guiana - Emb289 P1 | ecosystem: Host-associated > Arthropoda: Insects > Digestive system > Gut ...
CTTCATTCACTTCATTCACCTGCCTATGAAGATGGAACCGATAGTGAGTTCCGAAACGTCGGCAATTAGAACTCAGACGCCGGGGAATTACCCAAAAAGGAATAAATTACATTTAGAACACGGAGAAAGCTTAAAAACAAGAACTCTGTATTAACTTCATCACAATCTTTGATCAGGTAACAATTTATTTCCCCTTCCCCTTTCACAGCAACTATACATCTATTTTAACCACAGACCACTATAAAAACCACTTTTATCCAGTTTAACCAGAAAGGAATAACACTAGTGTGTGTTTTTGTGCCCTTTTGGGAAACATAAAGAATGGTGGAACATTAATAGCTGGCAAAATGGCTTAACTTTTGTATGCCATGTAAGTTAATTGTTCCCTTATGTCAACGCCATATGTTAAAAATTAAACATGTTAGTGACTTCCTCTTTTCATTTCAAAACATGCTTCAAGAAATAGCAGTAAATTACAGCATTCATTGGTATTTTACATATATGTGTTCTAATATGTGAGAACATCTTTCCAGCAGCATTATTACACACAATTTATGGCATTTTTCAAAATACACAGCCCTAATAGAGATGCATCATATTTTAGTCCAAAAAATTTGTGTAACATCATGAAATAATAAAAGCACTAAAATTTAATACTAATAAAAAAATTATTCTGAGATGTGATGCCATATATTTTGATGGACAGTTACCAGTGTTTCAGAGAACCACCAGCCTCCATCTTCAGTGTGGAGGAATATCTAATGCTGCGAGAATCTCAGATCTCACTTAATATTTTATGGCTCACTACAGGTGTCACTTTTATTGTGTCCCTGTGCACAGCAACTGTATCGCATAGATGGCCTGCATCTTCCAGGTCCTCTTGTGACAGCTGCTATGCTCAAGGACATGACAAATACTGTGTGTTAACCATGCTGTAGATCAGATGGTTACATGCTATCCTGTTAGTGACAAGGGCAAAGTTCAATCCCACAGCAGTCTATTTCTTTTTTTTTCTAAAAATAAGTAAATGCATTTCAGATTTTCAGTGGACCAAAAGAAAAGAATAATACTTTAACCCATTGCTGATTAATGCTGTTAGTACATCATGGTTCTTTCACTGTTGTCCTGTGCAACACACCTGTCATGGGATGCTCTGGTTGATGCAGGAATTCAATGCAATAAAATTGCCATACTAGGTGGAATGATTAAAGAATAACTCTGGAGAATATGACAGCCAATAAGTTGTAGATTGGAAATGAATGAACCAAGTCAACTACTATGTTAAATTTAGTAGGGAAATATAGGACACCCCTTCTAAGTTCTACCAACTCTTACAAGTTTCAAAGTCCTCTTGTACTAAGGATTTCAAGTTTGTCTCAGCAGAATAGGGATTTCCTGTTGGACTCAGCAGAATGAGTAGAAAGGTCACTGCACACTTTTGGTTCAGTTGCATTAAACTTCACATGATTGTGTAAAGCTCTTCATGCCTTGTATGTTCTTTTCACTTGTCTTTCTGTTGAAACCAAACAATCCAACAGCAAAAGTATACACAGTAATTTCTCTTTAAAAAATATAAAAGAAAATGAAGTAAAGAAATAGTCTCAAGATGTCATACTAACTGGTTACGTAATTTGCCAAATGTTAATCTTCATTCATTTAGATGGCATGTATTATGAAGTTCTTTAAATTCTTTATAAATAATTTAATTTATATATGTCACTCAAAGGTTTTTTCTCAGACTAGTTTTACATAATTTGAAACTGTGAAGAGAAAATAAAATTTGAAGAAGGTGATTTTCAACAATACCATGTTATGCTGAGAACTTTATTCTGACTTTGATATGTACATGGCACCTGCTTACCAGATGGTAGATATCATACCTCACTTTAGACACCACTGGCAATTTAAACTTTTGTCCCACCATGGCACCCAGGCTTGTGTTCAAGTGTTGAAGAAACTGGTGTCAAATTTCTAGCCAAATTGGTGTTTTTTAAGTGGTCCAAATGTGCAGAAATCAATGAGCATGAAGTAGGGACTGTAGGGAAGGTGGTCCATAACCTTCCACCTGTACCACCATAACCAACCACACATTAACAGTATGAGTCCTCACCATTTTTGTGTCTTTGGAACCCTTAAAAAGGAAGTGGCTGACAAGCATTTTCCAACAGACACCAACATGACACAACCTTTCACCTCCTGGCTGCATACACTTGACACCAGTTTCTTCAATGCTAGGATACAAGTCTTCATGCTATAGTGGGACAAAGCTTTAATTGACAGTGATGACTGCATCAATGTCTGATGTGTACCATCTGCTATTCATGTGCCATGTACATACCAACGTCAGAATAAAGTTATTGTCATTAGAGTGTTTGTTACCATATTTTCTGAAACTTTCTCATACATACTATTTTTTAAAAATGTTTAAAACTTCAGTCAAGCACACAATACTATGTGAGATTTTAGGTTTTCACAGCAGTGTGGTTGAGGTTTCAAGTCTTCTGGGATGTGATGCTGTGTACAGCCACATCCAAGAAGACAAATCCTCAACAACATACTTTGCTAACTACAGTTGATGCTAATATTCCTGGTAATAACAATCACATGAAAAGCAGGAAGTAAAATTTTTATTGCTAATAAAAAAAAGTAAGTTCAATTGATAGGAAGCACAAATGGAAGTTATAATTTTTTTGGCATCCTCTTTTATATTTTTTTGGCATCCTGTTTTATACAAGAACCAAGACAGTGATAATGTACAACAACATACAACACTGTTATACTCCTACCCCCATCAAAATATATGGAAATTATGAAAGGCACTATCAATTTCATAGACTTCACTCTCTTCATCTTGAGATACAATTTTTAGAATGTGTCTTATAATGGGTCCTGCATGTCTGTTCTTGTATATACTCTTAAAAGAAAGGTTCTGAATTCAATCCCAAATAAATTATTTGTATCAATTTACATCATGCTAAATAACTTTTACTAAATTAATTCTACCATGAAGTTTTACTGTATTCATCACCAATCACCTAAGCCCTTAGCAAATGCACATCACATAATATGCTACACTGGGGCCGTAAACTGTGTGCCATGTGCACTCTGTACTAGACTTCTTCCCACTAATTTATATATGCTTAAATTAATCTGGGTGTGAAATTGTGGAAACAAAGAAACAGACAGAGCACATACTGTTGTCACATATATGCATAAGTTAGTATCGACATTATTGTTTAATGGACACACATTATGGCACATATTTACATTTAATATTCCTTATATGGCTGCAGAATATATTATGATTGTTTGTGTTTTTCATCATTTGCAATAAGAAATTTCTCTGCAACATATCAGTTTTTTCTCTATATGAAATCATACTCAGCAATCTGTCCTGACTAAATAAATGACAACAGATTTTTCAGTTAGCCTTGTGTGGTGCAAGACAAGAGACCAAGCAAGGTACTTCACGATGTGAGCATCTGAATCAGCACCAGAATATATCCAGGGCTACCAATCTTCCTTCTGATGACTACGTTACTCATCGCGAGTCCTACAGGACGTTTGGCACCGCTCTTCCCTTGATTCACAACTGTAGGAGTGGCAGCTGCAGTGACAGAGCGTGGAATCTTGACCCTCATGAAAGATGACAATGGGAGATGTTTGCCTGCCACTATCATACAGCTATACAGCAACTACAACAGTCACAATACCTTTCTTCTACATATACACTGCTAATGGACATCTAGAAAAGAATCCTTAATAATGACTGGGAATATCTTCCCATTGCCAAGGATTGGGCAACACATCATTTTCCATATACTTCCTGACAAGTATTAGCTTTGTGGTGCAGGATTATGTTAGAACTCCGGCCCACAGAACAAAATAGTCATCTAGATAACAAATGTTAGCGTAGTGAATAGATTTTAAAGAAGCTTCATATTCTTATCATATTATTATATACAATTATTAATATAACTTAAGTATTTATTATAATAATATTTCAAGATAACTACCTGCATTGAGGTGAGTGACTTAATCCATTTTGCTTAGTACTGTAAGATGACAAGCATGGATGAATTTTGAAGGTTTTAGTGGCTGTTGGTCTCTTGCTAGAAAAAGATACCTGCAAAGCATAAGAATGAGCATTAATCACCAAGCAATGGTGAGCTAATCACAGGAGCAGGACGGGACTGAGCACACAGTCCGTGTACATGTGTATGCGTGGCAGGAAAGTGTAGCAAATACAACTTGAAAAATTCCAACTGGGCTGTGATCTATCTACTAAATTATAATAAAAGAAAGTAAATATGATGTGTAATAAAACTGTACAGACTGTTTGTCTTCTTGTTTGTTCGTAAAGTAAACTGGTGGTTTGTTGTCAGTTAAGAGAAAAGTAATGTAACTAACTCAGTGTTTTTTGGTGTACTGGTCAGTTGTCTTGGAATTTTAAAGATGCATAAACAAATTAAGAAACAAAAAAAATGTTGATAATATGACAGTTATATATGTAGGGTTTATTTTTATTGCTAAAAGTGTGATGTTGATTACATTGTTGACATTCTGTCTCACCAATATCTGTTTCAGTCATTTGCTACATGAGTTGCCTGCATCGCATGCCATGTCCCCATCGGGTGTATGAAAACACTTGTTAGTTTGATTAGTAGCAAGACATGGGCTATTGAGGAGGCCAGCAGCCAACTGATAAACCACTCTTGATATGGTTGCCAAGTTGCACAAGTATTTACTGCGATTTTTAACCTCCCCCCCCCATATATGTAATTAATAACCTGTAAGATGAAACACATGTAACAATACCTAATATTTATAATGAAAATGATACCAAATAATTAATAATGTAATATTTCTACTACAGTTTTAGCAAATATTAATTAATAACCAAAGTACCAAATTATTCATACATAAACATGAAAACATACATATGTAGTTTGTAGGTATTGAGAGCATACAAGGGTTAAAGTACTTTTAGTGTCTATAAATAGCAACTCCCTGAAAGCCAAAGATAATAGGAGGGTTTTTTCCTATTTTAACCTTTCATTGAACGTTTATTCATATTTCATAATTGTTTAAAACATGATCAAGAAGTGTATTTATTTTTAACATAAAACAGAAGTGAGGTGTATTTAAACAAGGTTATTGTCATTGTTAAGTTACTGACTAATTGACTGACTGACCAACCAACAGATTGACTGACAGGATTTGGTCTCATGGTACAATATAGCATGGAAAAGAGACTCTGGATCTTGGTGCACGTGGGACATGTGTCTTTTTGTAGTTTATATTTCTCAGTTCAGATTGCAGGGACAGATAGACAGTTAGCAGGTGTCTTTAGAACAATCACATTGTCTCATGTATCCAACACTTAATTGCCTGCTTAATTCTTATGCTCAGACAGTCACTCACACAGCAAATGGCCTACACATTTCCTTCATGTCTCCAAATCCCAATGCTTGATGTACTGAATAGCTGAGAGCCTGCTACCTGATATTTGTCTCTGGTAAGCGAACCACATGCTGCATCACAAACAGAAATTGTTTATAATATCTAGTCAAAAAATCTCTTCAACAGAGAATGGTAGTAGGTAGACAAAGAGAAAACAGAAATACTGTAGATTTGTAGGAAATGTAGTAGTGTATATTTATCTTACTAATGAAGTAAACCCCAGGGGGATTGGATAAGAAGAGTCTTGTAGTCAAGTTTGTAGCACTGACAACCAGTATGCGCATAGAAAGAGCAGTGACATGTTGTAGATACGTATGTGTGCAATATGAACAAAACATGATCGACACTTTTTCTTTTTCTGTTGGTGCAACTTTACTTGAAAGTACAGTGCATGTAACAGAATATTAACATAATTTATTGTTTGTTTGAGAGAGCTTTGCAGTTTAATGCAATTAATATCCTGAAGGCAAGTGAGATTAGAGCATCAAAATCTTTATTAAATTTTCTTTCATATTCTACTTCCAATCTTGTATTAAATCTGCAAAAAGGAGCTTACCTTTAATGCACTAATGCATTCCGATTGTTTATAATAACTCAAACACATTCCCTTTTAAAGAATTTAAAGCATTTTGATGTAACTGAAAAAACAAGTTCAGAGAACATGATTAGCATTGGGACTTCAGCATGTGACTTGAGTTTTACTGATCAGCTGCAGTAAACATCAGATATGTGCAATGGAAAGGCATTTAATGTACTTTTGAAAGGGAAAAGCATGTTTTATTTCCTAGTCTTATTCCTAGTGCAGTAACATGGTGCTGCTTGCAGGAGGTAGTTATTTGTCTAGCAAACATGTTAAAGGAGATAGTTATTTGTAATTTAGGTGTATTTATTTTTTATCAATTCTAATTGCTTTATTTATTTATTGCCTCATTTGAGGTTTTATGAGAACTAGAGAAGGACAAACAAAAAGGGATTATACGTGGTTATCACTTATTAACGACAGCTTACTAAGCCTTTTGCTACAACCAGCTACATATACATTGAATTATATTTTGATAATATATGCTGTATAAAATTATCTATCAATTGAGTACCTATCTATGGGACTTTCATTTTTATACATATTTATTTTTGTTGTAATAACTACCTATTGTCATTTTTATCAATTGGTGCCAATATGTGGTTAGTGAAGTTTGTTTTGTTAGTTTCACACTAGTCAGTAGGGAACTGTACTGTAGTAACTGTATAGTTGGTGTATCGATTGTTCATATATTCTGTATGCATATAAAGCTGCACAGGATATTATGATAAAGCTGGAAAAATAGTGAAGAAATCCAAAGTTCTTGGCAGAGGTCCTTGTTTTCTTTCCTTGATTGAGGGGAAACATTTGTTTAATACATCTAGTGTAAGTACCTGTTCTGTTTCTCTTACTTCAAACACATGCACACATGCACACACATACATAATCACACACACATTATATACACACACATACACATACACACAATGTGCTCTCACAATTCAAACAGTTCAATTATTGCGCTGCCTTTCATGTAGACTTCAGTGCATATGACTTCAACATAACCAATGGATCTGCAAATGATAATCTGACCAGTGCAAACTTGTATGGGGGTGAAGAAAGACATAAATGGACATGAAAGCGCAAGGGAATGCAAGAACATTTCTCCACTTGTCTGTCGATATGAAAATAACCCCCCCACCCCTCCCCCACTGCTATGAAGTGATTCTTGGATACAGGGTAAGTTTTTTCAATTATTTGTGTAAATGTTTTTCTGTGAAACCAAAAAAAAATGGTGTACTCTCTTAATAGATTTTTCATGAATCAAAGGAAATCTAGTGATCACTTTTCAAACGCTACATTAGTGAAATATGTGCCGATCCAACAGGGGGAGCCACAGAAGTTACGTGGATTTTTTTTTATTATACATACATTTTGCTGGAATAAAAAACATAATCCACTACATACATACAGTGGAAGTGCTGTTTGGGACAAACAGTAAGATTGCCTATGTTTAAAGTGTCAGTCAGCTTCATATAATTCACATTTTCTAAGGGATTGTTTCCAAACTAGTATACCAGTTGAAAAAGTAGATACACCCATATTTGGTTTAAATGCCCATTAGTAAAGTTCAGATGTTGAGTTTCCTCAATTTTAACTCACTATTTGCCATCCATGCTATGTATATTATTATAATTCTGCTAGTTCATATACAATTTACACCATTTGTATGACCCCACTTCATCTTGTGTATCAGTCACATTGTAGCTACATTAATCTCTTAATCACAAAACATGAAAATAAACAAAAAAATATAAAACTGGACATGAGTGCAGGAGAGCACACCTGAAGACTGAAGTCTCAACACTGTGCTGCAACGAGACTCGTCTGTCTGACTGAAACTGACTGGAACACTCCGAGTTTACTCTGATTGGTAGTAGCAGCAGCATCAATATGGACTAAATAAGACAAGCTCGGCAGATTAGCCTGTTCCTTCTTTATTGCAATTTATAACCATTATAATATATAAATATAAATATGTATAATATATACAGTAAATATATATATATATATATTTTGATTTGTTCTTGCCGCCATCTGTAAGGCAAGGAGGATAGGGCAGATGTGTGGGTTGCTCTATGCCCTCACTTAAAATCATTTGCTGGGAGGTGAAGGTGCTGCCAATGGTGATGCAAAGGAATGCAGCTTAGGGGCACTAGTTTAAACTGATATTTGATTCACTTTGGGACCAAACACTTGGTTTTCTGGGATTTAAAAAATGAAATGTTATGTAGCAAATACTGAAGAAAATTTGTCCTGAAAGTTGAATATTGTACACTTCATATGCTATAAAGTGGAAATACTTTTCACCTCTTAGCAAATTTAGGCTGAAATGTTCTGCAGGTTTTTTTACAGATATTTTTAGAAAACACTGTGACATAATGAGGACCTGAATGGTCACAGAAGTATCTGTTTAAGAAACATGAATCTGGCAATGCATTGGTAAAATGGTCTGTCATGAAATCTAGTGTATTAAAATTAATAAGTGTGAAGATTTTGTTCTAAAGTCTTTTTTATTATTATTTCTAGTCTTATGCTATTACACTGGAAATATATATATTATACCCCTTTAAGAGGATATCATTAAGTGATGATGCATTCTCATATCTTAGAATGTATAATGTTAAACCATGTTAACATGTGGCTGCTTTTAATCTGTACCATCTGTATTAATTTCATAGCAGAAGTGCAGATGTTTCCATTAATATTTTGTTGGAAATCGTCTTTCAAAACCATTGTAATATACAGTATATGAAAGAACTATTGGAAGTATTTCTAGTCCTATACTTTTATTATAAACGGGTCTTTGCATTTAATGGGCCCAGTATTATAACCAACTTAGGTTTTGAAGCTATGTTACTAGTAGCATTGATTACATACTTTTGAAGCACTGTAAGGTTTCATACAGTAAACTTCTTAAGTTCAATACTTCTTCTACACAGTACTGAAGAAAAGCTGCAGATGTGATTGAATATGAAGTGTGATCAATTCTAGTGAAGATGGTTTGCAAGTAATTGTTGCAGTTTTAGTGTGGCCATGCATGAAACAGTATTAAACACATAATAATGATTTGTTTATCACAGTCATACATAATACAAAGAAAGTTTGTATAAAAATAAAAAGTGCCATGCGAGTTGCAAGGTTAGATTGTGCTTGTGGTGAACTCTGATAACAGATAACCAAAGTGTGAGAATGGCAGCAGCTAATTTAGCATATCAGTGTGTTGAGCTTTGACCTCTGCCTTGCAGGGGGCATAATTTTCATTTTTTCATCCTCAAGTTTAAAAGTAAAAAACCAAACAAATAAGAGGCCAAAAATGAGGTATTAAACAAGAAATGAAATATTTTAAACAATGTGTGAGCTTCATTATACCAGCAAGCCATAATGAACCTCTGTTGCATGCCAGTTCTATTAGTTAATGGTAATGATCTTTATGTTAGAACAGACCGGAACAGTGATTCATCAGTGCTGCGTTCAACATATAATGTCATCAGATCGATAAAGGAGTGGTTATTAATATTGAATATACTGTAGTCTCAGTATTAGGGTTTTCATTTGACTTTATAAACAGGGTGACCATATATGTAACATAGTGTTTGATTTCGGGCACCCAGTATTATTTTCAGTGGGTTACTCATTTACATGCACGTTGCAGCATTAAAGTATACTTGCAGAAAATGTGTCAATGTGAGCTAGCATTGGCCTGGTTCTTGTCTTCTCGTTTGAGGGCATGATAACACAGTCAGAGCTATGTTTTACTCTCATATCTGAACATGAGACAAAATCAAAATACAACAAATTCAGAACAGAATTGTGTCATATTTCTTGCCACATGTTCAGATGAGATAAACTGATCTTATTATCACATGAGCAATGCACAACATATGTACAAAGCTAAGTCCTATAGTGGATGGTTACCAAGGGCTATGAGATGATCCTTCACCTAGTGCCAATAACATACACTGCATGTATTGGTCATCCTGTTAACGATTTAAAAGGGCTCTGGCTTCCTGTTATTTTCTTTCTTAGTCTGTTAAAGAAACTTATTATATAATATATAAATATATAAAAAAAGCTGATCATTAGTAAAGAGTCTCACCTAGATAGTCATCATAACCATAGCATAATTTATATATCCATAATAACCATCCAGAGGGCTAGACCATTATGGTCTAGGGCGTGAGGCCTGTATCTCGGGGTGTCCCTAGGTAGATACAGGCCAAGCGCATCTGTTTCATTTATTCAATGGATAAAAAATTCTTGTGGCTGCTGAACACTACTTCTTGCTTTTACACTGTGTTTGAAGCATGAGAATACAAGGATCATGAAATTGGGTTTCATCCGCAATGCAAGTCATAATAACACAATATAATTTTTAGAAATTTATGGATTTATTAGTATTTATTATTATTATTATTATTAAATCTTTATAGATTATCAAATTACAACAGCTAAAAGCCATTCAGTGAAAAGAACATGTTCAGCAACCCAGAAGGGACAAGAAATTTATAACAGAATTAAAAATAAAGTTGAAGAAGAAAACCAAAAGAAAGGATCTTTCATAATCCCATGTGTTATCCTTTACTGTAATGTTTCCCAAAATGTAGTACATGTTTCATTACACTTAAGGATACATTCCACTCCTTCCTTCTTGCAATAGAAAACTGTTGAGAAAAGAATCAACAAAAATTACACAAAAGGGATACAAAGTAAAACATGTATTACTATGACATACATGCACGCATACAGGTGCTCTTTTATTGTCTGTTGCATTGGTAAGAGTTGACCTGATGCAGCAAGCACTTGGGGCAATAAAAGTCAGTGAGTGCTACATTAGCTAATTAACTCACAAGAGGAAGGTTTTTGAGAATCCAGTAATTTCTCAGCAGGCCACCCAGAATTCCCTACTTCTGCAGAAGCTATGAGCTCATTACAATTACCATGTTTACAACAACCATTACTGGACCCTCTCCTGAGCCAGTCAAATCCAGTCTCCACACTGAACCACCACTTATTTGTGGTTAGTTTTACTGTTACCATTCCCCTTGTGCCTTGGTCACTAAATGGTCTCTTCCTTTCAGTCTTTGACTGAAATTTTATATGACGTTCCCATTCAAGCAACCCAACAGCACAAGCAAACAGATACACAGAAACTGTGGAATCTTTTCTTCAGGAAACACATTACATCATGACTTGCATCAATGTGAAAGTAATCTTAGACAGCTAATCCCACTGTGCTGTCAGAACTGTATAGTTAATATTTACAGTCAAACACAACAATTGATTTATTGTAAATCCAGTTTTTACATAATTATGCAACTTTTTCAGCCATTATGGCCATCACCAGGCAAAATCTCTACAGAAATGTACAAAGGAAGGAGACTAATGACACAAATGGCTGACACATTTAGCCTCATTATGTATCAAGGCAGACAATGTACTGTACATACAAATGTTACATTGAGGTGTGTTCACATAACCATTGCTGCCATGGAAAAGCAGTGAATATTGCATATTCTGGGTGTATGTCTGTAGCCTTAATTATCCAGCATGCACTGCACATGCACCATATTATATTGTCATCTGTGGTCTGTTTGGCCCTACCACATTTTTCCATAGTATCTCATAAACAGCACCATTTGCAGAAAACAGTTATTGACCAGAAAATCTGTACATAGGACTTCATGTGAAGTACCCACTATTCTTGTCATATTTTAATGAAACTTGAATTTTCTTGCCAGATTTTCGAAAAATACTCAAATATTAAATTTCATGAAAATCCATTTGGTGGGAGTTGAACAATGTCGGCGGATGGACAGACAGACATTATGAAGCTAATAGTTGCTTTTTGCAATTTAGCAAATGCACCAAAAAACTGGACTTTTTACAATAAATCAATTGATGTGTTTGACTGTACTTGTCTATTAACTATATAATTTGAAAGGAATTTTAACATACAATAAGGTTTGTGACAATATATATTTCCTTATCCATTACTGTGTAATATAGTCAAGAAGCCTGTGGTATTTTTAAATAGTTGTTGTGTGAGTATTCATGTCTGAGTATGCACAGATACAATGGGGACATGGGCAGAGATTCATTTTGCCAAGTTCACTCAGTGAATGTAGAAAATATATGACATGCACATAAGTCAGTTCAGTTCAGTGAATTTTATTATTTGCAGAATTCATCTCACCATAATGCCAAAACATGAACAGGACGTGAACATTAAGTCATATGTATGACTGAGCAAGTACTACTACTACTACTACTACTACTACTACTACTACTACTACTCCATGGCTCTACAGTCCTTGTAGGACCTTGGCCTCCTTCACGACCATCTTCCAGTCATCTCTTCTGTGCACACGTATCCTCCAGTTTGTGACACCCATCCTCCTCAGGTCCTCCTTCCCGTCGTCCATCCACCTTAACCTTGGTCTTCCTACACTCCTACTTCCTTCTGGAGTGTTCTGGTATAACCTCTTTACCACCCTTTCCTCACTCATCCTCTCCACATGTCCCAGCCATCTCAATC
>Ga0123355_10013830_pt1 | contig 12581 bp, 8 predicted proteins | sample TergutEmb28metaG_3_FD_89872 | JGI IMG/M metagenome (GOLD analysis project Ga0123355, IMG submission 89872) | Embiratermes neotenicus P1 segment gut microbial communities from Petit-Saut dam, French Guiana - Emb289 P1 | ecosystem: Host-associated > Arthropoda: Insects > Digestive system > Gut ...
AGCACTAGTGTGAAATAAGAGATACAACCACATACACGCAATTCGCCACCCCAATTCCGGAAAATCAATGGCCAGGCTTTTCTTTTTTTTTTTTTTTTTTTTTTACATGTGACTGAGTTTCTGTCTTAAATTTTAGTTGCTGTGTGTTTAAAACTTTTAAATGGCTGTAACAATACTCGGTCATTAAAACAGGTTTTTTGTTTTTGTTGATGGACAAAGTGTAATGAATGAGTGCCACACTACAGTGGTCTTTTACCAAATGTGGAACATGTGGGAGAAAACTGGTCATCTGTCTGGTCACTTTGAAATTATTTCACCAATTCCTAATAGCTGTCTTATTTAAAAAAGTCAACAAAATTGAATTTGAACTTTATTCCTCCCCCCCTCCCTCCTTTGTATTTGAATTGGTTTTATTTTATTTGTTGAATTTGAGACTTTGGTATTCATGTAAAATTTTACATTGAACATTTTATCTTAGATTGTTTTGATATTACGTAGTTTGATGGAATACTGTACTAATTTTGTGTTACCTTGTGGAACTTCTGTCCATCATTCCTTTATGCATAATTTTCCACAAATATTCTTTATTTCTTCTGGCCTTTATAAACTTCCATATAAATGATGGATAATTAAATTGAATGCATTGTTCCTGGAGGTGTCATTTTACATCATTCAGAATTGTTGGTCCTGACCCACTTATCCTTGGAAAGATCATTTCTGAGAACATATAGCATTAGTAACATGATGCTTTTGGAATACACAGTAGCATCAACCTGCTTCCTGTAATGGTATGTGTGAAATATTGTCATGTCTTGGCCAATTCAAAAGTGCTGTTGGAGTGGTGGGGGTTATGAGGAGTCTTAAATTGTGAGGTAGCAAAGCTCGAAACTCTGATGTACTGTCGTTTGTATTGTCTCGGATCATCCCGTCAGTTTGCCTTCTTGAGCATCATTTAACAGTTTTGTGATGTGGCATTATTATACCTGTTTGTATTTACTATTCCTGTTGGGGGGCAGGACTGCCAAAGAGAGGATAACAGCACGGCTTATGTAAGCAGTGATGTCAGCAACAGATGGGTGCGGATCGTAGTTGGAAGATCATTGAAACAATGTTGTTTTAAAATTATATAAAGTGCTTCCTATGAAATACTGTGCAAACAACGTGCATGGGCATGACCACGTTGTTGAGCAGATCAGAACACTGGATGCCCTCATACCTGTTGAAGGTAGAAACATTCAGTTTTTTGCAAGTGATACTTTTCACAGTAGCAGCTTGGTGACATATAACCGTAAATTGTTCTTGTCAGTGCGGTTGTGTGCATGAACTTCGAATGAGACTTCCATATTGAAGAAGGGCGTGATGCCTTCCATGAGGATTGGATGTGGCTAGGTGCTGAGAAAGATGTTGAATTAAATTCGTACATGTCTGTAGACAGTGCATTTGCCACGTGTGGTGTTTCTGGTGTTGGTGATTTGTGTGATGATCATGCAGATGGCAGGAGCAGTGAAGGGTAGGGAGATGAACATGAGCCTGAACCGCTGTCAAGATTTACTGAAGCACATGCTGCGTACAGATCTGTTAAATCATTGTTTATGTCCACAGCATTGATGAATGTGATGAGCAGAACATTTGAACTTGGAATTAGTGTTGTTTTGTCCTAGACAGAAGATTTTAACTAAACAGTTTGCAGTTACAGTTTTGTGTGGAATAAAGTGGTTTGCAGATAGGTGTTAAACCAACTTCTTATTTGTTTATCATTTTTGTGGGCAAAATGGAAAATACATGTTTTTCATCACGCTTTTGTTTTTTAAAGTTTGTGACACCTTTTGTGCTTTCCTGCAACTTTATCCCATGTTTATTTTATTTTATTTTTTTTTTTTCGCTTTTCCTTCCGCAACAGTGAATAAATTTTTCAGTGTGGAACATTTATTGGAAACTTGTGAAGTTCTGCCTCCTCAGTTTTTCCACTCATCACTTAAGACCTTTTCATTTTTCGTTGGTTATAAAATTGTTTACACAGTGTTCATGAAGTATGTTTTTCACTGGTGTTCATCACACATCTGTATTGACTTGAACCTTAGCACATCATGCACAATTTCAGGCTATTATTCTACATGGTCATTTGGAACGGAAGCATTTGGAAAGAACAAATTCAGATAAAGAGGGCAGCCTAAGGCTTGTGAATTCAACAGATGGTATAAGACCAACACATGGGAGGTAAGATGTAGGCCAGAAAGATGCATAACCCATATGACACTTACCTTACTCTCTAATAACACTGGTATCGGTAAAAAACCTAATTGTGGTGCATAGTTATGGTACCCCATTAACTCATTTGAATGTTCTGTATGACTTTTTTAATGTACTGATGATGGTGCTTGATTTTGTCTTCATGTTTCTGTAATAGTAGTATAGTGTAGCTGATGGAGAGTGTTATTTTGTGTGTTGGGTGCTATGATACTGTTGTAGAAGTGCTGGATTTATTACTTGGTTATTTTGTGTTTGCATTTCCAAGAGGTTTCCTTCATCACCAGCTTGTGCACTCGATTTTTTTAATTGTTGTTGGTGAAGTGGGTGGTGTGTGCTGTGTCTTTGGCTTCTGCTTCTTGCTGTGGATAAAAAAAAAGTCACGCTAGAATGCAGGTTCTTCCTCAGTAAACTTTAGAACTTATTGTAAATTGTACCAGTATGGCAGTTGTAATGATTGTCCATAGACATTTGGTTATGCTGTTCGCTTAAAGGTGGGAAAATTCTACTCGAATATAGAAACTTAAAATAATACAGTGCTGCTGTGGGATATGTTAAAATGTATGAAAGATGGCTGTCTTAAAACTGATGATGGTAATATTAAAGTGAATGCCTTTATTAAAATGGAAACTGTCAGTCTTGAATATGATAGAAAACATTCTTTTCATCGTTAGGATTTTGCATGGAAGGAATGGAAAAGACGTAATAAGACATTATTTTGACCATTATTGCAGAAAGTTCACCCTAGAATAGGCCATGAAACCCCAGACTAGGAGTAGAGGTATAGCTCTACTCTTTCTTTAACCTCGGCGCTAAATGGGGTTGGGTGTTCAAAGCCACCCCCCAGCCGCTTTACTCCCGGTAAAGACCTGGTGCTCATTGTGTAGGAGGCTGGGTGGGCCCCACTGCCAGTCTGGATGGGTGCAGAAAATCTCTCTCCGCACCGGGATTTGATCCCTGGACCGTCCAGCCCGTAACGTATCGCTATACCAACTACACTCTCCCGGCGCACATAATTGGAATAAGTTTTGCTGTAAAATTGAATGAAACGGACAGAATTATGATATTATTGTCTTTAAGTAAATTTGTGGTCATTGTGTTGCTCTTAAGAGTTTTTGTTTCCATTAACCTTATGCTAATATTGCAGCATTAAAATTCTGTGTTGATACAGCATAATTTTAATTTTGATACTCCTGTTAGTGCCTGTGCCTTTTCCTACATGAATATATGGAGACTTTTTTTGTTATAACAAAATTAATTTTGCAGTTTGTGTTGAGTTTCTTTATATGACAAGCTTAAGGACACAAAATGTAATGTCACTCATCTGCCATTTACCATTTTGAGCTATTTTTCCAAGATTGGTAACTGACCTGTACCTCAAAGTAAAGCATAAATTCAGTGATGCAATGTCTGTTATATACACATGCAATATAGATGTGTAAACTTGGAACATGGTAGTATAAGATGTTCTGCTGGGCTCCTGCACCATGCAGGATAGTAAGGAATGTGTGGAAGTGGAGGTGGCATGTTTGTCCGAAGTGTTGAAACAGATTTGTGATCCTGTAAGCTGTAGTAATCCAGAAGACCACCATTTGAATACAGATTATGTTGACAGTATTTATTGTCTGTTGCTTTTATCATATTTACTATGATGTAAATTAGGATTTTCTTACTGTGCTGTCTGAAAGCGTAAAGTATTGCTTATTAGTGGTTACTGTTAGGCCTTGCAGTTGATGTAATGTAGACACTCGGGCTGTTTGATTTCCTGCTAGCTGCCACAGATTCAGAGCACATTATATGTCACTAGTTTGTCTGTTATCACTTATACACATTTTGGCAGAAACGGTTTCCCAGAACCATGTAGATGCTTAAGAGTTAGTTTAAATGTTCAGAGATTTATGAACATGTACAAAGTATATGTTACAGTGCAAGTGTGTAGTCATGTGGGTCTGCAGGCTGAGAAATTGTTGATTTGAAAGTTACAGTGTGTAATAAAACAAGTGTTACTGGTTTTAGTGTACTGTGGAGGTAGTATTTTAAAATGATTGAAAATGTACATTCATTTCCCATGTTATATACATACAAACTTCATATGGATGGCATCAGACACTGGAGATCACTCTGGTTGCAAGTAGTTAGCCAGTGTCTGGTGTCATTTCCATGCTCAGACTGGCTGTGAATTTATGACCATGATTCACTTGTGGAAGGGCTGTTTGTGTCTTGGGCAGTTCACCTCTGGGGCAGAAAGGGACAGACTGGGGTACAAAGCTGGTGGCTGAATTGTTACACACTTAAGGTTGTCTTATTCTGGCATTCAGTTCAGTTTGTAGGGTCATAGGACCTACAGTGGGATGGGAGAAAATTACTCTTTCTGTCTCGCAGAGAAAATAGATTGAGGATATGTGATTTGAAGTTTTCACTGTAATGTATGCCTGGATATGGTTTTCTGGGTTGTGACACTGTAGGCTTGTAAGTGGATAGGTTTGTTACAGAGGAACTTACCGCCTCATGTGTGGAATGAAAATTGCTATGGTGAGGATGTGGTGCTATGGTGACGATGTGGTCAAGTTGCATTGCTGGGGGATGTGTGTGGTAGTCACTTTGAATTGTAGCTTTGGGTGAGGGGGGAGGAGAGTGGAGATGATGAAGCCCTATGTGGGTCAGTGGGCACTATGAACAGGAAACTACTAGAAATAGCTATTTGACTCTTTTGACCACATTCACATCTGTTATGGTCATGAAAACATCTACTTTCTCATGGTTTGTTTATCATTCCAATTGGCTGCTCCTCTTTTGCATAGTTCAGAGTCACTGTCATCTATTTCATATACAAATATAGGTTAGTCATGTCCTCACCCAACTCACTTTGACCCTGAAGATGGAAACATGAAGTTTTTCTTGAAATGTTGGTGTCACATACAAAACTAAATGGTACCACAACCCAGAAGATTGCAGCCTGACTTGTGGCAGTTGTCTGAAGGAAAGTTATGAGAATATATGGACCTAGAAAAAAGAAAATAGCAGGAGGATGGAGAAAATATGTAATAATGAGCAGTGGGGTGTGTATTGTAATGTTGTTGGCATGATCCCAGCAGGATGAGATTGATGCCATTGGAGAGTGCATTTGAAAATTGAGGTGAATGCAGAATTTTGGCTATGAAATCTCATTGTCAGGTGACAAGGAGTAGTTCTGAGATTAATATCAGTTTGAATCTTATCTGAGTGTGGTCCCCTGGTGGTGGACTTTTGTGAGCATGATGACAAACCTTACGTTAATAATGATGCAGTGCTTACTTTTAGCTGACTGATTAACTCTCATCTTTTCAAGGAAAACTGGAGAGTATTTAATGAGGTAGATGAAAACCTTTTATATCACTATCCCTGCCCTTGGTCAGTACTTTCAGCATATTGTGGTAGTCATCAGAGGACTGGATCGCGTGCCCTGCCTGCAAACTTGTTTGAGCATATTACTATACCAGCTCTTAAATACATATACTGTATTATGTTGTCATTGCCATTAATTTTAAAACGGGGTTCTTGTTTTCTAATTACATACAGGAGAATGCTGCTGGTATTCAGATGTAAAAACATAAATTAAAAGAATACCTTGAATCCTTCAGAGTGATACACATTCATTTCTTAAAGGGATGCTCTCTGTAGTGAATCAGCAGACCCTATTCAGTTGTTTAGATTTAAGTAGGAATATTTATATTTGGCACAGACATTGGTTTAGAACTGGTACATCTGCAGTTGTAATGATATTTTCAGCTTCATCGTGGTAGTAATTTATCCTCTCCCCCCAAATGAAACAGAATTCCAGCTGTGACAAAAGGCAGTGTACTGAGAAGTCTGTTCACTTTACATAGATGTTGGTAGTAATTCAAGCTATGATAGCTCAGATTTTGATGTGGTTTGTGTTCGATTCTCGTTAGGGATATAAGAGTTGTTATTTTCATTTTCCTAAAAACAGTTGTTTGGATACCATCCGTTAGTCTAATTAGCTGAGATGGATGGTTACTCAGGGTGCAACGTAGACAGCTTGTGAACTGTATAATTCAGATACTGTGGTTTAAGAATGTATGGGGCTTTATCTCTGCGCCCTGTATATCCCTTCTTACTTCTGTGCTTGGATGTTGGGGGACAATCAGTTTTATCAGTAGCATGGATAATAAGCACTTTGGTAATCTGAACATTATTGTTGCCTTGAATGTGATGCTGTGGTCTGGTAGGCGAGTGGTAGCATTTTGGAGGAATCTGCTGCCTTCATCTCCAGGGCAGGAGATTTCTTTACTGTGAATCCCTAAATCTCAAACTGCAAGGGTTTTATTCCTGTCATTATCGGTGGACCTAATGAACAGCTTAACAGCCGTCACTTCACTTCTTCCCAGAAGTTTTAGTCTTCTGAATTAGGACATTTTTCTACGGAATGTTGAAGAGTTTATGACCGAGACAGAAATTTTCTGTTGAATTTGGAGAAATTTCAGAAGTCTGATTAAACCAAGTTGTTCAAAGTTGAACAGACTTAGATTTTCCATTTCTTATGACTTACAAGTATGATCCTAACTCTGAAGCTTTTATCTGCTGTTATTCGTTGAAAATCTAGAACTCCTTTTAGCAAACCTCTTCTTGATTTTGACTCTCATTTTTTTATAACTCATGTGAAAGAAATATGACATGAGATGTTTCCATTATTAGTTGTATGTGTTCTTTTGAGACATTTTTTGTTTTGATAATTTGATTGTTAACAGCATAGGAACAATGTTGTTTGTCATTTGAAGTGTTTTATATTTTTGTAAGTTAAAAGTAATAGTCAAAGGAGCACCTGCCACAACATAACAAGTGCAGACAAGTAAAAAAGCGTCTGGGTTTGTCATACAGGGGAGCCAGGTTAGTGTGGTGGGTGTAGCAGCCAGGCTATCGCTGATGGTTGAGGAATTGAGAGATTTTTGTCTTCCTCAAGATATATTAGATTAGCTGTGGGCCGCACCCAACCTTCTTTCCAGTGGAAACTGGGGACTCTTTTTCCCAGGGGTACAGCAGCTGGGTCTTGAGGTTGAGCACTCACTTCCATCTAGTGTTAGGTTACTAATGCGTGGAGCTGTTCATGCACTCCCACATACATACCTTCATGGCATGCACTTTACTTGGCCTTCTTATTTATGAGACACAGCAGGTATTGGCTTTGTAACAGTCTGGTACATTATTTCAAAATTTGAATTCTTCCTTTATTAAAAATATTTCAAACTGAGTAATTTTCATGAACTGTTTATGTTTATGAGTTAAATGGAATCTTTAGAAGTTTAGTTTCTATTCGATGGTGTGGAGGTCGGATTTTTTAAAAAGTAATAATTAATAAATAGTTGTACAGGATATGTAAGGAGCATGAATAATGTAGGAACATTGTCAACTGTTAGAGCATTAGGTTCTCTTTACTGGTACTTTTTTTACTGTTTGTTCTGTATGTAGTAATAATAATAATACTGTGCATGTGGTATAAAATGGAGTCAGCATGGCTGCAATTAATTGCTGTGCTTTGTATTGGTGTGTGTCAGTACTGATGTTTCCATTTACAGCCCAAGGTTTCCTTCCAACAATGTTAACAAAGTTATCGCAAATGGACCTGGGTTGTCTCCATCAGCAGAACTTTCTATCAATGGGAATGGTTTGGTTCCAAACCAGGAGGATAAGAGGCCCCTGGAACACATACAAACGTATAGGTTCGTACTGCATGTTGTCACATATTCTTTGAACATCTTGAGCATAGCAGAGAGTTAAGCATAACAAGTTGGGGGGGCTTAAAATGTGATGTTAGAAGGAGTGTAGCTAATGTTATTTATCAAGAAATTGTTGAAGACTGTTGGAATGAAGATGGTATGACGGTTCCAGACGTAACGTATTTAAACAATACTCTGTGTAATATATGAGTACATAACAGAACATTGCTGTAGATATTCAGAAAATAAATTCTTGTGTTATCATTAAAGGCAGTTTACAAGGTACTTTTGTGTTGTGATCTCCATACTTCTGGGATGTGGCATTGCGCCATTGCCCGATGTTACGAGATATTGTAGTGTTCTCATCTCCAAGGATCAAAATGTCATTCTTCTTGGACACATTTTAATTCTGAAAGATGAAATCATCATTTTTCAAAATGTTGGGCAACAATCACACAATGACATGGTGCCACATTCCCAAAGAAAAGAGACCTCCATCTACTCCACTGTGAAATTCCAGAGAACTTATATTTTATATTGTCACGGATAATTCTTTCCCCGTGCTTCATTGATGATACTGTGCTGCATATCTGTATGTCGTGATTACCATTTTTATGTAGCTGATATTTATGTTCACATTTTTTTGTGTAGTTACATGTATTTCCAAAGTAATGATTGGCCAGAAAAGTACATGTGAAACCATTTTTGTAAGTAAAATATTTATACCTCTTTTTTAAGTGCAAGTGTTGGTATTTATGTTAAAGATTTTGGTGTATTCATAAGTTCATCCCACTGTGTAATTGTGCCAGAAGCAGTAAGGCACTGCATTTTTATTGCATTTTCAGCTTCATGTTTTGTGATTGGTAGTTGCATAGTTGTGTGAAGTGTTCTGAGTGTAATACCTTCCCTGCTGGCATGGCATTAATACGACAGCTGAAAATTTGGAGATGTCTTGGACTTATGTTACTGTGTCAGATCTTACAGCATACCTGGCCTTCCATTAACTGTGTTCACTGGAAGGTTCTGCTTCTATGCTGACTCACAGTCAGAGGGAATAGAAATTGTCAAGATCGTGCATTGGCTGTGCTAGTTAACAACAGTGCCTTTCTATAAAGGGTGTGCAGGGGAAAATTTTTGTGCATAATTTTCTATTGAAAAGTGTCATTAAACACTGAAACATCTAACTAATGGAGCTTGGGTTGTCAGTTATTGTGGGATGTGTTGCTTTGTTATACACAGAAGACTTGATACCTTGTCCACACCGTTGTCAAAACTTAAAAATGCTCATAACAGGGCTTCACTGTAATTTTATTGTGTGCAATTTGTATGGCTTTCAGTAAAGTAGGTGTTATTAGAATTGCAATGCTGGCATTCACTTTATAATCTTGACTAGTCAGATTTGCATTGTGGCACCTATTTCTGCGTGGGCATGAATGCTGCTGTGCCATTAGTGGTTACTTATGTTGGCACAGTTATGTTCTGCTGTATTCTGTTCATCATGGTTGTATCCCTGCCCATGTTTTGTACTTTTTTTACAGCTATATTGTGTTCAGACTTAAATCTGTATGATTCTTGCTCCTAACTGCACTAATGCATTGGGTTGCTTTCCTACAGATCTGTTTTGTGGTGGCATTCCGATTGGCTGTGAGTTGTGGTTTCCTCTTTGGGCTGCAGAATACATTATGCTTTCTGTTTTTCACAATAAAACAGGTCTATTGGAATACCCAATTAAAGTTGCATTCAACAATGATTACAAGTGAAATAAGAGTGAACTTGATGTAAGCAAGCAGTGTGAAACCAGGTAGCTGCAAATCCACAACATACTTTGCCAAAAACTTGTAAAATAACAAGTAATGGTACTGGAGCACTGAGGTGACATGGATGTGGATGTAAAAACATGTGTGTAACTGGTGAAAAGTTCTGAAGTAGATAAAGGCTGTGAAGAATTCTAGTAACACCTACTTCACTGTAATATTAGATCAGAATTATTGTAGAAGCTTGTCAGTTATTTGCTTTGGTCCTGAGTGACTCTGATGAGTGACACTTTGTCATGCTACTTAAAGGCAATATCTGTGTTTGAAATGGTTCAGAATGTCACTGTAGGATGTGAGGAATTTCCAGAATAGTTTAATTGGTACTTCTTGGTACATTTTTCATACAATTAGAGGTAAATGATTCGGTAAATTGCTTTGAGTAAGAATTGAATGTGTTAAATATTCTTATACTCCATTATTCATTGTTGAAAGAATGGACAAAAACGGCATTGAATTTTATGTATTGTAGAAGTGTTATTGTTATAGTCTCTTTCTACCTCTGAAGTTATGCAACAGATTTCATTTGCAAAGATATTTTGTTCTTATGGGTTGTACAGATGTACTGTAATATGCTTAGTGGTTCTGTTACCAGTAAAGTGTATGTACTGATTACTCTGCAGAGAATACAAGGAAGCTTTAAGACAGCAGCGAGCTCATGATGGCGTGTACAGACCTCGGATGTCTGGAGATGGCTCTCAACAAACCACACCAGTTAGCAACGAACTGCTGAAGCAAGATGGAAGTCCCGGAAGTTCATATACACACCAAACACAAGCTTTAATAAACCACACAAGCCATGTAAGTTGCACTTCATCTCATTTCTGCTTTAGTGCACTGTTACGCACATGAAGTTTGTAGTTATTAATATACCAATCTTACATATGTATATTTTGTTTTGTTCAGGATACTGTCCAAAACAACGCTGAATCTCCCATGCATCAGAACAGGGTAGAGATACAGACTAATTCAAAACAAATACATGAAGGTGGTGTCCATAAAAGGCCAGTTCAGAAAGTGATTCCATCAAGAAACTGTTCTGCTCTTAGTTCCCAAGTTTCATCTACAGGGCAGATCTTGCCTTTAGTTAATGGAAACAGAGTGGATTATGGAGAAAAAAATGGTGCAATTACAAGTGGACTTAATGAAGGAAGCTGTTATATCAAACCAAGCTCTCCCATTAAAACGCCTACAAGCTTAGCCCTTCCTCCAGGTTCTGCTGGCATTCCCAGCCCCAAACTAGTCACTGCTTCTGTGGGTTACGTTCATTCTCCAGTTCCTGTTTCTGCCAATGGCAGTCAACATCGACCCTCAAGCTTGGGCCAGACATGTAATAGGTCACCAAAGATAGGAACAACCCGAGGGATGACATGGAACAGAGATGTTCCACCTGAAAAGCTGAGTTTTACCATGAGAAGAGAGTTTGACAAAGCCCGAGAGGAGGCAGAACTCATAGAACAGTTGAGAAGTGTAAGTTTCATCACCGTCTTACACTACCATCATCGTCATCACCACCACCACCATCATCATCATCATCATCATCATAATTATCTTCCCCTCCTTTTTCTTCAAGCTAATCTTTTTTGCCCCAGTTGTCGTCATCCTTGTCGTCGCCATAATGATGATAATCATCATCAGCAGCAGTAGCACAGCCAAATTGTACTCCTGTAGTGAGTTTCACTCATTCGTCCTTAACGTATTTCCTTCCGTGGAAGATTCTATTAAACATATTTCATTGGCTAGTTAATTCAAAATTTTAAGAAGGTGCCTGTTGTGGTGTGATTCCGTTATGTTGTGTCATTATATAATTCATACATTAAGATTCTTCATTGTAAAATTTACTGCGTATATGGAGCCTGCATATGGGTGGGTGTGCGTGCGTGCGTGTGCATATGCATGTGTGCGTGTATACGTGTGCGTGCATGTGTGTATGTCATGTTTCTTAACATGAACAGTCAGGCTCCTCTCCAGTTGCAGCAGTTTTGCTTCTTTCCCAGAATTGTTAGAATCTACCATATATGCTGACTAATAACCCATGTAACATTTCTGACTTTTCTTAATTAATTTGCAGCAGTTGCATATGAGGAATTGATAGGATTGAACCTGTACAGTGTGCATGATAAAGACATTATTATTATACACAACAATTTTGTTGGGTTGATACTAGTAATATGTGATCATTCAATGTGCAATGTTTAATGCTTATACATACGTTAAATGTATTTTTTCCAGCATATTGAGACACGGCTGAAAATGTCATTGCCTGATGACATGGCACCTGCACTGACAGATGGTGTAGTCTTATGTCACTTGGCAAACCATGTACGACCACGATCTGTTGCCAGCATTCATGTTCCTTCTCCAGCAGTGGTAGGTTTATCCATTTATGTGTATGTTTTTAGCTTACGCTCTCAGACCTGATGAAGTTGGTGTAGGTTCTTCTAGACTGTGGATGCTGCAAAAATGTTGGTTTCTTCTTTGCCTTGCTTTGGTATCTGCTTGCTAGGATACTTGAAGTTTGGGTCTCTGACGTGTAACTTCGTACCGTGGTCTTCTGTGTTACTGCACTACATACAGTAATCAACTGATTTTCCATTCCTGAATTTTCGTTTTTTGCATTTTTGTGCACATTTTGGTGGTCCTGGCTCAGTACCCATTAGACTAGTGTTTGCCAGTTATTACAGTTTCCCAGATTTTATACCATTTTAGGTGGTCCCCCCCACAAAAACGTAAAATTGGTGTTTTATTGTGTTCTGATAAGTACCAGTATTTCAGAGGAACATGCCAATTACATCTTCAAGGTATCATA
>Ga0123355_10013831_pt1 | contig 12579 bp, 11 predicted proteins | sample TergutEmb28metaG_3_FD_89872 | JGI IMG/M metagenome (GOLD analysis project Ga0123355, IMG submission 89872) | Embiratermes neotenicus P1 segment gut microbial communities from Petit-Saut dam, French Guiana - Emb289 P1 | ecosystem: Host-associated > Arthropoda: Insects > Digestive system > Gut ...
GGAAAACGTGTGTGCAGGTACAAGGGATGTACTTTGAAGGTGACCGTATTTTAGTTGATAAATAAATAATACAAAACTATTTTTTTGAACCTGTCTCATTACTTTACTGTCGGACTGGTATAATCTCAGCCCGTAATAGCCTTCAGGGTATAATGCTGTGGGATAAGCCTGGAGATACACCATCAGTCCTGAATGTTAGAGTATCCTACAGTGGTAGACTTAGAGAAACATAAAATGCAATGCATATCCCCAGTTAGATTGGCTGCCCCTGATATGGGTGTAAACACTTTTCCAGAATGTCAAGGTTCAGATGCAAACAGAGCTACTTGCAATAATTGAACACACAACCCAACATATCGCAGAAATGTCCCAACAGCCAACACACAGCATAGGTGCACATTCCACTCCACTTCTTCTGGAACTTCTGGAGACGGTGTTTGACCAGTTTCGATGTGTAGCTGCTGCTCATGCATCTGTTCTTCGCAGTTTTGCCCGTGCTGCAGACAGACATCACATTGATGTACGTCTGTATGAGATGGCAGATGTATTGTCAAAGGTGCAAGCTGTGGTAAGTAAATGAACACTATGTAATAAATTACACAAGACACTGATTGTGGAACAGCTGGTAATACTGTATTGTTGTAATAGCTGCAGCTCCTGCTGACTGACTATTTGGACATCCAGAACATAACTGGGGATCCTCAGCAGGCTCCAACATCTTTTTCAGAGACCACAAGTGACATCTCTGTGTACTTTGCTCGTCGCCGTCCACCTCGCCAGAAGAGGACTCCATTGTTCAAATTTGAGTATTCATCTCATGCACTCAGCATCAACAGTTACCTGAAAGAGCAGCGAGGGCCTAGCAACAAGGTACATGTCTGCATGTGGTATCTTCAAAACGTAATTCTTCAATTTCAATCACGTGTGGAGAATCTGCATTAAGAGCTAATGACTGAATTTATTTTTATCTATACTGACTGGCAGAGTCAACTTCTCCAAAGAGTCCAGATCAGCCCTTTGGGCTTGTCAGACCTGGGATGCAGTGAGTTTGTCCCTGTGTGTAAAGTGGCCAGTGCATGCAGCTGACCATGTACATTCGTCTACAGCTGCAGTTAAGAATGCATGGGGCTATACTTCCAGTCTCCCTCATACCTTCATGGCATGCACAAGGACAACTTTCATTTACCCTTTTGATACCTGTGATTCCTTAACATGAACTTATAGTTTATTTTATGTATAAACTTCTCAAGAATGTCTCAGTGTATGAGTGTTCCAAGACTAATCCAGCAACATAGAACATAGACATTACAAAGTTGCCTCTTTATATGAATCCCTGCAGTAGTTTATTAATGTTGAAGTGAAAAGAGAAAAAAGATGTTTCCTTTTTATTTGCACTTTTCATGATGTCACAGTGGTTACAAACAACATCAGGGAATAAAAAGTAAACAAACCAAACATGTATAATTGAATATAATTTAGTAATATGGGGTGTAGATCTGAAAGATAATAAATAAACCACTTCTGGTAGAGGGGAAAAAAAATTCAGCCTGGATTTGATGAAGTTTTAAACAACTGAGTCCCAAATGCTCTGGAGCAGGAAGACTGTCCATAAATACACCACCAGTACACCTACTGGAGAGGAATTTATTGAGAAATTCCTTCAACAAAGAAGAAAGCCAAGTCTGAATGGAAGTGTGTTGCTTATAAGATGAAAAATAAACTGGACTATGTGACCTTCTGGTTCCCAGATTTCAGAGTAGGCCTGAGTTTTGTTGCCTGCTTCAAGGAGTTCTGTACAGAGCTGGAACTCTGGAAGTCAGTACCCCAAGAAAAAATGAAGGGGGCAGTTCTGTTGTAACACAAGGTCTGTCCGGAAAATTCCCGAATATATCGCGTAAAAATTTTCCCGTCTTACCTTGAAGCTATTCAGCATTGTCGCCTTAAAAGTACTCCCCTCTACTCTGTATGCACCGCTGCCAGCGTTTCTTTAATGTTCTGAAGCATTTGTGGAAAGCTTTTTTAGGAATGCTGCACAAATGCGCTCACAGATTTGTCTTGATTGCCTCAATAGACTCAAAACGGCGGCCTTTCAACGTTGATTTGAGCTTTGGAAACAGAAAAAATCAGTTGGTGTGAGATCTGGAGAGTACGGAGGCTGTGGAAGGACAGTTGCGTGTTTGGTGGAGAAGTCATGGACAAGGAACGATGAATGTGAGGGCACGTTGTCATGTTGGAACATCCATCGATTCTCCTGCCAAGCATCAGGTCTTTTTCTCCTGACTGCCTCACGAAGACGTTGCATAGCTTCCAGATAATACTCCTTATTGACTGTCCGGCCTTGTGGTAGAAACTCATAGTGAACAACACCCTCAGAATCAAAAAATACCTTGACGTGTGAATGCACTTGGCATGATTTTTTTAGTCACAGCGACGTTTTTGACACCCACTGTGATGATTGGACTTTCGTTTCGACATCATACGCGTACACGCATGTCTCATCTCCTGTAATAATGTTTTTCGAAAAGTTATCATCATCATTAGCTCGGTCCAGAAGCTCTTGACTCACGTCAACTCGATTCTGTTTTTGATGATCCGTCAACAGGCGTGGCACAAATTTGGCTGCAATGCAATGTATGCCCAAATTTTCGATAAGAATTTCATGGCACACTGTTTTTGAGATACTCACTTCTTCAGCTACCTCTCGAACTGTCAAACGACGATTTGAATGGATGACTTCACGAACTTTTGCAACATTGTCAGTTTTCGACATTGATGGCCGTCCCGAACGCGGATCATCATCAACCGAAGTTCGGCCCTCTCTGAAACATTTCCACCACCCATATGTTTGAGTCCTGCCCATGGCTTCTTCCCTGAATGCTATTTTCAACATTTCAGATGTCTCAGTAACAGATTTTCCAATTTTCACACAGAATTTCACACAAATTCGTTGCTCATGAAAAACACTCATTTTCTTGTCCCAAGAGAATCGCCAGATGCGCCAAACATGTGATCACATAAAGAAGCACAGCACAATGACTAAGCAAGATAGGGCAATGCGGTTTTTGCGACTCAGTTTGCCAAACTCATTACTAGAGAGTAGCACTTGCCGTACCCCGCTAGGTTGACGCAATGGTGGGCTATTTTGAACGTTCGGAAACTTTCCAGACAGCCCATGTACACACTGGCAGTTGAAATGTTGTAATATTTTAATGACTGTAATTCTGTGTGCATAATGTTTGTGGTCTATGATAGCGTATTTGGTATAACTACTCGATATGAGTTGGACAATCTAGGGATCAAATCCCTGTAGGGGTGATATTTTCAGTACCCATCCAGACTGGCCCTGGGGCCCACCTGTCCTCCTATACCATAGGTACTGGGTCATTCTCAGGGGTTGAGTGGCCAGGGCCTAGCATTCAACAGCCACACCCCATCTAGTGCCAAAGTTAAAGGAAGAGTAGAGGTATACTACTACCCCCTTCTGTGCTCTCATGGCAGGTTATAGGGTGAACTTTGCCTTTATCTTTATAAAAAGACTGTGTTACAAAGAGTCTCTTACAGAGCAGATGAAATCACCAAACTTTAGTAGCGTCACTGAACGTCAGAATTAGTTTGACATCACAGGCAGCTTAACATTCTGTATCATTGCCAACCCATGGGAGTGAATATAGTGTTGTTACGATTGCTGATAGCTGAAGGGAAGTTTTCTGAAGAAATTTTAAAAATACCATTTTCTCCTTTAGAATGAACTATTGAACGGTTTGAAAATATTGATGATGATGATGATGATGATGCTGTTGCTGTTGCTGCTGTCACTCATGTTTGTGTTGTTTTCTCATGTCAGAGGCCTTTTCTTCCTGTACTTCTCTTGAACCGGTAGTGATCCCCACCACTTAGGCTTCAAGTTTCAGACTTCAATACTATTCGTATTATGTGTGATGTTCCAAGTATAGCTGTTTTTATTGTGAATCTGTTGAATGTTGTCTTGGTATGGCTTCCAGATTTTTCTTTAAGCCTTCTGTTACTATTCTGGTAGCTCCAGTTATTACTGGTATAATCATACATGCCATGTTCCACATTTGTTGTACCTCTGTACATAAACTCTTGTATTTTATTTTCCTTTCTGCTTCCTTTTGCATGACATTTCTGTCTGCAGGTAATGCCACATCCCTCACTATGCATGTTTTCTCTTTTTTGTTTTTAATTATTATGACTGGCCTATTTGACATAATTTCTGTGTGTGTGTGTGTGTGTGTACCATTTGTCTCATTTCAGTGCCTGATGCTTTGCATATTGAGTAATGTAAATGTGTACAGACTTTATTGTGTCTCGTTAAGTACTCGCTCTTTGCAAAATGGGGCATCCTGATTTTAGATGGTAAATATTTTCGTAATGTTGTTTTCATTATTATTATTATTATTATTATTATTATTATTATTAACAAAATATAAAATAAACCGTTTTCAATAGAGCTTGGCAACTGCTGTCCTCTTCAAGTGCATAGCTATGCTCGTTTGACCTGCCTTCATGTTTATTTTGCTTGATTTTCCACAAATATTTAAATGGGAATTTGAATATTAGACCAAACAATTATGTGTTCTGACTCTTATAATACACAGTTTTTCTAAGTGTTTAGTGATTAGCCTCACTGCTGTGCCTGCCCTTAGATTTTGTTTTCTTTGAAGGATATGACATGACCTTGAAAAGACATGCTCAGAAACCACCAGGCACCACCCTGGACTGGTCTGCCTATTCAGCTTGGAGTGCTTGGTTTATTGGATTGTTGAGGCTAGAACCATTTGTTCAACAACAAGTGAATTGTGCTTGTTTTGTTGTCAGGATTACAGTCATGCTGGACAGCCACGGCAGCGAGAAAAGTTGCTGGTGTGCAATCCGGATCCACGCAACATCACACAGATCTTCATCCCTCTTACAAAATTCATTGATGAGATTGAACATGCTATTGGTTGCACACCAGGAGGGCCATGCACACTGAATGCATTCCTGTCTGACTACATTAAAGAGGTGTTCCTGGGACGCCACCACATGATGGTGGCTGCCAGCATAGAGAGTGCAACAAAGTCTGTGGATGCATGGCGTGCCACAACCAGCCCTGAGGTCATGAGGGGTCTTGGCTTGTCCCGGCCACTCTTGCAGGTATGTAACTCATGTACAGCATTTTCCTCTTCTGTCCCACATTTTAACGTTCTGAAGGAAGAGTTCTCCCTGTTGAAATTGTTGACCTAAAAAAAATGGGTATATTTTCAAGATCCCTTAGCACTTGGCTAGATGTCATATCCTAACCGTGTTTGTTTAATGGTTTTTCAGACTTTTTGTGTCTGTGTAGACTACAGCTTGTTCCAAGTCTTATTATTGATAATCATATCATTTGATACAAGGAAAAAAATGGTTAAAAATTAATCAAAGTACTTGCTGAAATACTTTGTCACAGAGCACAGTGACAGTGGAGCGCTGCATCCAGGATCTACGGGAGCTGATGCTGGCTCTGCCGGCATATGCAGAGCACTTCCTATCCATTATCTGCAACATATTGCACAACTACCGTGAAACATGCCAAGCTGCATACCGTGGCATTGTGCAGCCTGACTCAGAGGACAAGCGCATCTGCAGTGCAGCCTGGCTCAAAGATGAAGACATTAGCCGTTTCATCAAGTGAGTGAGTCAGTTCCATCATTTTATTCTGTGGGACACTGACGAGCCACAAATATGATGGAGGGGATAAAAAAAATTGCATGGTGTAGTAGGGATACCCCTCGCCATGTAGGCAGTAAAAGAAAATTTTCATCTGCTGTCATGTATTCTGAAAACATAACTTTTGCCCAACTACAAGCCTCAGTCAGAGGGATCCTTGTGCATCACATTTTGTAAATTTATGTGCAGTATGTGTCATCTGCCACTTTTCACAGTTTTCTTTATTCCAGATATTGAATACAGCATTTCATGTAGTGGTCTTTTGTAGTATGCTGTAGACATTTTAAGATAATTTGCTCTTTGCCAAAAACCAGGTACCAAACTGATTGCTTCACCTGTTTGCACATTATCCAACCACGTGGGCTTATCCAGCTGCGTGACTCACTTAAAAGAACGGAGTATTATTGCTGAGTGTAAGCTGTTACTCCTAACTTCCAGGTTTTTCAAGGTTTAGACTTTGTGGAACAATGTCTCTAATTCTTGTAAAGTGCTTCATTGCAATGTGCTTATCAATACAGTTAATTCTATCTCTGACCTCACACTCTTCCAAAGTACACACGTATCTGATCACTGACTAGTGTGAGTCACTCTTCAGATGCCTACCCTTACAAGCTTCATTTCAGCAGATTAACACATTGCACTCCTAGAATTATGCTAAGTCCAGTTAAAATGTAACAGTTCCTGTGTTTTAACTAGACTTATCGTAAGTCTTGTTGTTAAAGAGCACAATGGATAAATTCTCTGAATAGTGCACTTCTGATTATGATAATGATGTGTAACAATATTAAAAAACCAATGGGGAGTAACTAAGCTTTAATTAAATGTAAATATTTATTCAATGAACATTAGTTGGAATTGAAGGTACTTTATCTATTAAAATGTTCACAGGTCACTGCCTAATTGGACAGATCTACAGGCACAGAAAGTGACATACCATAGACGCCGGCCACTGAGGCGAGAGGAGACAACAGAGGAGGAGAGTCCAGAGGATATTCGTCAACGGAACATGAAGGAGGCAGAGATACTGGCCAGCAACCTGGGAGAAGGTGGCATCAATGCACATGAAATTCTGTCAGATGTCGGACAGCTGAAGGGACTGGCACAGCTGCAGGAGAGCATGGCAAGTTTAGCCACTGTCTGAAGCATGTGTGTTGTGCAGAGCTGTGTGCATTATAGTCAGGTGCATATGCAGCATGTAATGCTCTTTGCACTATGTTCTGATGCATATTCATCATTCAGAGCTGTGTGCACTCTGGTCTGTAACATACCCATCTTTCAGGGCTGTATGCACTGTAGTCTGGTGCATATGCATTTTTCAGAGTGGTCTGCACTACATTCTAGGGCACATGCATCTTGCAGTGCTGTGTACAGTGTAGTGTGGTGCATGTGCATTGTGCAGAGTTGTGTGCATTATGTTGCAGGCATGGTTTTCAACGTCTATCCTGCTGTTTGCGTCAGAACTGCCTAGTGCCCCTGCCTCATCTCCAAGTGTGCAGGTCACCTCAGAGGGAATTCCAGCAATGCCAGAGTCCTCAGTTCAAGCTCTAATGCAGCTAACCCAGGAATTTGAAGAGCTTGCCAATACGTGCTTGTTGGTGCTACATCTTGAGGTGAGTTACTGGACAAGGTACATTGCTGCATGTCTTTACGAAAACTGTGTTCATGCTACATTGTTTGGTAGGCCACTTGGTGAGGCAGGTGACAAACATTCATGTGTCTTATATTGTATGTTATTGAACATTAAGGATGTAACAGTGTTAACTGGTTCACAAAACCTTTCAATAGATAATTGTTGATGCATGGATCTGACCTGCATGCCCAGGGTTGCTGAGAGTAGTGAAGCATGTTTTATCGTCAGCCTTAGAGGTCAGTTTCCTCTAGCCTGAATTCTTGTACTTTTCTAAAATACCCCATGAGAGCTCTTTGTTTAACCGCATTCTTTTCAGTCTGTTCTTAGTATGTATGAAGTTTTTGCTAATAACGTTTATAATTCTGTCATATTTCTTCATTTCTTTTATGGCTGGAAATGTAACTTGTTATGTGCTTCATGTAACACATTTTAGTTGATAAAAATCTTCTTGTTAGTCCCATTTATGATACTGATATGGGAAGTATTTTTTTCTCAGCAGCTTCATCATTAAAATAAGTTGTGTTTGAATATTATGTCTGAGATTGAACCACAGCATTTTAAAGTCTTGTTCTGTCATAGGTGCGAGTGCAGTGTTTTCACTACTTGCTGCCTCGTGCCAACAACTACAATTGCTTGGTGGGAGGAATAGACTCCCAGGAGCCAGATCCCAAAGTCTTGGAACTCAGTCGTGTTCTTATCAGCATTGATGAGGCCATGAACTCAAGCTTACAGCCTCGTAAGTTGAAGGTATGTATACTCTATTTGAATCTGAAAAGCTTCTTCTCATCAGCATTACCATCTTCACCTCATGGTGTTCATGCTCATTAAATTAATGGAATTGCTGGATGTTCACACTGGGTACCATCCAGTTCAGTCCAGTCTGTCACAAGTCTGTTTCATGTTATCACTTTCAGTTGCAGAATTGTAGTTTGCTTGTATGAGAGTTGCTCAACTGAAACCCAACTGGGGATTGTTGAGGGTGAAGGAATAGAGTCCATTAAAATTAGTCAGCTTGGACAGTGAGACAGGGGTCTCATTAACAAACCAGCTGATGTATCCTCTCTGCAAAGAACACCCTGGGCTGTCACTAAACCTTCACACCATTAAAGCCTTGATATTTTGACTTGAGTCTATGGCCATTTAGTGCTGTAGTGTTCAAGGACCCTGACATCACTATTTGTGGTAAATTGAAATAGATAGCTACCCTGTCTGCTGTCATGCGCAGCGGTCTTTTTTAGAGTAATACAGGGGGCCATTTAAGAAGATGCTCCCATATTTCTTAATTTTTAACACTTCCTATTCTTCTACTAACATTACTAAGCTAAATTAATTTTTAATATCCTGATTATGAATTGGAGGAGTGAAAGACGATATAGTTTTGAGTTATATATGCAAATATAATAAAGGTCACATATATTTTCCTGCACATGCCAGCCCTCAAACAACCAAATATATGTGATTCAACAGAATAATATCGGTATGCTTCATTCAAAGTATTGAAATTGGTAAGTTCAGACTTGATCAGGTACATTGGACTTATTCATGGTAAGGATTGTTTTCATATGCTTGTAGTATATATTTGAAGGCCTGGGTCATCTAATTGCCAAGATCCTTATCAGCTCTGCCCAGTATGTTGACCACATTGAAGAGCGAGGCATCCAGAAAATGTGCCGCAACATCTTTGCCTTGCAGCAGACACTGACCAACATCACAATGGCTCGTGAGATTGCGCTGGACCATGCACGCCAGTATTTTGAGTTGTTCTACCATACACCAGAGGTTAGTTTACTTTGAGTGCAGCCTACTGAACCCCCATATGAAGTCCAAGTTGTGATAATGGGCTAACTGGTGTGTACATATTTTACATTTGGGGTATAATGATAGATAGTTGGGAACAGTGGTGGGATGAGGATTGGCATGGGAAGACCAAAACACCTGAGCAGGAATGTATTCCAGCTACTTATAACATTAATAGTACCATCATCATTAATATAAAAATTATTTTTTTGGACACCTGGATGTATGTCAGTATCCACTGATGATCCTGCATGTTTGGCCTTTACACCAACTTTTCCATTATACCTGAAATGCATGTTGCTGTGTTCTTTATTGTGCAACTGTGTACACAATTTCCAGTTAGAGAGTCTGGTGGTGTTGGACTGCTGTACTGTCAGTCTACGGTTTTAGATGTGCCAGTTCCAGATGGATTTTTTTTTCACCTGTCTTCAGTGATCTCACACATCTGAAAAAATTGGAGTCTTCTACTGTTGGTGGACTATTGTGCCTGTATCACCATGTTGTATGCAATTTCCTATCTGTGTGTCTCTTACCCAACTTCCTGTATGATATGTTAGAACGCCGTAACTGGCGGCAGTGGGAACCAGCATTTTCAGGGAACTTTTCAGGCAACTGATCTGTAGAACAACAAAATGTTTATCACCATGTTCACAAAAGCCAGTACTTTTACTCTGTTCATAACCAGCTTGATCCTTGTCACATCTTTTCACCATGTTTTTTTATACTTCATTTTGTGGCTCTGCACCCATGTACTTAGCACATTAGGTTGGCCCTTCTTTGGAGATTACCAAAAGTTTATATTCAATAATTTATTTTTGGTAAGTCTTGACCATCTCATTCTTTTTAATTTACATGCTCTAACAGTATGAAGTTAAGAACATGGATTCTGAATCTCATTATGTAGTTTTATCCAATTTTTCAAATACGTCATATTTTGTAGGTACAGATTTTCTGGAAACTTTGTTCTGATACACAGTTGTTGCTTCGAATTCTGCTGGTAAGTTGCATTTGTTATCTGTCTGTCCATCCATCTATCTGTCCCAGTATTAAATTGCAATCATCAGGAATATGAACTAACTTTAAGAAAATGAGGTATGAACATCACACCAATGGAGTTCTTAACTGTCTCATTAATTTTTAATTCAATATCATTACCAGTGTCAGTATAGTGGCATATAAATTTGTGAAATAGAAACAGTGGTTCAGTTTCTTGTGTGTATAGGTGTTTGAAAAATATTTAGCTTTCTTTAGAATGCCACATTTGCAGTGAGAATGGAAAGAGAGGTCATGATGTCAGAATGTTATGTTGAGGCCTTAGATTGTAACTGTTGAATCACTGTAACTTCCCACAAGGTGATCTCATTTATTGGTCTCAAATTCTAAGAGGTATCTAATCTTTCAGAACCCAAAGGTTCACTATGCAAACATCAAGTGCAGCAATGAAATGTGCTTTACAGGAGATACTGAGTGGGGTCATGGAGAAGGGACCACAGTTCTCAGAGCTTGAGTACATGAATGCTTTGCAACTGGTTCACCGGAGCCAGGCAGAACCTAACTATGGGGCCATCAACACCCACCTAAGCCGCCTGTCAGACATCCTGGGAGAAGTGGGTATCACCGTGTAGGAGTCCTGTTACAGGACTGTTGAAAGAATTGTGAACTATGTTGCTACTCAGTAAGGACGTGGAAAAATTATTCATACACGTAATGAAATTCAACAACAGCAGAAAGAGAAAAGTGAAATCCTCAAGCTAGTGTGTGTGAAATAGGAACATGTACATAATAGTATGATCACATGATACTGAAAGCTTTTCTTGTCTTCTAATATTGTTTGCTTTCCTAAAAGCTCCCATTGTTGAGTGCCGGGGTTTGCAAATTTTGCATACCATGGGGGGAGTGGTATTTGTTCTTGTAGTTGAAGTTACAGTTGCCACATATGATTCAGTACCAATATGGAACATATGTGACACTATATAATAAGACATTTCACTGAAATATTCATAATTGTTTGTGCACCTTCTTTAATACAAGAAATATTTCCAGCCTGATGTAACTGTGGGTGCCTTCCATATAATTTATCAAAAATAAATGAAGGAATTGTGTCTAGTGACTCATATGATTTCAGTGAACAAAATATTGAATAGTGGACATGATCTTTTACCAGACATTTTCACTGTCCTTGATTTGCACTGAGTGTATTGACATTGCTTTGGCAGCAGAGTCTGATGAATTCTGGATGTGTTAAACAGTTGCTATTGGAGTATGCATGGATGACTGCATTTCTTGACTTTTGCTATGAGAGGTCAGCCTGCTGACCTGCTGGATGTGTTGAAATGGCAGTTTCTTGAAATAACATCTGCACTAGGTCATTAAGATTTCTGGTATATAATCATTCAGTTACATTTATCTCCTATAGGGAAGTATCTTGCTCGCAAAGTAAATGAAAACTGGTTATATGATGACAGACATTTTATAATTGAGATGCATAATGCCCCTGTCTGTTTGGATGCCAAATAAATTAAACTGCCTCAGGACTGCATCCAGTGGGGAGGTCTGAGTATTCTACAACCCTTAATGTTGGGTTTTTATTACTGGCTGTTGTATATGTCAACATATATCAGAATTCGCTTACACTAATGTAAGATTATAACATTTTTTTAATATTTTGAGCCTAGAGCTTGAATCAGTACTAGCACATTTTGCTAAGGTGCTGAAGGATCTACTACTGGAATCTCAAATTTTAAATGTCACCTCATTATGTTAATTACATGAACTTCTCAAGTCTGCAGCTTAAATCTGTTAGTGCATCTGGTATGGTTAGATATCTGTTGCGTTACAACAGTGTGATGGTGTACCTCATCCGACTGATCACCATGTAATTGCCTTGCATGTGACTGTCATTCAGCCTGAAGTATTTGTCTTCAGTACGTTATGTTGTAACAGCAGTGACCATAGAATTTTACAAACCCAATTTAATAATTCAGTTTTCTTCCTCATGATTGCTTCACAATTATCAACCAGTCACATAGTTCAGTTCTAATTAACAAACTCCATGGATTGGAGTCCCTGTTCAGAAATTAATAGTTGCTTAGCTAGTCAGTAAATTGTACAGTTAATGGAACTGAAGGTTCAGTAGAGTTTGACTGTGGTCCTTATCCCGAGCCAGATTGATTCAGTCCACACCATTTCAACCCTGTTCTGTGAGATCAGTTGTAATATTTTCCTCTCATATACAGGGTGTCCCAGGAGGAATGTGCCAGACTTCGGGAGGGTGTTCCTTTTGTTAAAGTATACCGATATAACCCAAAACACCTATGTCCAAAGTGGAGCGGTTATGGAGATAATGGCCAGAGAAAAGTGAGGTCTTCTTGCGGGTCCACGCACTGTACCTGTCGGCTGACAATCTTACCCCCTTCGGCCTTGAGTGTAGTTTCGTATGA
>Ga0123355_10013832_pt1 | contig 12578 bp, 5 predicted proteins | sample TergutEmb28metaG_3_FD_89872 | JGI IMG/M metagenome (GOLD analysis project Ga0123355, IMG submission 89872) | Embiratermes neotenicus P1 segment gut microbial communities from Petit-Saut dam, French Guiana - Emb289 P1 | ecosystem: Host-associated > Arthropoda: Insects > Digestive system > Gut ...
TGGTGATATAGGAGGATGTAGTGCCAGGAGGGCCCTTAAACCTAAATTCTGCTAACCTACCCAGACCATGGTCACCGCGGGAATCCTCCCCTTCAGGGAAAATTCCCACGGTAGAACCGGGAATCAAACCCGGGACCTCATAATTAGTAGGCAGAGACTCTGATCACTAGATCACGAGGCTGGTCAGCTTGAAAATGTGACCGCATGCTTCCGGTCGCTCATACGCTTTGAATTATGGCATACGTGGAGTTTGAAACAAGTATTGGGCCTACTCATTAACTAGCTCAATTTAGAAGGAACCATCATAAAAATCCGAAAGTCGCTAAACTGGTGAATAAATACTCCGCCTTTTATGGAATCGGAGGGCTATTTAGCGTTTTGATAACAGCCCAATAATGTGCCCTTATCTGGTTCAATTCAATCTGTCCACACGCTCACGAGAAATTGATTTAAATCCTATGTTAACATTATTGTTCCCTCTACAACAATGTCCCCAAAACTATATTTTCCATTCAAGTATTCATATCAAAATTGTATACGGATTTCTCATCCTCCATATCAATTACTAAGCCAGCATAACAGGCCTAACCATATTCTTAGCACCATAACTCAAAATTTAAATTAAGATCTCATAATATTATAGTTTACATTCTGAAGAAAATTTTATCGTAAACTAGAAGGGTCAGGTAAGAGGCAGTCGTAACGCATTTGAGGGCACCATTCGACATTCTCCTGAAGGTATTAAAGAAAATCTACGACAATTATTCAGGATGCTGCTCTAGCCAAGATTCAGACTGAATACTTCCCGAATAATTTAACGCAGCACCATAAAATTTCAATCAACAATGCAAGGAAAAATCGAGATTCAGAATTGGTGCAGATAGGAGCTTCAAATCAGCTCTAATTACAGTCCGTGAAGAGCAAGGACGTGCAACAAACAAGCACGAATCTGAGGGCGCTATGAGGACTCACGATTTAATTTCCTTGCGAAGTTTAGAGGCGTCCTGACACACGACATCTTGAAGGTAATGATACAGAGCACAGAGACGATTTATGCCTGTTTCACTTGAGTTAAACCTGCCAACAAGCATCCTGAGAGACGCTGGGAAATAAATCTTTTGGAGCACAAAGAGAAACTGCTAAGTCCTGTCACACGAAATGGATTTCACAGCGCGTACACATCTTTATCTTCTCTCAGGAAGACGGCGAATATTAGACATCAACACAGAGGCATTTTGACTCACAGTCCTGAGACGAGTGTCGACAACGCAGGAAGTGTCGTCTACTCTACTTTAATATTCATAATATGCAGCCAGACAGACACATTCTTCGTATAAGTGGATTAAGTGGCAATACAAGTTGGAAGCAAACAGATGAATGCACGAAAATATTAATAGGAATTTTAATTCTGGTAGCTGGAATTTATGACCTACCAACAGAATACGCGCTTGCAAAATGACGTACAAGTTATTAGAAAACATAACATAAATTCTTACAAGAAATACACTTTGTTAAATAAAAATAGCGATCCACATCAAACCCGTTCTGACGTGTTGACAAAAGTCACTACTGTTATTCGTCTCGAAACTGAATGCTCTACAAACCGAGTGTTCTTACGTAACGTGAAAACACGCTGCGTGTAGAACAAATTAACAAGCATATTATGAATTTCTAACTTGGAGAGGAAATTCTGGGGAGACTAGATAAGGATGTCATAAATCCTATTTGAAGAAAGTAAACAAGGAAGAAACTCCACCCCTCCCCCAATAACGATCCCCAAGACAGCGGTTTCGATCACGACACACAATTACCTGACTAATTAGAGAATAATCTAACCATCCCCAGGACACAACTCCCCAAAGCGAATGCTGGATCATGGAGCAGTGTGATATAAAGGCAAGAAGCAAATCTGTGCTTGTGTGCAAAATAAGAATAAAAAACGTACCTGAATAATGAAATAATCAAACAATATAAGACTGTTTCTTGGTGTCTTTAACAAAACCGCCACATTTCTCTTACAAAGATCAATCGGATATAAAATTGGTGTTCATTTACTTACAGAAACTACGAAACAACGGATGTAAGTGGAAAATTTGATATTATACTCAGTCAGCTGGACAAGAGGATATGCCCTAAACACACTGAAAAACACAATAGAAAAGACTGTACACAGCACTGGTTATCGGTTGTTGTGCCGTAATTTTTCGAGAAGAAGCAAGTTTCAGTAAACTAGTATACTAACTTCGCGTAACACTGAGTGCAGCAGGCTGAGACGAGGCGCGTTCGCAGCGCTTCATTTCTGCAATGCCCTCGGTCACTGACAGTCACGTCGACGTTCCTTTGCTAATAGCAAGCGGTGGTCCGTCTTTCACAACAGGTCTGTTAATTACTGGTCGGCTTCGCTTTCACTCTCACTAAAACGTTAAAACTCTTCAAAGTATCTTGAACAATCCGTAAGTTGGAAGCTTGAATTTTAATGGTCTTATCGCAATTTATAGCGAGTCCTGCGCCTAAAATGGACACGTTTATGTCAAAGAATGCAAGAGTGGAAAATTCCCAAAAGATTTCAGTACATGTAGATTCTACGCAACAGCAGTCCCTACGGCTATTAATTGTTTGTTCATATCGTAATTAGTTATTCGATAATGGGATTTTTTTTTTGTAAACACCATCCTAGTGATGTGCAAATTTTCCATAAACCTAATAACCATCTCAAAATTCAAGGCTTCAGCAGGGCGATGTGAAGCAAATCCCATACTAAGGACCCTGAAATACTAGGCGCCTTCGTACATAACCCGGTTGCCCGACAAGCCTGGCGCCTGGATTTTGTGCTCTCCTGAACTACTCTATTCCACTGTATCGTGTGTGATAAGAAATCGCCGAAAGAATCAATTGCTCCCAACAAGCTGAAGCGTTACCTCACCACAAAACACGCATCTCTTGATGTAAAAGATGCACGCATTCGCCTCGCCAAGATTCTACTCTCTGCTTTAATATTCTAATTCTTGTAATGAATATTCAGGTTGATTTTCAGCTACTTCATCGTCCAGTAAACCCCCTAACTACCCCCCGAAAGGATCTATTCGCCTTGCCAACCTATCCCAGTACGGGATAAAAGGCTTTTACATGTACTTAGAAGATTATGGACTATTATATTAGTTACATTACATTACATTTAGTATACACAACAGGAAGAGACGAGAAATGCACAGAAAGTTAGTCGACCAAACTTGATTGGAACAACCTAGGACACCTACGCACATACACGATGTTTTCTTTTTTAAAAAAAGAAATTTATTTCATGTAGCAGGGTGCACGGATGTGAGGTGGATCTCAGGTAAAAATTTACAGCTCCGGGAAAAGTAAAAATACCTTAATTATGTATGCGGGAAACCCACTTAGTCAGTGGACCTGCCTGTGCTTCTTTCCTCGAAGCTGCACGAGGGAACAGCTAGTGGGCGTACGGCTGGGGGATTCAAACAGGAAGACATCAAAAGAGTCACATCCATTAACATGACGAGGTGAAGGCAATGACAGTTCACAGCCTCTAGATGGCGAGTTCCCAATTATGCCACTCGTTAATTCGACACTCCGGGCAGAATTACACAATAAAAAATATTACACGACACTGTCATTAGAAATGAATTATGTAGCTAATTGATTGATAGGATGACCCAAGGCCCGGGGTGGCTTTACGACGGAGTGATTTACAGCATGTGACGGCTATCAGAAGGGGTGACCTACCCTCGGGGCGACATGTGATGCTTCCATCAAAGTACGTAGTTACAGCCACAGATTACCACTAGAAGTGATTAGTTCGTTAATTTGAAACGAGATGTCAGCATTGGTTGATGGTGTTGTCGGGGTATGCTCGGACTTGGAAACCGAGATGTTGGGGGGGCAAAAGTGCCCATATGTTTCATGCTTATTATCGGACCTAAAGCGACCTTCATGAGATGGTCCACAGTAACACCATCATTTACTGGAGATAAAAGTCTCCTGTTGACGAAGCAAATAACATCAGAGATAGTGGAGAAAGATTTCACAACGAATCTTAGAGAAACGGGTTGTGTATTTCTAGACCAGGGGTGGCGAACCATTCGCACCGGCGCCAAGTTCGACATCAGCCGACATATCAGCCGGTTCCAGGTGTTACAGATTTAGCCTACACTAAGTCCTGGAGTCCTTTGATGATCCAGTGATACAGGAAGATACAATACTGCTTCCACATTATGTTTCGACCCCCCCCCCCCACCACCACCAAACAAGTATGGTTGCCAAAGAAAGACAGTTACAGGAAAACGGAATGTTTTGTTATCAGGTCGATTATTTTGACCCTTGAACCTTGAAGTAGATGAAGTCGAGTTTACGAAGCCGTCTCACAACGACAAGTATGCAGTCTGTGCCGTTCGCAAATCTACTTCACGTTATGATGAATTCAACAACGGCGTAACAAATGTGCAGCAGCGGTTTAGTAGGCGCTACCGGGGCAGAAATGGCGAATTGGTCTGGCAGCCTGGCAGCTAGATTGTTCACTGTTCTTGTCCTAGACTGAAGAGGACTCAGTGCGCAGACTATTGGTGGACTTGCATGAATACTGTAATAAATCTTTGGGGGTCAAAGGATTTATTGACCCACAGATCTACTACTCCAGAAGAAATCTGTTCCACGAAGGTGGTTACAAACAAAGACACAGCCCTCGTTGTAGGGTAATTTCTCAGTTCATAGGCTCTCTCTGATTGACTAATTTACTGACAATTTAATTCCACCGGCATAGAGACACCGAAAACGCAGTCTGCCTTAACCACTTCAAGAAAAAAATTAATCTGAGTAACATACACATTGTTCCTACCTAACAAAGAATTCCTTTAGTTTTCATTACAAATACCAACTGGTTAATGACGTTTAACGAAAATATGGCTGCAGAATAAAATCCAACTATATGCCACTTATTACTTTATTATGCTTATGTTAGGCTCAACATGTTTCGGGCAGCATTATGCCCGTCATCAGGAGCTCACGACGATAGCGTTGGTTACCACATAGGCCGTCTGGTTCTGTAAAATGTATGAAATTGCGTTAGTATAAGTTTTGGTATTTGTGGTGTGTATTAGGTGCAAAATGTTTTGTAGTTTTTTGTCGAGTGATCATAGTTGGTAGAAAGTGTACCTTAATTTTTTTTACAAACTATGATCACTCGACAAAAAAACTACAAAACAATTTCGCACCTAATACACACCACAAATACCAAAACCTACACTAACGCTACTTCATACATTTTAAAGAACCAGACGGCCTATGTGGTAACCAAGGCTATCGTCGTGAGCTCCTGATGATGGGCATAATGGTGCCCGAAACATGTTGAGTCTAACATACGCATAATAAAGTAATAAGTGGCATCTAGTTGGATTTTATCCTTCAGTTATCAAGATGATGCACGGTCCATTGCCCATCGAAAATATGGCTGTTTACTGCAACACAACTCCGTAAGTACACTCTGTGGGCAAAATGCAGGGATCTTTAAATGGTTAAGCAGGTGGTACGCATAAGAAACCATTATGCTTTAATGGGTTAAGTGTTACCTGCACTTACAATCCACGTCACGTGAGAAGCTCCGAACTCGTGTACTAGCCTGGACATGACACGCCAGCAACGTCATATTAGCGAAGCGAATTAACCTCGTAATAAAGTGGCAACTCACTTCTACTGACCCATCCTCTGTAGGACCCAAATTACATTTCATCCCAACGGTAAAGTGTTCACCTTTACTTTGGAGTAAATCGTAAATTGAACGTAATTCGCTCTACTGATATCTTGTCACTTAGCATGTGCCGAGAAGTATGGGAGATGGAGTGTATAAAATATACTACATAACGGGCATTTAAGTTATTAGTTTAAAAAAAAAAACCGCCTCTGAGCTAGCGTATTTCGTGGTCAAAGTCAATGTATAATTACGTAAGCCATTCGACAGGATGTGACATTTGACACTGATTGGCACAGGTGTGACTACGTCAGTATCACAGTAGGTAAAGCTGCAGCCCTCCTGCAAGGTTCAGCCACCTGGTCTATCACAAGTGCCGGTCGCGGTTCGAGTTTCAGCGCCGATGGGGGCCAAAGGGTTTCTGAACGGTTCTACATTCTAACAGCAATTGTGACTACATAGTCTGCCACAACGCACTTATTTTAGCATTCTTCTGTATTCAGGGCGGTTTCCTCTACGTCCAAATAAACACCCAGCGGTCCCACTCCTAACGGGGGCGCGGGATAGATTAGTCCACATAGCGAATAGGCTAGACAATCGAGGAATCGTGTTTTGATTCCCGATTAAGATAATTTTGGCCATCCTGCCGGCCTTTCGGTCTATCTCTGCAGCCACTAGATTGCTGGGATCGCGGGTTTGAATACCGTTCAGCCCACAGATGTCTGTCTCTTGTGTTTGTTATGTCTAGTGTAGGGAGAGGCCTCTGCGACGAGCTGATAACTCGTGCACAGGAGTCCTACCGTGTGTGTGTGTGTGTATGTGTGTGTCGGAACCAAAAAACTCCCGAACCGCAGTTAGCACCGTCTGGATATTCACAGAGAGAGGTTGAAACTTCCTTTACGCCGTACTGTTCCACAAACATTAGTGTCTACAATACCGAACTCAATAAGTAGTTTTCGGACCGACAGACACGTCGCTCACTACTAAAGTTCCATCTAGAAGCTTATTACTTCAAAATTTTCACTTCATAGGACTATCGGTTTCCTTTTATATTACATCCGCCTCACAGATTACGTTCGATAAAGAAACCAGTACGGTCGGTACTCCTCTCACTTGTGCACGATGTCGACGCACCTTGTTTTCTGCCTGACGTTATCTTCCGATAACACAATTCGATATTTACATGGAAACATTCTACGTCATAAGCACAACCAAAGGAACCTTTTAGAAGGAATATTTTGTCCTAATTGAAAGTAATCCATAATGTTATTTAACAATGCCAAAGGAAGGGTAAAACTTATTTACATCTACAAAGTGGAGGATAAAAAATAAAAATGCGTAAAAACAGAACGATTTTAAAACAACTGTTCGCGTATTTTAGCAACAGGTTATCCAACTTTTCGGCAAGAACTGAATTAAAAACATTTTAAAACTTAAAACATTTTTTGTAAAGAATGAGATCCCAATCTCATTCACGAATTTTATTTTGTTCTACAACATTTTCTCAATATTTTTATAAATACAAGTACCTGATAATGGCCATGTAAAGCCGAAACATGAGCTGCAATCTGAGGTTACGTTGAGTTGTGAATGACAGTTATGTTACTTTGCTCTCAACAATAGCTGCAGCTTACAGTTTACATTCTTTGATGTGACGCGAAATGGTCCTGTATTTCTTTACAGAACGGTACAAAGCAGAAGTCTACAAGATTTATGATCCTGCACTCCAGTCGGAGTCATTAGAACTCAGAGCTGATTCAGAAATAGATGCAGATGCCCAGAAATCATAAGGGATGAATACCTGGCGACGCAGAATGGGACGTAGCTACGGACGGTGTCTGGGGAACGAAACTTGAAATGTCTTCCTTAAATACACAATCAGTCTGTTGGTAGATAAGTCAGGGACGAAATAATAAATTAAATAATTACTAACGAAATACCTGTTGCATATTCTTTATGCAAATTTGACAACCTCCATCTGCAGCTACAATTTCTACAATCCCTATTATGTATTGAGGTCTTAATGAATGGAAAACGCGCCACTTATAATTTCTGATAAGAGAGCTTGATAGAAAAAGCACATAAATTATGATGATAACTTACTTACTTACTTACTTACTTACTCCATGGAGCAGAGCCCTTCTTGAGAAGCTAACTGGTTCTGCAGCTAGTAAAAAAATTCCCTGCACTTTATGGAACCCGAAAGTTCATCACCGTATTCACAAGTGCCCGCCATCTGTCCCTATCCTGAGCAAATTATGACGATAATAATAAAAAAACAACAACAATCCAGAGGTAAACCTTCTTGGTAATCAAACACAGACTCTCTTTTCATTAATATTTCACACCAATTTATTTGCATTTCATTCGTTTGTTCGCCGGGAACCATACAAAATTTCGAAGTAAACATGACGATTCACGGTTCAGTTTTAAAGTAATAACGTAGTATCGATAACGATGAGATGGGCGGGGCACGTGGAACGTATGGGCTTTGATGGGGAAACCTGAAGGACAGCGAATACGCGAAAGATCCATGTGTATGTGGGAGAAAAATACGACGATGCACCTTGAAATAAACATAATGGGGCAGCATGGATCTGACTCGTCTAGCTCACGATAGGGACTTTTTTGAATAAGGTAATGAACCTCCTGATTCAATAAAATGTTCCATAAAATAAAATTCACCAACCGAGAACCCTAGTTTTCAAGAAGGACTCTTGTCCATGGGGTCAGGTATGTTATGTTACGTACGAGACACATTACTACTGGCTGGACTACAGTACGTTGTAGCATGCGCATGATCCTCACAGCGCTTCATCACCTTAGAATTTCCACCGTACTCCTTATAATGGGACAAGTTTCAGACTGGTACAGCACCTGTGGGTGCACTTTGACACACACACTGCTCTTGGGTTGGCTGGCTGGGGCTTAAAGTCAATTAGCCATGAAAACAATCCTCGTGTTTCCGTCACCGAAACACACTTAAATATAAATGCAATAGTGTAACACGTGCATCCACTAGAAAACACACTTGTGCTGATTATAAGGTATGCGAGATAAGTGGACGTATTGAATTCTTTTGCCACTAGCCCTAAGCTTGCTCCATAGGCCTCAACGAATCTTTGTTTTATGGTGGTCCAGAAGAAGAGAACAACAAACTAATTTGTACCATCCATCGAATATAATCCGGAATACAAAATGGGGGGGGGGGGGGGGGAGATGAGATTGATACATCCATTAGCATGCCTGGACGGAATTACACAAATAAATTTGGAAGAAAAACCTGAAAGGAAGATGCCACTTGGAAGATACAGAAGCACACGAGAAGACAATGTCAAAATGGGCCTTAAGAATAAGTAACGGATAGCGGCATGACTGCGTGCAGCGGGACCTTCTTCATAAAGACGGTAACTGGTCAGACGATCAAGATATTCCAGGTCCTTGATAGAATCTCAAGATTAATTTTCTGTGTTCATATGAACCAGCCAGTGGAACAGGTTAAGCCACTGTAATTCAATTCAAAACTTCATGTACTATTTGTTACGAATAAAATTTAATAATATGCTCTCATTTACGCTTGGTTGTTCTAACTATTCCAATCAGATTTCCAAACCGAAAACTTATGTGAATTTCTGATCTCCAGTTGCGTCTCCCGCTCGTCTTGTTATCTCTATTATCCCACTAAAACAGTGTTAAGCGAACAGCAGACATACATTTTTCACAGAATCAACCGACAGTCTAGCATCGTGCACATTGTCGCTGCCATGAAACTCCCCTTGTGGATGACGTGCGCAACCTAATATTAATAACTTACACAATCAGCTTAACTGTTCATCTGTGGAATATTCATAGATGCTCTCCGTGGGTAAGGCTGTCTAGCGTCAAATGGTAGACTAACAGTAATTAAGGAATTATAATTGATGCGAGAGAGAGCTGTCGCAGTTCAGCCCAAGATCTACCCGGCAGTTGCCTGGAGGAAATAAGGAAAACGATGAAAACCTCAATCACGACAGTCGGTGTACTGAGCGAGACTCGCGATACCACCTGAATACAAGTCAAGAGTGTCAGAAGGATTCCCACTTGAGCCAATTTATTTGAAGCTGCGTTGTTTGCTCCTGTCTTATTTAATTACAATACCTCGCTTACATGCCTCAGGCCTAACGTGCAGCTTCCCACGATTAATAGAATGACCTTAAAGCACCCATTTAAAATGGCGAATTGTTGGCTACTGTCCGTTTGATTGTAGTAGAGGAATTGAGGAAGACCACAGAAAATATTTGGATTGCTACTCTCGGGGTAGATTCGCAGCCGATGCTACCCAAACACACCACGACGCCCAGCACATCCGCCTTCACTTTATATGACTGTACAAAACAACATTAAGATCTTGGCTCGCAGAGGCAAGCGGACAGATGACTACGCTCTGAGAAGTCAAAACATAATGTTGCTGATGTCTTGATTTAATTGTTTATGGGTTATTTTCTTTCCGGCGAAAGTGTCTGCAAGAAGGGCACCCGGTGGTCAGTTTTCAAAATGCGACCACTCGCACCATTTCATCAGTTACAGATTTTCACAACTTTCACTGCAAGTAACCACTGAAATGATGTGCTCTGGTTTGTGCACATCATTTGTGCACATCATTTGTGCACATCATTTCCAGCACAGCCACACGCTTGTACTTTGGTCCGTTGTTTGCTGCATTCTCCGTAACAGACAAACTGAACACAGGCTTATTCACAAATGGTGAGGATGATGAATAGAAATAAATTAATTATTGTACCTCAATGTGCATCCTCGTTCAGGGGAGAGATGGGAAAAGCAAAGAACTGAAGGCAAGAAATCAACAGGAAAACATGGAATAGATCCGAGAACATTATCAAAACGTATCTTATGGTAACGAGGTAGGGGTGAACAGGATAGGTGCCAGTAATGGGGTCTGATGAAGATCCGTCATAATATCAGAGTTATGTGTATAAAGGGTGAGCCTCGGTAAGCAGGGCTCCAGAAACACGGTTGCTTATTCAACTTGTGAGATGTGCAAAACGTATTTCAGGAAGAGGATGTTGACTGAGTACCCTACACTAGTCCTTATGAAGGAGAGGCAGAAAAAAACACCATAAAAGTCACTTGTAAACTCCCACTTGCAGCCGAATAAAACGCATGTGCCACTCATGCCGGCAGTTCTCCTGTCGCTACAACGAGATCTTAAACTGTGTATCCTAGCAACGCTGCTCTCTGTTTATGTATCTCTGTCCCCTACCGCTAGGGTGCAGCTACATCGCATTTATCGAGTGTTACTAAATGATTGACTCATCCCTGCACGCGGCTGAATGTGGAATGTAACAAAACTGTAACCATCACTTACTCTTCGGCTACTTTAACACGATTAGGTACTGAAATGAAAATTTCCCGAGGACAGAGATGATAATACACCATTTCGCCAGCCCTAGGGGTAAAATGTACTTTTGGTTCCGGCGACTATCTATAGTACTCCTTCGAGTGGTGTTAGGATCATCCAAAATATACAACGCTGAGAAACTGTGAATGATTTTAAGGTTAACGACAGGATTTCAGTAACCGAAACTGTAATCGTTCACGATTGCTAGGTTTCTTCTACTCCAGCAAAAGCATCGTTAAGGGAACTGGTGTAGGTCTGGGCACCTCATCATTTGGGCACGAGAGAAGAGCTAACCTTAATCACGTCAGCAACGGATCCACACATGTGCACCTGGAATGAGGCTTTGTCAGGAACAGATAACACAGAATACACACAATATATACGAATACAATAAAATTCCAATAAAAAGCGTGGGTACATACAAGACGACCTAAAAGTAATAGAGAAAGGCAAGCGGAAATTAACCCAACCAAACTGACAATACTTCTTCGGAAAAAAAGTCGAAGTTAACATTATTGGTGTCTGCAGCCTTGTACCCTGGGATTCTCGTTCGAGAGACTTAATTTCCTCTGCTCAGGAACGCCATCTCTCTCTAGAAAGAGTACGGAACTAGTACAATCGTGACAGAAATCGCCGTGCCTCTGCGGCAACTTCTCCAGCACAAATGTGTAGCCGAGCAGTCTACCCTCCCAGCACTCAGTAACGTCTTTCGACGTGCTGTACCAGCAGGCATGTACGCAGTAATGAACCGTTTGGTACTTTTTGTCTTCGGACTGCTGTAGCTAGGAAGAGTTTCTTCACTATGGAAAAAAAACGGTTTATATACTACACTGTAATTCATATCGTCTTGTTAGCGGGACGAAGTGAATAATGTTTCTGACCTAGAGGATAAGAATAATGATCAAACTGGTGATGGTGATTAATATGGCAATAATACTATCATAATTATTAATTAATAATTATATTATAAGAATATTAATAAGCTGATTTAATAGCCAGTAACAGAAACAGCAGAACATTAAAACACAGACAACAACGTACAACAAAGAGGACACATAAAAAACACACAGAAGAATACCTAAATAATTCCGTAGAAAAATGATGATAATGACAATGATGATGATTATGATCATGATTAATAAAAATAATGGATACAGTGGGTTTGAAACGTGGTCCATCGTGGAAAAACATATGGATTGAATCTGCAGACACGTTGCCCAGAGAAATACTTGGTCATCAGAGGAAGGGAGGATGGAGCGTACGGAATAAGAAGCTTCATAATAAGTACCTTCCACCTTACGCGGGTCATCAATGAAAGGGGAAGATATTGTTTGAGAAATGCAGCATGCACAGAAGATATAAACATATATACAGAATCCTGTTCGGAAAGGGGGGGGGGGGGGGAAAAAGGATTAAAAAAATTTTGGGGATTATGGGGGGTAGTGAGGGGGGGGGTTTTAAAAAAAAAAGGGGTAAAAA
>Ga0123355_10013833_pt1 | contig 12578 bp, 13 predicted proteins | sample TergutEmb28metaG_3_FD_89872 | JGI IMG/M metagenome (GOLD analysis project Ga0123355, IMG submission 89872) | Embiratermes neotenicus P1 segment gut microbial communities from Petit-Saut dam, French Guiana - Emb289 P1 | ecosystem: Host-associated > Arthropoda: Insects > Digestive system > Gut ...
ACAAGTTTCCCAAGTTCGTGCTCGGGTTCCTTCTGATTTCGCTTCTCGTGAGCCTCCATACCTTCACGAAAGACCAAGTCGGGTCGCTCGGAAACCTGTCCCGGTGGGCGTTTTTGTTGACGTTTGCGGGCGTGGGGTTGCGGACAAACCTGCGCCAGATGTCGCAGCAGGGACTTCGGCCGTTCATCGTCGGAGCGCTGGGAGAAGTCCTGATTGCAGCGCTGACGTTCGGACTGGTGGTGGGAGCGAATCGGATCTGGGGATTGTAGGTGGACTCTGAGACCGCCGCCAAAAGCGGCGAGGTGCAACCTTCAGGGATTGCGGAGCGGACGAACGACTCCCTCCCTACACGATCCGCCTACTTTTTGTCCTTGGCGTCCTCGGGGTCCCCGGCGGTTTTGGTTTCCGGGCGGAGTAACGGGAACAGGATCACGTCGCGGATGGTGTGCGAATCCGTCAACAGCATGCAGAGCCGATCCATGCCGATGCCGACGCCTCCTGCGGGAGGCATGCCGTAGGAAAGCGCCCGGATGTAGTCTTCGTCCATCTGGTGGGCTTCCTCATCGCCGCGCTCGCGTTCCTGTAACTGCGCTTCGAATCGGCGGCGCTGGTCTTCGGGGTCGTTAAGTTCGCTGAAACCGTTGGCGATCTCCATTTGTCCGGCGAAGATCTCGAAACGCTCGGTCCAGTCCGGCTCCTCCGGCTTCTGCTTGGAGAGCGGCGAGACCGCCGTCGGGAATTCGTAGATGATCGTGGGCTGCATGAGGTGCTCTTCGGCTGCAGCCTCGAACAGCGCAGCGATATTCTTCCCTGCCGGAGCGTTCGGATCGTACGCCATGTGGGCATGGCCGGCATTGAAGCGCTCGGCCAATCTCTTCACGCTCTCGCTAGTCGCGAAGTCACTCATCTCCGGCTTCGCACCCGCCTTCTGAGGCCAGAATTTGATGATAGCCTCGCGCATGGTAAGCCGCTGCCAGTTTTCCCAATCAAGTTCGAGCACGGTGTCTGCGTCGATCGTCCACTTTGACTTCGCCCCGCCGTTCACGGCTTTGGCGGCCTCGGTGATGGACTCTTCGGTTAGGTTCATGATGCCTTCGTAGTTCGTGTAGGCCTGGTAGGCCTCGAGCATCGTGAACTCGGGATTCCAGCGCCATCCTAGGCCTTCGTTGCGGAAGTTGCGGTTGATCTCGTAGACGCGGTCGAGGCCGCCGACGAGCAGGCGCTTCAGGTAGAGCTCGGGTGCGATGCGGAGATAGAGATCCATGTCGAGCGTGTTGTGGTGGGTGGTGAATGGACGCGCGACGGCACCTCCGGCGATCGGCTGCATCATCGGAGTTTCGACCTCGATGAACCCGTGCGAGTCGAAGGTACGGCGCATCGACTGGATCATCTTCGTACGCTTCAGGAAAACTTCCCGCACCTCGGGATTCATGAACAGATCGACGTAGCGCTGGCGGTAGCGGAGTTCGACGTCGGTCAGCCCGTGCCACTTCTCTGGCAGCGGCAGCAGATCTTTGCTAAGAAACGTCAGTTCTTCGACGTGCACGCTGAGTTCTCCGGTGCGGGTGCGAAACAGGTAGCCGCTGACTCCGATGTGATCGCCGAGATCAAGCAACTTGTAGAGTTCGAACCCCTTCTCCCCAACCGCGTCTTTCTTGACGTAAATCTGCAGCCGTTTGCCGCCCTGCTGGATGTGGGCAAATCCCGCCTTACCCATGAGGCGGATCGCCATGATGCGTCCGGCAACGCGGACGTTGACGCGGGCGGCGTCGAGTTCTTCGGCGCCCTTGGCCGAGTGCTCGGCCAGGATCTGGTCGAGCGTGTGGGTGAACTCGTACTTACTGCGGAAAACGGGCTGGCCGAGGGCTTCAATCTGCTTCAGCTTTTGTTGGCGCAGGTTATAGATTTGCTCGTCGAGTGCCAAAGGACTCCCTTACCTTACCGAGTGCGGAATTTGAGATTATAAACAATCAGTTTCACGTGCTGTTTCACCGGCTTCCAACTTCACCGCAGAAGGATCCCGCGAAGACTATGAACCTCGAGGATTGTCGCCGTTTCTATTCCGAAGAAATCAAGTTCGCAGCCAATTTGAGGTCGCCTGCATTGATCGAGGCGTACGCGCGTGTGCCACGCGAGGACTTTCTCGGCGCACCACCGTGGCACGTGGCTTCGCCGGCGCAGATCGGGCTGGTGACGATGGGCTTAGCAACCGGTTCACCCTACGTCGAGGTTAACGAGCCCCGCGACCTCTATCACGACCTACTGGTGGCGATCGACGCCGGCCGGCAACTGAACAATGGCCAGCCGAGCGCGCTGGCGGCATGGATCAGCGCCCTCGACCTCAAGGCCGGCGATCGGGTGTTCCACTTGGGCTGTGGAGTCGGCTACTACACGGCGATTCTGGCGGAAGTCGTCGGATCGAGTGGGAGCGTCGTGGCCAGCGAGGTCGACGAGCAGTTGGCCGCACGCGCGGCGGCGAATCTGGCGCGATACAACCATGTCGTGGTCCACGCTCGGGATGGCGCCGCCATGGACCCCGGCATGTGTGATGCGATGTTGATCAACGCTGGAGTCACACATCCACATCTGCCCTGGCTCGAACACTTAAACCAGGGCGGACGGCTGGTCCTGCCGCTTACCGCTGCCGCCGGCGGCACTTCTGGAGGGCGAGGAGCCTTTACCAGGATCACTCGCCAGCCGCGAGGCTTTTCGGCACAGGCGATCAGCTTTGTGGGCATCTACTCTTCGACCAGCGTGCGCGATGCGCAGCTTGAGCCTGTGCTGGCGAAAGCTTTGGCGACGGGAGCGCTGCTGAAAACGAAATCGGTTCGTGTGGACCCCCATGATGCGACTGACAGCTGCATTCTGCATCGGCAGGAGGTGTGCGTGAGTTCCCTACCACCGGAATAATTTCTTGCTTGTACCAATGTACCTTGGTATATTGGTACACACATGACCGACGACCCTCGATTGGAGATTGAGCGCGTGCAGACCGGGGTGCGGATTGAGAAGCGGATTCTCAAGGTGCTCAAGGCATTTGCCGAATACCACGACATGACGCTGGGCGACGTGCTGGAGGGGATTGTGTTGCACGCGTTTGACGGGAAGACTCCGTTCAGTCCGGCGTCGCTCGAGAAGATTCGGGAGCTCAAAAAGTTTTATGAGCTGGATTTGGATTCGAGTGCGAGCCACCGGCTGAAGGAGATCAAAGCAAAGTCTCCACGAGCGACCAGTAAGAGAGGAACGCAATGAAGAAATCTGGCCTGACGGTTTTACGGTTGGCTTTGGGAGTAGTGATTCTGCTGGAAGCCGTATTGTTCCTGATGCCCAGCGGGGCGCACGATTTTGCTCGGACGCATATGCCAGGGTTTGTGCGGCTGGTGCTGGGGTTTGGCGAGATCCTTGGGTGCGTTCTGATGCTGATTCCCCAGACAGCCATGCGCGGGGCATGGTTGCTCGTGGCGGTGTTTGTGATGGCGATTCTGATTCATTTGCTGCATGGGATGCTTAGCATCGGGAATCTGGTGATTTATGCAGCCGCGGCGTTTGCCATTGCGGTGGGGAAAGGAAACTAGCGGAGCACACCGCCGTGGCGGGCTCTCCCGTTCCGCTGCTTCGCGACTGGAGAGATTGGCGGTCGGAGGTCACCGCCACAGGGAGCAGGACATGACCAATCAGCAATTCATCCAGTGCTTTGAAAAGGACACGCTCCCGGGGGAATTCCATCACGCCGATCATATTCGGCTGGCGTTTGCCTATCTGTCGGAGTATCGGGTGCCGGAGGCGATGGAGCGGTTCACGCAGGCGCTGAAGCGCTTTGCGGCTGCGCGCGGCAAGGCGGGACTGTACCACGAGACGATCACGCATGCTTATTTCTTTCTGATTCGGGAGCGGATGGTGCGCGCCGGCGGCGCGGGGTGGGAGGAGTTTGCGCAGCGGAATCCGGATTTGTTTGTTTGGAAGGGCGGAATTTTGAGCAGGTACTATCACCAGGCTACGCTCGAGTCGGAATTGGCTCGGACGGTGTTTCTCTTCCCTGATCGGGTGTGAAGCTTGCGGGATTTGGTTCACGAGCGGGGATGCCCTGGCGACGACGGCGGACGCCAGGTTACAACTACGGCGCTAGCGATAACGAGGAAGTGATGAAAATAACATTGTGGCTGATCACCGTTTTTCTTGGCATTTGTGCTGTGGCGCGGGCAGAGGAGATTCGTAGCGGCGAGGAACTGATCCGGGCGATGCATGCGCGCTACGAGAAATCGTGGTATCAGACGGTGACGTTTACCCAGAAGAGCACAACCTACAAGGACGACGGGGCCAGTTCGGCCGAGACCTGGTATGAGGCGGCGATGGTGCCGGGGAAATTGCGCATCGATATCGGGACGCCCGCAGACGGCAGGGGCTATGTTCTCGTCGATGGCAATGTCTCGATCGTGAAGGACAATAAAGTCGTCGGGTCCCGGCATTCGGTGAATATGCTGCTGGTGTTAGGGTTCGACGTCTATCGGCAGGATCCGCAGACGACGATCAACGTGGTCAAGGGCGAAGGCTACGATCTGTCGAAGCTGCGCCAGGATACATGGGAGGGCAAGCCTGCCTACGTCGTGGGCGCGGACAAGGGCGATGAGAAGTCGCGCCAGTTTTGGGTGGCGAAGGATACGCTGCTGTTCCTGAGAGTCATCGAACCGGCACCGGGGGACGCAACCAAAGTGGGTGATATCCGGTTCATTCACTACCAACCACTGGCGGGGGCGTGGATTGCGGCCGGGGTGGAAGTGTATGCGGACGGCAAGAAAGTTTTCACCGAGGATTACACCGACATTCGGGCGAATGTAAAGCTGGATCCGGCGGTTTATGATCCCGAGCAGTTTTCTACTACGCACTGGGAGAAGTAAACACTCGCAGCTTGTCTGCTTTGGTCCGGGTCCGCGGGCGGGATACCCGGGCGACAGCCGGCGTGGACGCGGGCGCTACGACAGCTGGGTTACTATTTTCTACGATTTTCTACGATTTTTGCCCTGCCTCCCAGCTATGAATCCGCAGTAGAATGGGCGCATCTAGTCTTATTTCCTTCCGATTCAGGACGTGCTCTATGGTCCATCTCAAGATAAACGGTCAAGCTCAATCATTTGACGGCGATCCGGATATGCCGTTGCTGTGGTATTTGCGCGACATTCTCGGGCTAACCGGGACGAAATTTGGGTGCGGCATGGGACTTTGTGGGGCTTGCACGGTGATCGAGAACGGGAAGGCCATTCGGTCGTGCTCTGTGCCGATGAGCAAAGTCGAAGGACGCGAGATCACCACGATCGAAGGCATCTCGGCGAAGGGTCCGCATGCGGTGCAGAAGGCGTGGGCTGAAGTCAACGTGCCGCAGTGCGGGTACTGCCAGCCCGGGCAGATTATGCAAGCGGTATCGCTGCTGGCGTCGAAACCGAAGCCGACGGATGACGAGATCGACGAGGTGATGGTGGGAAATATTTGCCGATGCGGGACCTATCAGCGCATCCGGGCCGCGATTCATGAGGCGGCGAAGGAGACGGCATGATCACGCGGGAGAAGCTCGGTGAAAAAGTTGACCACCAGATCGCGATAGAAAACGTGTCTCGCCGGGGGTTTTTGCAGGGGGCGCTTTCGGCGAGCGCGTTCGTTTTATGTGTGCGGACTTCCCCGCTTCTGGCAAAAGTGGCCAGAAATGGAGCACCCAGCGCTGGGACATCCCCGGTTTCGTCGATGGCGGGGTCGATGGCTGAGATTGACGCGACTGCATTTCACCCCGGGGTTTATGTGGGGATTCAGACGGACGGAACTGTGCTTATCGTGGCGCACCGCACCGAGATGGGGAATGGCGTCCGCACCAGTCTGCCGCGAATTCTCGCCGACGAACTCGACGCCGACTGGAGCCGGGTGCAAGTCATCCAGGGTGATGGCGATGAACGGTATGGATCGCAGGATACGGACGGATCGCATTCGGTGCGCGAATTCTTTGACCCGCTGCGGGACGCCGGGGCTACGGCGCGACTCATGCTGGTGCGGGCCGCGGCACAGCAGTGGGGCGTTCCGGAGGATCAGTGCCTGGCGGATCCGGTACACGTGGTATCGCACAAGGCGTCAAGCCGCAAGCTCGGGTATGGCGAACTCGCCGCGGCAGCCGCCAAGCTGCCGGTGCCGAAGAAAGAAGAATTGCGGCTCAAGGCGCCGCAGGATTGGCGCTACATCGGCAAGCCGGCGCCGGGCTACGACGTGACGGAGGTGTGCGCGGGCAAGGCGTTGTTTGGGATGGACGTGCGGCTTGATGGAATGCTATATGCGGCGATTGCGCATCCGCCAGTGCTGGGCGGGAAGGTGAAATCCGTTGATGATTCGGCTGCGCTGAAAGTAAAAGGAGTGTCGAAGACAATCGCGATCGATCCGGCTACGCCACCGCACGCGTTTCAGCCGCTGGGTGGAGTGGCAGTGATCGCGGATAACACATGGTCTGCCTTTAAGGGGCGGAAGCAACTCAAGATCGAGTGGGACAACGGTCCCAATGCCAGCTACACATCCGCCGATTACAAGAAGCAACTGCAGGAGACGGCGCGGCGGCCGGGGAAGGTGGCGAACTCGGTCGGCGATGTCGACGCGGAGTTCGCCAAGGGCGGCAAGATCATCGAGGCGGAGTATTTTGCACCGCATCTGGCGCATGCGTCGATGGAGCCGCCGGTGGCGGTGGCCGATGTGCGCGACGAAAAGATCACGGTCTGGTCGCCGACGCAGAATCCGCAGGGAGTGCAGGAAGAGGTGGCCAAGGCGTTGGGCCGGAAAAAAGAAGACGTCACCAGCCATGTAACTTTCCTGGGCGGGGGGTTCGGGCGCAAATCGAAACCCGATTATGTCCTCGAAGCCGCTGTGCTCTCCCAAAAGGCGGGCAAACCCGTGAAAGTGGTTTGGAGCCGGGAAGACGACATCCAATTCGACTACTACCACTCGGTGGCGGCGATGTACATCAAGGCGGCGGTGGACGATAGGGGGATGCCGAAGGCGTGGTTGCAGCGCTCGGTGTTTCCGCCGATTGGATCGACGTTCGAGAAGGACGCGGTCTATGCAGGTGCGGGGGAGATGTCGATGGGATGGAACGTGATTCCCTTCGATGTGCCGAACTTCCGAGGCGAGAACGGGCAGGCTGTGGCTCACGTACGCATCGGATGGCTGCGGTCGGTAGCCAATATTTATCACGCGTTCGCCGTGCAAACCTTTGTCAACGAGCTTGCGTCTGCTGCCAGTCGCGATCCCTATGAGTACTTGATTGCGCTGATCGGGCCAGGGCGAACCATTGATGCCTTTCAGCCACCGGAAATGGCAAAGAAGTATCCATTCGACACGGGGCGATTGCGGCATGTGGCGGAACTTGCTGCCGAGAAGGCAAATTGGGGTAAAAAAAAGCCGGGCAACGGATGGGGAATGGGGATTGCCGTACATCGCAGCTTTTTGACCTATGTCGCCACCGTGGTCGAGGTCGAGGTCGATGACTCGGGTACGGTTCGGATTCCGCAGGTTTATACCGCTCTGGATGCCGGGACCATTGCGAATCCCGATATGGTGCGATCGCAGTTCCAGGGAGCGGCGGTGTTTGGCACGAGCATCGCCCGCACGGGAGAGATCACGGCAACCAATGGCGTGATCGATCAGTCGAACTTTCATCACTATCCCGTGGCGCGGATGAACGATGCTCCGCGGCAAGTGAACATCCACATCGTGGAGAGCTCTGCGGCGCCGGCGGGTGTGGGCGAGCCGGGCGTGCCGCCGTTTGTGCCGGCGTTGTGCAATGCGATTTATGCAGCTACCGGCAAGAGAGTCCGGGAATTGCCGCTGACGCGCAACGGGTTAGCGTAGAGCTTACGAGGTTTTTTCCGCCGCGCACGGCCGGTTTTGGTGAAGTTTTGCCCGGCGTTTCGTTTGCGCCCGGTGCAGCTTTCGACGGCAAAGGCAGCAGAGCAAGAGTTGCTCTTGGGCGGGGATTGTTCGGATCCCCGCCTTTTTTGTTTTCTCTGACTTGAAGAGGCTGGCCGGGAGCGCTAGTATGTGCCTGACCTGTTATGCCGCAAAACTACGTTCCTATCTTTATTTTCGTTGTCATCGTTGGGGTGCTGCTGCCGGTCACATTGCTGGCTGCGAAGCTGGTTCGGCCGTCGAATCCGACCAAGACCAAGCTCATGCCGTATGAGTGCGGCATCGACCCCGTGGACAACGCACGCGGGCGCTACACGGTTCGCTTTTACATCATCGCGATTCTGTTTGTAGTGTTTGATGTGGAGACGATCTTCTTGTTTCCCTGGGCGGTGAAGTTCAAGGCGTTCGGGCTGTTCGGCTTGCTGGAGATACTGATTTTTCTTGCCATCCTGATCGTTGGTTACGTTTGGGCTTGGCAGAAGGGCGCTTTGGAGTGGGTTTAGGACGCATCGAATCATTGAGTCATTTCGTCATTGAATCATTGAAAACCTCGATTGCTTCAGTCGCGAAGTCCTCCAAAATAGCTTGAGCACATCACCGAATCCGATGGATTCTTCTCCGGCTGAAACTTTTTCCGCTTCGCGGTGGACGCAGGGAAACTTCTTCTTTCCGACCAAGCTGGTTATCAGTCCGCAGCACGTGAGCCGGGTGAAGTCTCGCCTTTTGGGATCGAACGAGGAGAGCATCGCCATCTCGAAGATTGCGTCGGTACACATCAACACGGGTGTGTTCTGGTCTGAGATTGTGATTGAATCGACCGGCGGGACGGATCCGATCACCAGCCACGGGCATCGCAAGAAGGATGCGCAGCGGATTCGGGACTTGATTGAGCAGTACCAGGCAAACGCCCCGCAATAAGGACGATCGGAACCGGACTTGAGGAAGAATGTGACGACTCGACACGCTTTCCTGACCGGGCTTGTACTCGCGTTCGCCGCACGCCCATCCCTGAAGCAGACGCCGGCTCCAAATTTCTGTGACCTGCCTCGTTGACACTCTCTCCTCAAGCTGATAAAAGTGAACGTTCTTCGAAAACGCAGACTGCGCGGGAGGTTTGTGCCTTCGCGAGATATGCCGGACGAAACGAAATCCCCCTCGACACCGCCGCCGGAAGATGAACCGAAGCCGACGGCGGACAAGCCCATAACACCGGGCGGGGTGAAAGCTAGTCCCTCCGGTTCGGTTCCGTCAGAAAACAAACCCGCTCCCCAAAAGCCTGCCGCACCACCAGCTGCCGCAAAACCTGCCGCTCCCGCCGCCAAGCCCCCTGCTCCTGCTGCCGGACACCCCACTCCTCCCAAGCCGGCGGGCCCGGTGCCCACTCCCTGGGATGCCCCGATGGTGGCCAAGTTCAAGCGCGAATATGGGTCTGGCGTCAACGGTTTCACACATCTTGGACAAAATTATCTGGAGGTACAACGTTCATTGATCCCTAACCTTCTGCGGCTTTTGAAGGATGACGAGCAGTTCGACTATTGCGTCGACATCACCGCGGTGCATTATCCGAAGCGGGAGAAGCCGTTTGATGTGGTGTGGATTCTGTATTCGTTTGCGCGCAATGAGCGCATTCGGGTGAAAACGCAGGTTGCTGACGGCGAGTCGATCGCCAGCGTGGTGCCGATCTGGGCGACAGCGAATTGGCTGGAGCGGGAAGTCTATGACATGTTCGGGATCAAGTTTGAGGGGCATCCGAATTTGAAGCGCATTTTGCTGCCGGAGGGGTGGAAAGGATTTCCGTTGCGCAAGGATTACGGGATTTTGCAGCAGGATGACGAGTGGGTGCAGATCAATTTGGGGATTGAGAGCGGACAGTGAACGCGCCGATCAGCGGTCGAAAGGTATGGCGAGGCCTCGATTTGCAGAAGGTTGCCGCAGACAATTACCTTCTGATCGCCCCTCAAAAAGAAAAGGTCATCACCGTCAGAACCCTTCGCATTCCACAGAGCAAGCTTCCACTTATTGTTGATGCCTCACCGCCGCCAGTGTGGTTAAGGTGGAGTTTTGTTTAGAGGCTGATGACCAACTTGGGACAATGACCGATCCGAAAGCACTCTCGCCCCTTGACCTCGACACGCCGGATAAAACTTATCTCGACGCGAACGAGCTTGTCATCAATATGGGGCCACAGCATCCGGCCACGCATGGGGTGCTGCGCGTCATTTTGCGGCTCGACGGCGAAAAGGTTCTGGGGCTCGAGTGCGTCATCGGATACCTGCACCGCGGCGTCGAGAAGATTGCCGAGAACCGCACCTATGCCATGTTCAATCCCTACGTCGACCGCATGGATTACGTCGCGGCGGTGTCGAACGGGTTGGGATACTGCGAGGCAGTGGAGACGTTGCTCAGCGTCGAGGCGCCGGCCAGGGCGCAGTATATTCGGGTTATTCTGACCGAACTGAATCGCATTGCCAGCCACCAGCTCTGGCTGGGCACACACGCGCTCGATATCGGCGCCATCACACCGCTGTTCTACACCTTCCGCGATCGGGAGGAGATTCTCAAGATTTTCGAGAAATATTGCGGCGCGCGGCTGACGACGCACGCCTTCCGGATCGGCGGGTTGCAGTACGAGGCGTACGAAGGGTTCGAGAAGGATGTGAAGAATTTCGTAGCCTTCGTAAAGCCAAAGATTGAGGAGTATGAAGAGCTGCTGACGACGAATCGGATTTGGCTGGAGCGGACCAAAGGCGTGGGCGTTATCTCCGGGAAAGACTGCATTGCGCTCGGGGTGACTGGGCCGGTGCTGCGGGCGAGTGGCGTGAGGTGGGACATTCGCAAGGCACAGCCTTACGCAAACTACAAGAATTTCGAGTTCGAGGTTCCCGTGGGCGAGAAGGGCGACACCTATGACCGGTATCTGGTGCGCATGGCGGAGATGCGCCAGTCGCTGCGGATCATCGAGCAGGCGGTCGCAGGCATTCCCGAGGGCCCGATCATGGCGAAGGTGCCCAAGGTGATCAAGCCTCCGGTGGGCGAGGCCTATCACTCGATCGAGGCACCGAAGGGTGAACTGGGATATTTCATCGTCAGCGACGGGTCGACGCAGCCCTACCGCGTGCGGGTGCGGCCCCCGTCGTTCGTGAACCTGCAGGCGCTCGACGTGATGTGCCAGGGCCAGCTTGTGGCCGACGTCATCGCCGTGATCGGCACGCTGGATATTGTTCTGGGTGAGGTAGACCGCTGATGCACGAACTGATCGATTACATCAAGTCTTACCTCGGCAACACGACGCAGACGCCTGGCGCAGCCGGTAATTTGTTCTGGGCTACGGTTTATATCCTGCTGGTTTTTCTTGGCCTCTCGGTCGCGGTCATCGCGATGAACTGGCTGGAGCGGAAAATCCTGGCGCACATGCAGGTGCGGCTTGGCCCGATGCGTGTGGGACCGCACGGGCTGCTGCAGCCGATTGCGGACGCGCTCAAGTTGCTGCTGAAAGAAGACATCATTCCAGACGGCGCGGACAAGCTCGTCTTCTGGGTCGCGCCCTTTATTGTCGTGCTGGCGGCCTTCACCGTGTTTGTGGTTGTGCCGTTTGGGCCCACACAAGCAATCACCGATATGAACATCGGGATTCTGTTCATGCTGGGAGTTTCTTCCCTGAGCGTGCTGGGCATCGTTACGGCCGGCTGGGCGTCAAACTCGCACTACCCACTGATTGGGGCGCTGCGGTCTTCCGCGCAGATGGTTTCGTATGAAGTGGCTATGGGATTGGCGGTGATATCGGCGATCATGATGACGAGCCTCGGTGACCACGGTACGCTGAGCATGATCGGGATCGTCCAAGCACAAAAAGCGGATCATGTCTGGTTCCTGTTCAAGTTCTTCCCTCTTGGCCTGATTGCGTTCACGATTTTTGCCATCGCCATGGTTGCTGAGACGAACCGCGCGCCGTTTGATCTGCCGGAAGCGGAATCCGAGTTGACCGCCGGGTTTCATACTGAATACAGCGGATTTCGCTGGTCTTTGTTTTTTCTGGCGGAGTATTCAGCGATGATTGCGGTTTCGTCGATCGCGGTCACGCTGTGGTTGGGCGGGTGGCTGCGGCCGTTCCCTAACGCACTGAGCGGGCAAGTCTGGGATCAGATCTTCTCCTTCGTCCCCGGGCTCACGTTCTTATTCCTCGGCGGGTTGTGCTTCTACCACACGGCGCGCATGCCCAAGCATCCGCTGTTCAAGATTCAGAGAATGGGATTGGCTGGATTCGGAGGGCTGCTGGCTCTGATCGGCCTCGTCATGTTGGTTGTGGCTATGCGCGTGCCCGATGCGGGCCTCCAGAATGTCTTCTGGTTTACCGCGAAAGTGGCAGCATTCATGTACCTCTATATCTGGTATCGTGGCACCTTCCCGCGTTACCGGTTTGACCAGCTGATGAAAGTGGGATGGAAGGTCCTGCTGCCGATGGGCCTCGCGCTCTTGATTCTGACCGCAGCCGTCGGCCTGCGCACGGAACTGTGGCAGCAACTCCAGGAGGCGTTACACCTATGAACCCGGTAACGGCCAATCCGCCAGTCGCAACGCCGTTCTTCTTCTATGGACTGGCCGCCATCATGATCATCGGCGGCATTCTGGTAATCACACGGAAGAACGCC
>Ga0123355_10013834_pt1 | contig 12578 bp, 13 predicted proteins | sample TergutEmb28metaG_3_FD_89872 | JGI IMG/M metagenome (GOLD analysis project Ga0123355, IMG submission 89872) | Embiratermes neotenicus P1 segment gut microbial communities from Petit-Saut dam, French Guiana - Emb289 P1 | ecosystem: Host-associated > Arthropoda: Insects > Digestive system > Gut ...
AAATTCTTTGAAATCGAACAAAAATGCTCATACCACTCTTGGGGGCGCTGCTCAATAAACTCCCCACAATAAATCGTTTCAATTTCCTTGCTTTCAGCATAGGCAATTTTCCAGTCATGAGTTACCAGCGCACCCTTGACTGCCGTTGTACCAATATCAAATGCAGCGATGTACTTCATGCTAATGACCATTCCTTTCGAAAATCTTTAGACACAAAAACACTAACTTCTCTAACTTCTCGTTTCGTTAGCTATTTCTTCAACAAAATCCAGCAAGTTTTTTTCAGATATATTTAACTTTTTTACCATAGCTGTGCCTATCGTTATGCCATCAAAGCCGCCATCTAACAATTGCCGCACTTGCATCGGAGTATTTACTCCAAAGCCTGCTAATACACGAAGATTATCATACTCCTTTGCAATGGACAACATTTGAGTATAGTCCTCAGTTGCTTGATTACTCCCTGTAGGACCGTTGAATAGTTGATAATATATGAATGTATCGTACTTAAAATACTTTCGCAACTTTTCGGCATCGTCCCTCGGACTAACCAGGCGAACCATGTCAACTTTACATGGAGCCAGTTCATCTCTCATTTTAGCAAAAGTATCATCATCGCAGCCGGGAATGACAAAAGCGTCAACCACGCCCTCATCCGCCAGTTTGCGATAAACTCCACCTTCGGTTAAATCCGATAAATATCCCATCACCCATAACGGATTCGGACAACATGCACGAATCGCCCGCCAGTAGTCCATATCCGCAGTTACCGAGTAGTCAATAGCCTTATGTGCCCGACGTATTACTTCACCATCGGCAAAAGGGTCTTTCGCCGGAAATCCAACCTCCGCAATATCCATACCCAGTTTGCAGCATGACTCCAGCAAAGAAATGAATTTTTGCCTGTCCGGATACCCTGCAGGAAGATAGCCCATAAAAACACTAGATTTTTCTAGTAGCTTCTTGTTTCTATCTGAATAAGCGACACTCATTTTCCATCCCCCTGCCCTAATTTTTGTCCAATAACCGCCAAAATTATTATACAACCGGTAAGTATATCTTGAACAAAAGTAGGTACTTGTAAGATGGTCAGGCCATTAGATAATATGCCGAGAATTGCAGCGCCAAGCAAGGCTCCCGGCATGTTTGGTGTTCCCTGTTTTGATAATGTACTTCCTAGAAATACGGCAGCATATGCACGTAACAAGAAGCCGTCTCCCCCTGTTGGATGGGCAGAACCCAATCTAGATGCCATTAGGATTCCTGTGACTGCCGCAAGAGCTCCACAAAGAGCAAATGCCATATTTTTATTAAAACGAACATTGAGTCCGGCAATTGATGACGCAGTTTCATTTCCGCCAATTGCATAAAGTTTTCTCCCAAAAGCAGTATGGCGCATAATGAACCAAAACAAAATTACCAACAAAACCATAATTACACTCAGAGCCGGAATCCCTAAAATATCAAGTGCTCCCAAATATGAAAACGACCGTGGTATATTTTCAAAAACAGTAGCACCACCTGTAAGTCTAAAAGTAACTCCCGATATCACTGTTCCCATTGCAAGAGTCGTAATGAATGATAAAACACGAAACTTTGTGACAACCCAACCATTCAGAAAGCCAATCGCAAAATTAACAAAAATTGGTATAATAAAGCACAGTATTATTGGAACTCCGGCAACAGACAATAGCGCTGCAAGAACTCCTCCAAGACTCACTTGCGCACCCAGTGATAAATCAAACTCACTGACTGCCATTACTAACGTCGCACCAAGGGCAACAATAACTAGCATCGAGATTTGGCGACTTATGTTAATAATATTAGTTACTGTAAAAAATGCATCAGGACTTGCGATGCTAAATGCAACAAAAATTACAATTGCCGCAACAATAGTCCCATAAGCACGTGCGATATCTACTGCTTTGTACCTACTGATTTTCATTTTCTGATTTCCCTCCTCGTGTGTAGCCTGTCGGAGTCGAACCCCATCGGCTCCCGACAGGCTAAATGCGCAAAGCAATATGCAAGCACATCTTCTGCATTTATATTCTCATTTTTGAAATGTTCTCTGGTAAAACCTTCCGAGAATATTTGAATGTTATCAGCTACCTCTAAAACTTCCTTGAGGTCAGAGGACACAAAAACAACTGCGTTTCCTTTATCTGCAAGCTCTCTAAGTAATATGTGAATTTCTTGGCGTGTTTTAACATCGACCGCCTGTGTAGGTTCATCACAAAGAAGTATCTTTGGAGATGAAAGAAGAGCCTTTGCAAATACGACTTTCTGTTGATTTCCTCCTGAACATTGCAAAATCGGTTGAGAAGGTCCGCGGGTTTTTATCTTAAATCTTTCTATCTGATCTTTTACATCACGCAACTCTCTTTTTTCACTTGTTATCCCTAAGAATGTGGAGTAGTTGTCGATTGTAGAAAGCACCATGTTTTGTTTTACATTAAGTGTTGGAACTATTGCCATACCTCTACGGTCTTCGCATATCAAAACTAACCCCTTTGCAAGGGATTTTCTGGCTGTAGGCTTCGCATATCGCTGTCCATCTATATCTATGTTTCCGCTTTTTATTGTACGATGTCCATATATACATTCCATTAGCTCTGTTCGACCGCTTCCTCCAAGACCAAACACACCTAAAATTTCACCGGAATGAACCGTAAAACTTGCATCTTTTACAATGCCATCTTTACTACTTATGTTTTCTATCTGAAGCAATGGTTTTCCAAGTACACTTTTGTTGTGTGTAACAACACTTTTCCAATTGTCTGTCATTAGAGAAATCAGATGCTCTTTATTTGTATCTGATGTTTTGACCGTATCGACAAATTCACCGTTTTTCAAAACCGTTATACGGTCTGTAAGTTTAAATATCTCATCCATTCTGTGGGAAACGTATAATATGGCTGTGCCATTGTTTTTCAGACGTTCAATGATGCTGAATAATGCCTCTGCTTCTTTGTCAGTCAAAGAAGCAGAGGGTTCGTCTAATATCAAAAGGCGGCATTCTACCATCATCGCTCTCGCAATTTCCAACATTGTGCGTTGCGGCGGCGTAAGATCTGATGCAGGTAAACTTATATCCACATCAATACCGTAAGTTTCGAGAACACTTTGCGCTTTTTGGCGCATTTTCGCCCAGTCAACAACTATTCCCTTGCGGTCATATCGTAGCCCCAGATACATATTCTCAATTCCATTAAAAGATGGAACTAAGTGACGGTCTTGATGGATTACATTTATGCCTAACTTGCGACTCCCGTGTGGTGTTGAAACAGACACTTTTTTCCCATCCCACCAAATCTCTCCGGAATCCATTGAATACACACCTGTAAGAATTTTTATCAAGGTGGATTTGCCCGCACCATTTTCACCAACCAGCCCGTGGACTTCCCCCGGGCGTATGTCAATGTCTACGTCTTTGAGAGCATAGGTTTCAACAAATCGCTTATTCATGCCTTTTACTTGAAGTAACATAGTTTTTCTCCATTAGACTTTGTTGTTTTCGCTTACTGAGTAATTAGTGTCGCAGGTGCATATCTCACTCCAGGCTCCACATTCTCTCCATTCCAAAATGCAAGTACATTTTCCACAACCAGTTGTGCCATGCCGTCAAAATTCTGAGACAGTGTTGCTTTTAGATTTCCACCTTCTTCTATCATTGCAACCGCTTGGCTATTGCCATCTACACCGGTAACAATTATTTCTGTTCGTCCTGCATCACGCAGCGCTTGAGTTGCACCAATTGCCGGCTCATCCCAAGCTGCCCAGATAGCTGTGACCGATCCTTCTTCAGGGTTTGCAAGCAACAGATTTTCCACAATTTGGCGTGCATTTTCTATTGGATTTGGAACATCAACATGCTGCTCTGTAATTAACGAAATTCCGGAAAATTCACTTAATAGAGCATCAAAAGCTTCCGAACGCATTACAACACCGGGATGAGGTCTATGGGTTAGCGCAATAACTGTACCTTCACCACCCATAAGATCATCAAAAAGATAACGGGTAATTGTATCTCCCATTGCCCGATTATCACTTGTGGCATTTATCACCATGCCATCAATAAATCCGCTATCACAACCAAATACCGGTATTCCTGCTTCAAATGCGTTCTGAATTTGTGTTGCTACCTGATTTGGGTCAACACTAACAAGTACAATAGCATCTACTCCTGCAGCAGTCATATCCTCAATTCGACTCGCTAATTCTGCGAAATCGCCTTGCGTGTCCACCGTTGTTACAGTTACGCCATGGGCACTAAAGCCTTCGGTCATATATTCCACCATTTGGTTTGTTGTTACTGAACTCAAATACGGAGTTAGCAGAGCAACTGTCCGCTCCTCATTCGCAGCATCCTGATCACCGTTTCCATTGTCATCACCACAAGCAACAACAGCGCCCAACAAGGCGAACATTAGCAAACATAGAACAATAATACGTAATTTCTTCATAGTAATCCTCCAAAAATCTTTTAAGTTTTTCATTTTTACTTACATATATTAATGCGCACCCAACGCAAGTAAGTCTTGTGCGGTTTCATAATCAGTCATAACAGTATGTATATATATTCACTAAACGATAACATAATTTTTTTTATCTGTCCACAGAAAAAATCACACCCATCTGCACCAATTGCGCATAATGTGTGTGATTTATGTTGTAAACTTGAATACTTAGTCCTCGTCGAATTTTGTATCAATCAAAGCAATCAGCGTATCAACTGCTTCTTTCTCATCATTACCTTCTGCAGATATAACAGCTTCGTCCCCTTGTCCAAGACCAACTGTAAGCAACAACATGATAGATTTCGCATCCACAGCATCATCTGCTTCATCACTAGCATGACGAATGGTAATATCAGATTCAAATTCATTTGCACAAGCAACAAACTCTGAAGCCGGACGCACATGAAGACCTGATCGGTTTTTTATTAGTACATTACGTGTATACATAGAGCCACCTCTTTAATTAAATGTTTTGTTTTATATATGCTTCAACATCATCTGATGTGTCACAACTTAGTGCGTATTCTGCCAACTCTTTTGCTTTTTCAAAAGTAAGACTGGTGATTAACTTCTTAATTCCCGCTACCGATGCCAAACTCATACTGAGTTTCTTTACTCCAAGACCTATCAGCACACTCGCTGCAACAATATCTCCACCCATTTCTCCACAAACGCTCAATGGTTTGCCGGCATTGGTGAACTCCGTAGCAACTCGTCCGATTATGCGAAACATTGCAGGGTGAAAACTTTGGTAATATTTTGAAACCGCTGGATTAAGCCTATCGGTAGCTGTAAGATACTGGCACAAATCGTTAGTGCCAATACTTGCAAAATCAACCGCCTTGGCAACTTTGTCCGACATCAGTGCAATTGACGGAATCTCAATCATAATGCCAATGGGAACATCCGCTTTGAATTCTACACCTTCGCGCCCGAGATCCTCTTTAACGTTGGATATCACTTCTTTTGCTGCATAAATGTCATCGAGACTACCAACCATTGGTAGCATAATTTGCAAATTTCCATAACAAGCTGCACGCAATATTGCTCTCAGTTGAGTTTGAAATATTTCCGGATTTGCAAAACACAGTCTGAGCGCCCGTAAACCTAAGAACGGATTATCTTCTTTTGGGATTTCTATACTGTCAAGCTGCTTATCTCCACCAACATCCAGTGTACGAATTATCACCGGTCTTTCGCCAAACTCCAATGCAACTTTGCGATACGCCATAAACTGTTCTTCCTCAGTTGGCAAATATGGCTTTGACATATATAAAAACTCAGTCCGAAACAGCCCCACACCATCAGTATATTGCGACCCTGCCAATTCTTCTGGTGTTGCATCTCCAATATTCAAATTCACGTCAATCTTTATGCCATCTTGCATAATCGGCTCAACGTCAATGTATTTTTTTATTTCATTTGCATTTTGCAAGTACACTTCACGCTTATGCATATAAAGCTCATGCATTTCTTCATTTGGCTCAGTGTATATGACTCCATCTACAGCATCCACTATTACAACTTCATCATTACTAAGATGCCCCATAATTTCCACCACACCCAGCACAGCGGGAATTTCATAACTGCGTGCAATAATTGCTGTATGAGAAGTGTTCCCTCCAACCTCAGTAATTATTGCAAGCACCTTTGAACGATCTAAGTTAACCGTGTCTGATGGAAATAAATCGTGGGCAACAATGATTACATCTTTTTCTAACGACGCTAAACTTCGCTCCGGCTCATTAAACCAAATCCGTAGTAAACGTAATTTTATGTCTTTTAAGTCTGCAACTCGCTCTTGTATTTGCTTATCTTTTGACCTGGAAAGAAGTCTTGCAAACTTGCCATATGTTTTTTCTATCGCATATTCTGGAGATAGTAAATTGTTGCGGATATGTTTTTCGATTTCTCCATTCATTGCGACATCGTAGAGCATGTCAATATGTGCAGATATTATTCCAACTTTGTCAGAATTTTTCTTTCTTAGCTCTTCTTGCAATGTCTCAAGTTCCGCTTTTGCCTTATCTCTTGTATCTATATATTGCTGCACCTTAACATCAACTTCTTCTGAAGTAATATAGTTTTCTTCAATTTTCGGCACAAAAGGCTCAAAAAGATACACTTCTCCGGTGGCAATTCCTTGTGAAACCGGATTTCCCTTGTATTCCATTCGCTTACTCCTCAATGATAAGAATCCGGAGTCCTCGTCTGTATACTCAGACCCCAGATTCTTATTATATCACATTATACTACATTACATAGACACATAGTCTAAACTCTACAAAACTATGTAAATATACCGGTAATTAGACCCATGATACTGCCCCATAGTGAGAAGTCGTTTCCACCAAAGACGAGCATCCATCCATTTATTGTGCCTTCGAAGAAGAATGCACCAAATCCTACTAGGAATACCATAATAACACCTGATACAACCGCACCTACGATACAGCCTCTTAGTCCGCCGGTACCGTTACCAACGATTGCCGCTGTGCCAATTTCAAAGAAGCATGTGAACACAAGTGGAATTACTATGATTGGGAATATGCCCATGCCCGCTGTTAGGAAAATCGTGATAGTTGATGCAATCATACCAACGATGAATCCAATAATCAGAGCATTCGGCGCAAATGGGAATAGCATTGGACAGTCGAGTGCCGGAATTGCGCCCGGGATTAATTTCTTTGCAATTCCTTGGAATGCCGGTACAATCTCAGCAATTAGCATACGAACACCCAAGAGCATGACTGTGACACCAACACCAAACATAATTGATTGTGTGAAGATGAACGTAAACATAGACCCATCAACTCCCCACACTTCAGCCGGGGCGAGGTTGTTTGCCATAAGAACAAACATCATTACTATGTATGTCAGTGCAATTACAATCGAACCTGTGATTGAAACTTCTCTCAAGAATCCCCAGTTTTTTGAAAGCTTCAGATCTTCAGCTGACTTTTCTTTGTTTCCAATAAGTCTGCCTAACCACCCTGAGATAAGTGCCAGGAATGTTGCCGGATGACCGAGAGTAAAGCTATCATCACCTGTAACTTCTTTTATCATCGGACGAATTAGGTTTGGAGATACAATCATATAGAGTGCGGTAAAAATTGTTGCAACTACTACTAGCATTGTACCTTGCAAGCCTGCGCTTATTCCTGCTGCAATAAAGATGAAGGGGAACCAATAAAGCATATGTCCGGTAAGGAATATTGATTTCCACTTTGTCAATCTTGCAAAGATTAAGTTTAGTGCAAATGCGATGACCATAACAATACCGATTTGTGTTCCGTATGCGCCCATGTCGATGTCAACGATTTCGTTTGTATCCGGCATTACAGCACCAAATGCCACTGCAATCCCACTAATCGAATCGCCTGCAATTATGCCAACACCAGCCATTAGCACAAAGAATCCGATTGCTGTCATTACTGTCCCACGTACCACATCAGTAAATGACTTTCTTTGTAGCAACAGTCCAACCAGAGCGATTAGTGCGAGGAAAATTGCCCCTTGTCCGAATATTTCGTTAATAATAAAATCTAATACTACCACAATATTCTCTCCTTAAATAATTAATTTTTTTGGTGTTCTTTGAAAAACGCCAGTACTTTCTCTTCAACTTCTTTTTTATCCAGGAAATTTTTAATTACAACAACAGGAACTTTTGCGCGATCAGCAACACGGTCGGCTAACTCCTCAGATATAAAAATCGCATCACAATTTTGGGATAAGCATGTGCCCACATCACCACAATAAATTTCTGCAGACAATCCATTTTCCTGCAAAATCTCATCCAACTTGATTTTCAAAAATAACGAGGAACCACAACCAAAACCGCATACCGCTTGTATCTTCATATTATATCCTCCTTTCATTGGATTTTCTGGTGGTCTGCAACGTCAAAATGTGTACATAATTTCGATGGTTTTTAGCGCAGGCAAGGCTAAAAATACAACGTAAGTTTGAATTGTTTAGATTCCTTAAATTACAAACATTCCACAATCTCATTTGCAGACTGAGCGTTTTTTATTTTTTCCAAAATTTCGTCTTTTAAGAACAGTCTTGCATATTGTTGTAATGACTTTTTATGTGATTCTTTATCTACACAACTCACACAAAACACAATATGCACCGGGTCATTGGTACTTCCAAAGTCTACGCCCTCTTTCAAAGTAATCAGAGCTGCATCATTTGCCAGAACTGCTTCACTGGGAGCTGCATGTGCCAACGCAAATCCCGGCATTATAACAATATACGGACCCATTTCCTCAACAGCTTCAATCATTGCATCAACATATGCCGGTGTAACACTTTTTGCATTAACAAGAAGATTTCCTACTTCTCGTATTGCCTCTCGCCAATCATTTGCTGAAACACGTGCCAGTACATTTTCTTTCTTAATCATAATTTACAAAGCCTTCACTCTAAATTTGAAATTATCAAAATGTTCTTGATTTCGCTCAAGTCCATCTTTTGTATTTCCGCTGATAAATGCAGGTGGTGTCAACCCGGCCTGATCATAACAATTCAACACTTCTGCAATTAACGTATTTAAAAGCGTCATGGATAGTATTGTAGAACTTGGCACAGCTTTTATGCCACTTCTTTCATAATCAACCATGGCATCGCCATATGGAGCGTGGTTATTTATGACGAAGTCAACAACATCATAAAGTTTTTCTCCTGTTGGATGACGAGATTCAACATCACTATAACTCAATGATGTAAAACCTACTGTGGTTAAACCCTTTTCTTTTGCAGCAATAGCCATTTCAATTGGGAATGAGTTGATTCCGGATGTTGAAAACACAAGTATGACCTCACCCTTATTTACATTGTAGTTATCAAGCACCAACGGGGCATAACCTGTCATTCGTTCTATTAGCGAGCTCTTTATTGCTCCCTCATGTAACATGGTGCTGGTTTCAAATATTGGATTTATCGGTACAAATCCACCGGCTCTGTAAAATACTTCCTCCATCATCATATGAGAATGTCCACAACCGAACACATGGAGAAGTCCACCATTTTTCGTTGATTCGAATATTTTGTTGGCGACTACACAAATTTGATCATACTGGTCATCAACTGCTGTTTGTGCAAGGGCCAACACTTGGGATGCATACTTCTTTCCTATCATACAACAGACCTTCCTTTCAGGTATTAGTGCAAATCTAATTCTACATAAAATTTGAATTGATCAATTCGATAGTGGGATTCTACATATTCAACCGGTACATTCTCACTATCAAATGTTGTGCGCTCGATATAGAAAGCCAGAGATTTCACCGGAATTTCAAGTTTCTTACAGATTTCAGCAGGACACATATTTACTTCAATTGCTTCCTGCGCTTTTGACATTTTGACATTGCATTGCTCTTCTAATACGTCGTACAAAGAGTGGTGTGCAAAATCAATATTCAAAATGGATTTTGCTTTTTCATATAGCAAATAACTGCATTCATAGGCATGTGCACGACCGTTTGCTAATCGTATACGGATCAACTGAATAACCGGCTCGCCTTTTTTTATATTTAATCGCTCCGCAACATGATCCGGCGTTTTTATTTCAGCACAACTGATTACGTCACTTGTCGGACTTAACCCTCTGCCTCTCATATCCATAGTAAAGCTCGTGAGAGATGTCAGTGGTTGCTTTAATTTCGGTGCACATACAAATGTCCCTTTTCCTTTTCGCCTGGACACAATGCCTTCACGAGACAACAAATCAACAGCTTGACGAACTGTCATTCTGCTTACATCAAACACTTCACACAATTCTCTCTCAGAAGGAATTATTTCTCCCGGTTTGATGTCATTACTCTGTATATAAAACTTAATGTTTACTGCAATCTGGTAATAGACAGGAATATGACCAAATTTGTCAATCTCACTATTCAGCTTCACGAAGTATTTCTCCCTTTTTGCTAGTATATATGTATAGACCAGTTCGTGTGTAATAAAATATCAGTTTCTCAATTAGTTGTCAATACACATATGCCAATTTGAGACATCTTTGTTTATTGTGTCAAAAAAATCTGCATATTTCACAAATGTGTGTTTTTACCACTCATCAGCCAATATGTCTCCCATCGCAAAAACAGCCCTTGCAACACAAAGGCTGTGTGAGTTGTCGGTATGAGTTGTAACCTAGTCTTCACCAAACTTTGTGTCAATTAAAGCAACTAGTGCGTCAACTGCCTCTTGCTCATCATCGCCTTCAGCTGAGATAACAACTTCGTCGCCTTGCCCTAGTCCAATTGACAATAATAGCATAATCGACTTTGCATCAACTGCATCATCTTCGTCATCGTTTATACTCCGAATTAAAATATCCGAATTAAACTTTGCTGCACAGGTAACAAACTCTGAAGCCGGGCGTGCATGGAGTCCTGTTCTGTTTTGAATTAACACATTTCGTATATACATTAATATTTCTCCCAAAAACATTCCACAATCAAGAGGCAGTGGCAAAAACTCGCTCCACCTCTTGATTGTGTTTTCAATAATATAACTATTTCTTAGATATTATGCTTCTTCGCTTGCAGTAGCTTCTTTACTTGCAGTAGCTTCTTTTCTTTTACGATAACGAACTTCAAGAACTGATAGAAGTACAAAAGCACCGGCCAGTATTGCTAGTCCAACCCATGGGTTTCTGAATGCAACCATTGTTACCATTGCGTCAATGCAGTCATGTCCTACACCTGCAACTCCAATTTCACTGAAGCCGTCAAAAATATAGAATGTTGCCGCTGACAGGAAGATAAGTAGGAAACCATAGACAAATCCTGCTACAACTGCGCCACGTCTTCCACCTAATGCATTACCGAATATTCCAGCAACACCACCTGTGAAGAACGCACCGATGATTGACACTAGGGGAACTACACCAAATGCCCAACCTGATACAACCATGGCTACCAACATACCAACAACAGCCATGATAAAGCCAATCATTAGTGAGTTTGGTGCATATGGGAAGATAACAGGCACGTCCAATGCAGGAACAGCATTTGGAACAAGTTTGTCAGAAATGCCTTTAAATGCAGGAACGATTTCGCCTAGGAACATTCTAACACCTTGAAGCAGAATCAGAACACCTGCTGCGAATCCTAAACCATTTAGAATTCCGAACAGAATATAGTTTTGATCACCGGCGTGTGCACCCACACGACTCGGACCCGCAATAAGTACGAGTATTATGTAGAAAAGTAGCATAACAACCGATACTGCAACTGCGGTATCTTTGAAAAATGCAAGAAACTTCGGAAGTTTTAAGTCTTCAGCGCTCTTTTCAGGATTACCCACCAACTTTCCAATCCATGCAGCAGGCACAGTACCTAGTGTTGTAAGGTGAGCAAGTGCAATATCATTGTTTCCTGTAACTCTTCTCATAATTGGTTGTGATATTGCCGGTAGTAATGTTAGCAGAGCACCTTGGATTACTGAACCGATTACGATTATCATCACTTCGCTAAATCCAGCGGCATATAGAACGTACGCAGAAAGAACTGATGACATCCACATCATATGACCTGTCAGGAAAATGTACTTGAGTGGCGTAAAGCGCGCAAGCACGATATTCACCAAGAAACCAATACCCATGATTATTGCTGATGTGCTGGCAATAAGCGGAACAGCCTCAAGCATAGCGCCGGTAATCATTTCTGATCCGGTTGCAAATCCGTCAAGACCGAATACTTCGCCAAATAGGAACACGAAAGGTAAAATTGCGGTAATTAGAACTCCCACACCACCTGATAATATGAGCAGGCCTAGTGCAGTCTTAATCGTGCCGGCAAACACCTGTGAGCCGGTCTTGCGTTGAACAATCAATCCAACCAACGCAACAAAGGCTAGAATGAGTGCCGGTGTCTGAACTACAGACAGCAAGAATAATAATACATCCATAACTTATCCTCCAAAAATATTTTTTATGTGGGGCACCTCAATAAAGATGTCCCTATATGCCCTTCGATGTGAAATAGGCATTAAGCGCTTCTTTGACTTCGTCTACTTTTACAATGTTTGTGACGAAAACAACATCCTCAC
>Ga0123355_10013835_pt1 | contig 12578 bp, 13 predicted proteins | sample TergutEmb28metaG_3_FD_89872 | JGI IMG/M metagenome (GOLD analysis project Ga0123355, IMG submission 89872) | Embiratermes neotenicus P1 segment gut microbial communities from Petit-Saut dam, French Guiana - Emb289 P1 | ecosystem: Host-associated > Arthropoda: Insects > Digestive system > Gut ...
ACTCCCTTGCTGATGTCGTTGATAGATTATGCCTGTCTCTTAATTCGCTTTCTGCTTCCATTATTAACAGCATCTCTTGTCGGGCTTGGATAAACGATATGTTTTAGATTGGAATCGGTATTATATCCTATTACCGCATGGTGGAAAAGGAGTACATTGATTATGTAATTCAGAAATGTGGTGAGAAACATGGCGCAGATGTGCGGAACTGTATCAAAACAGATTTATCTGTGTAGGAGGCGGTTATGAAAAAGGTCACAATTTACACGGATGGCGCATGCCGTAATAATCCCGGCCCCGGCGGATATGGTGCAATTCTGATATGTGGTAGCCACCGAAAAGAAATCTCCGGCGGAGACCCTGCCACTACAAATAACCGCATGGAAGTAATGGGAGCAATTGTAGCCTTGGAAATGTTAAAGACTACTTGCGAGGTTGAAATTTACTCCGACTCCCGCTATCTGGTTGATGCAGTTGAAAAAGGTTGGATAATCCGTTGGAAGGCTAACGGCTGGCGACGAAAGAAAGCACCTGCATTAAACGTAGACCTGTGGGAAAGGTTGCTGCCGTTGTTAGATAAACACAAAGTCAGGTTCCGCTGGATAAAGGGCCATTCCGGGCATCCAGAAAATGAACGCTGCGATGTGCTGGCAAATGCAGCAATAGCAAAACTATAACAATCCTTTTGTAATGTATATTTCGAGTACATCGAAAGCTTTAAGCGTTACGCTGGAGTATCAAAAAGTTAGGTCGTGGGAGGTGCGAGCAGGAACCATGGTCCGGGATCCCGAGTCTTCTGAGCAGATGCTGCTGTGGGTCTATGTGCAGAAGGTGTTGATAACTCCAGGGTTTGCGAGTTCGCACCATGAGGTCGCCAATAGATTTGGATGTCATCATCCTGATGGGCACGCGGGCTGCCGGTCGGCATTCTCCTCCCCCACAGTAATACAGATTACAAAAGGCAAGTGAATTACATTTACAATGGATAGCTGTACCCATAACAAAATAACTCTGTTATGAGTAGGCACTTTGAGGTCTGACCCAAAGTTTATAAAGGTTAGGATGTGGGATACGCCCCAGGGAGGTCACCGGAAAGCTTTGGGTGTCCCCAGATGGTTGGCGATGCGATTGGGCTGTCGGGTCAGCTTTGGATTAGCTGTTAGAACCCCTTGATATATAAGGAGTTTCCCGAAATCCACATTACCGATGTCAACATGTAGACGCCTGCCGCGGTGGCGGAGTCCCAGTCGGCGCAGCGGCTTCTACCCTATGCAGATTGTAAATGTGTAGTAATGCAATAAAAATCAATACCCATAATGTATAACCATATCAGCTTTTAAGTTTGATAGGGTGCTTTGCGGTGTCACCCAAAGTGCTGAACCTATAAGGGTTTCGCAAATCTGAGATGAGATCCACTTCCGGCCTAAAGGCCGTTCGGGATCACATCCCGATTTGCTCTTTTCCAAATCACTGCGCCGACTGCAAGGATACGACAGCGGATTTTCTATCGCTAAAGCGAACGAAAACTCCGCAGACGTATCCTTTTGTCGTCTTGTTTCTTTGAAGATTATGGGTATTGAAAAAATCTATATGAACAGAGCTGGCCTAATGTGCCTGCTCTGGAAACTGGGAGGAATTGAAATATTTGCAGCGTGCATTATTGCAGGTGTCATTATCGTAACGCCTATAGTATTGGCGTGCTACTTTCATATTATGTTACGCATATGTTTGAGGAGTAAAAAATAAAATAAGGAGTCGATGGCATGAAATCTAAAGAGGAAATACTTGAAATTATCAACCACTCTTATGGGACGCAGGCTTATCACAAGTTTTCGTCCTTTTCCAATTATCCTGTAGTTACGGATGGGGTACTTGCATTAGCAGAGGCAGCAGGGTGCTTTTGGCTACTTGATATTATTGGCAGTTACCAAACAGACAAACGACTTGACCCACAGTTCCAAGTTTGGACGTTAGTGGTCAATCTTGAAGATGGCACCGCAACAGTAAATGGCTTTAACGATATGACGTTAATAGTCTCGCAAGATATTCCGTTTACAGATTTTCCGCTAGATGCGTTGAAACTGTTTTTGATGGACGGCGTAATATTGTTACCATCGGAGCGTTGAGCATTGATGTCATATCTTCTGCGGAAACGAAAGCGAAAAGAAACAGATTGGAGAATGCGATTATGAAAACACTTGAACTTACCCACATAGGCAGGGATAGCTTTGACCGCCCTGTTTACGAATGTGACGGGAAACTCTACGTTGATGTAGACCCACGTAAACACATGTCTGCTCAAATATGTACAAAAGCAGACAATGAATTCGATGGGGAGCCTGACTGGCCTATCAACAAAGATGTTGAGGTTACATTTATTCCAGACCGGGACACTTGGTAGACCGGGTATGGCTGTAGCAAAAACGACCGTTATTGCGATAGATTCTACAATGATGAAATGCCCCTCGAATTTATATGATTTTGAGGGGTATTTTGTCGCATAACTTATCGCAAAATCAATTTCGCATTACTCATACGTTATTGCGACATTTGGAGGTTAGCAATGAAGAATTTTATTTTTGGATATGCCAGAGTATCGACGGAATCTCAAAACTTGGATCGCCAGCTTGATGCTCTACAAAAACATGGTGTTGATCACATTTACAATGAGAGGATGACCGGCACCAAAAAAGACCGTCCTGAACTGGTTAAAATGTTAGACCGTATGACCGAGGGTGATACGGTTGTAATTGAATCATTATCTCGTTTGGGGCGTAGCACCAAAGATCTAATTGAGTTGGTTGAATTATTTAATCAGCAGAATGTTAATTTGGTTTCGTTAAAAGAGGTGATGAACTCATAAAAGATACCATCGACATAGAGCGAAGCAATATGTCAAGACATAGCATTTCATTTGAATATTCTTGCATGGCACAGCTTCGTTACTTGAAAAATAAAGCGACAGATGAAACTGCGCAGACCAATCCACCCAAAGAAATACTGCCAATGTAATACATACGCATAAAGCATCGCCATAATCATGGTGATGTTTTTTTGAATATCTTTGCATAGAATTAAAAGCGGACAAGGGAGGTCAGCGAACATGAAAACACTACGGGAAATCGCCGAGGAAATCGGCGTGTCAAAACATGCGATATATAAACGCTGTAGCGGTAAATTGAACACAGCTATGAAACCTTATATGCACATGAAGGATGGCATTATATACATAGCAGAGCAGGGCGAAAGGATTATAGCGCAAGACTTTAGCGCCGATGGTGCGCCGATAGGAGATATGCTAAATAAGCTCATATTAATGTTGCAAACCGAATTGCAAACTATAAACACACATCTTGAAGAACTCAACATCGTGTTAAAATCGCAAGAAAAAAACACCAATAGAAGGTATCGAGCCAAAACTCAAAAGGGGGAAAAAGAATCAACGCAACCCATTAAAACAGGGGTGATTGAGAGATATATTCGCAATCAAAAACAAGAGGAAAATTCCAATGTGGATGTCGATAATGCTCCATGCTCGTTGCTCCGCAACTCGCATGAACCAACCCACCAGCCTACCGCTCCCCCCGGAGCCGGCTAAGGGCGCAACTTCACACCGGCAAAAACCGCCGGTGTTTTTTCTTGCAACCTGCCCAAGCAGTGCCGCATACGCTGTTGATATTGAGGCAGGTGTGTGGCATGGCGATTTACTACCTAGACATGAAAATGATTGGCGGAGGTGCAGGGCGTTCGGCGGTGGGTGCGGCAGCGTATCGTGCCGGGGAGAAGCTGTTTAACGAAAAAAGCGGTACAACTCATGACTTCACTAAACGGCGTTCACCGACAAGTGCGGCGGCATATCATTCCGGCGATAAGCTAAACGAGCATGATTTTACGCAAAAAAGCGGCATTGTCTACAGTGAAATAATGTTACCCCGCCATGCATCGGAAGAATATTTTGTTAGGACTACACTATGGAATGCCGCACAAAACGCCGAGCCAAACCATAACTCACGAACAGGGAGGGAAATCGTTGTTGCCCTGCCTAACGAATTAACGCCGGAGCAGCAGATTAAACTTGTGCGTGATTATGTGCAGAGGAATTTTGTGGATGAGGGTATGTGTGCGGATTTTTCTATTCACGCCGGACATATTCATGACCGCCCAAATGAGGTCTACCCTTTTGAAAATTTGACCGTGAGAAAAGATAACCCCCACGCACATATCCAGCTTACAGTACGCCCGATTAACAAAGATGGCACTTGGGGAGCGAAATCAAAAAAGGAGTATATTCTTGATAAAAACGGCAATCGAATAAAGCTTCCAAGCGGCAACTGGAAAAGCCGGAAAGTTGACGCAACCGATTGGGATAAAACCGAAACCCTTATAAAATGGCGCAAAGATTGGGCAGACACTGTTAACCGTGAATTTGAACGGCTAGGAATTGATGAGCGTATCAGCCATTTATCGCTTAAAGAACAGGGCATAGACCGTGAGCCAACCACGCACATGGGGCATAAGGCTTGGAATTTAGAGAAGAAAGGGATTAAAACCGAGGTCGGCAATAAAAACAGGGAAATCATGGAGCGCAATAAGGCGATGGAGCAGGTGCCTTCGCCGGAAGCAGTAGCCGAAAAAATGCACGAATTGAAAGAAGCATATGTTATCGCTGATAATAAAGCGTTTGAAGTACAGCAAGAAATCAGCGAAATGGAACGTCGTAGAACTGCTATGATGATTAAAGCGGAAAATATCGAAGAACACGCCGAAATGATAAAAACATTCAGCAAACATCTTGACGAGTTGAAAATTAAACGTCAAGAAATAGGCATGTTTAAAAGCAAAACGGCGATTGATGATGAAATAAAAGCAGTTGAGCGCAGACGTGACCATGCCGAGCAACATTTTAAACGCACATATCAAATCACCCCGGAAAAAGCCCTAAGTGAGATTGGGCGTCTTGAAGCCAGTATTACAGATATGGAGCAAGCGCAAGCAAATTTACAGGCCAAATTGCCTACATTACTCGTTGACAGTAAATCATTTGAAGCAAAATATCATATGCGGAGATTATTGGCCGGTGTCAGCCACGACAGGGAAAAAATACAGCGAATATTTGAACGGTTGGAAAAGGAAACAAGGAAGAATCTAACGCCCAAGGAAGATTTAATGCGCCGAAGAAGTGAGCGCAGGCTTGAAGAATCTTTGGAGAAGAATTTACCAACGATACTGAAAGAGATTCATCCGGAACAGGCAAAATCAATATTGGCGAATTTGGAGCGTGGAAAGGAGTTTGAACTGGAAAAAGATATAGAACTAGAATTATAGATGATTTGAATGTTAAATTTGTGTAAAGCCCTTGACTTTATTGTCAATTTTTAGTATAATATAGATGTAATTAAATGCGCTCCTTGTCTTTCAACGTATTGCGGTTTTTTCGCAAACCCCAGCCCCTACAAAAGTGTATCACTAAAATTGAGGGGTTGATGGCTATGGCTAGGGGTATTATAAAGAAACTCTTTGGTGAAAAAGAGGACAGCATTGAAAATCCGTGCGAGTATTTTCAAAAAGACTTAGTTATTCACGGTGACGGGTTTGTTATGACAAAGCCATATGATGACAGTATGGATAGAAAGTGGAATAAAGATGACCGAATTGCAAATCTTAAAATACTTGGGTTTATTTATGAAGAATGCTGTATTAATCCTAAAAAAGCACTAGCAGCATTGCGTGCAGAAAGAAAGCAGTACAAAGAAAATTTAGAGAAAAAATTGCGTATACTTGCGCAGGATGACACGCCGAGATAAAGTTAAGACAGAATCATGGGTGGGAAAATGTTTAAAACTCATTATGAAATATTGGGAGTATCGCAAGAAGCTACTCCTGATGAAATAAAAACTGCATATAGAAAAAACTCACACAATCGCCATCCTGATACTTACAGTGGGAAAGATGAAGAATTAAAAGCGATATTTGAGCAAAAATTTAGAGAACTCAAGAAAGCTTATGATGTTTTGTCAAATCCTGCCAAGCGCATGGAGTACGATTGGGAAATCTCTCGAAAAGATTTCAATCATTACGAACGATGTGATGAACATGTAAGGCAGAAAAAGGAACAGGAAAAACAGGAGCAGGAACAAAGCGAACAAGAAAACCAATCCGATGATTTGAATAATAAAGATTCAAACACAGACCAAGTTCCATGGTATGACAATCCGATGACAGCAGTTATAATATCTCTAACGCCGATTCTAATATTTTTTTTAGTAGTATTTGTTTATTTTGTTTTAGAGTTTTTTGGGGTTATTATATAAAATTGTAGAAAACGAATAGATAGCATTTTCACCTCATGCGCCCAATGCATGAGGTTTTTTCTCGTGCATATATTTTATAACTTATGAAGTTTGAAAGGGGCAAAACTATGGGGGCGCATTTAAACAAGGATATCTCACCATGGATTGCCAAAATCGCTGGGAAATTAGTCAGTTTTGCAGGCAAGTTGCTTATTGATAGATTGACTGATGATAACGTTGATAATGTAGACGATAAAAAACCAACGCCGACAATCGCCCAGCAGTTGAAAAATAATGACCAAAGCGGATTTGTCTTAGGTGACGGAGTAGCCAAACCCGAAGCCGAGGACGGACACATCATGGTGGTAGGTGGCGCCGGAAGCGGGAAAAGTTCGTGCATTGCCATCCCCTCATTACTATCTTGGGAAGCCCCCGTTTTTGCCATAGATATAAAAGGCGAACTTTTTGCATATAGCAACCACAGCCCAAAGCGTAAAATACTTGTATTTAACCCACTGGACACCGACCCCAATGCACTTGGGTATGACCCGTATTACCTCCTAAAACACGCCACCGACAAAGTGCAAGAATCGCAAGCCATTGCCCACGCTCTTATCCCCCTACCGCCCAACACCCTAGACCCCTTTTGGATTCAAAGTGCGCAAAATTTATATGTGGGGGCAATACCCTACTTTTTTAGCCGCAACTTTTCATTTGTGGAAACTGTAACGGCTATCCTAGACACCAAAATCACGGAATTATTAAATGAAATATACACTGGTGATGCCGAACATGCACGGCGTTTTGTTTCGGGACTATTAGATATGAAACCGCAAGTAGTATCTAGCATTCTAACGGTACTAAGTAACCATATAATGATATTTGCGACAAATGAGAGTGTTATAAACTGCCTCACCAAAAAGATAAACATAACCCCCGAAGATTTGGAGGACGGATGGGATATATATGTGCATATCCCTGAAAACCTATTGAAACAATGGAAAGGGTTGCTTACATTGATAGTATCACAATTCCTCAACCATGCAGAAAAACGTCCCGACATGACCGCAAAGCCGATACTTTTTTTATTAGATGAGTTTGCAAGATTAGGTAAGCTAGAGGGCGTTGTCGACGGGCTTGCAACGTTAAGAAGCAAAAAAATAACGATTTCAATTATCCTCCAAAGCCTAGCACAGTTAGATTTACATTATGGCAAGGAAGCACGGCAAGTCATAGCAGACACATGCCAATATAAAGCGGTTCTAAACGTGACGGACGTGGAATCACAAGAGTATTTTTCAAAAGCGGTAGGCACATACGATAAAATCCGAGTAGTAAAATCCCAACAATATGACCGCTTCACAAGTTTCAAAGCCGGCTCGGCGGTTACAACATTGACAGAAGAAAAACCGATAATAAAGCCGCATGAGTTCGCCACGTTGGAGCAGATTGTATTATTGACCCCGCATGGAGCATACAAGGCAGACAAAAAGCCCTACTATGAAAATACTACCGATAGCACAAGCGAAAAAACGGAGGATAAAGGCGAGTTCAGCGAAAATGCCTTATTGAAAATGACCCAAAATATTTTGCAAGATAAGGGGGAGAAAAATGGCTGATTGGGGTTTGAGAAGCGACGAGCAGAAAAAGGAAGATAATCGCAAAAATCAAGAAGAAATTGAAAGGCAACGGCAGAAGCAGAGGGTAAAAGTAGCCAATAAAATAGCACATGGCATGAAAAAGGCAAACCACAAAAAAATAGCGAACTTTTTGCTTTATTGTTTGAAATATAACGCAAAAGAAGCCGACAAAAACGGCAAATCTAGCGCAACATACGATTGTTTACTTTATGAAATCAAGCAATATGACTATACCGTAGATTCACCGTTCACGCTGTTGCCCTACCGCTTATTGTATCATGTATATCGTGATATCTTCTATAAAGGGCTAATCGCAAAAGGGATATATACTCAATACTTTAGTTCGAAATTATATAACTGTAATGATAAGGTTAGAGCGGAAGCATTTGCTACAATGGCGGAGTTGCTCCCGAAGGAACTTCGGCTACATATTGACAAGGTTTTTTCCAATACATCCGCCCAAAATGCGGAGATTACCTTTACAAGCAAAGGTCTTAGGCTGGAGATAGCAATACAACTGAACTGGTAAATGCACCATAGAAAAAATATAAATCTAGTGAATATCTAGCAACCTCTTATCTGTAGTATTAACTACAGAAAGGGGTTGTTTTCATTATGCAACTTTATGGTTACGCAAGAGTATCAAGCACCGACCAAAACGAGCATAGGCAAGTTATTGCCTTGCATGAAAAAGGAGTATCAACTCAAAATCTATTCATTGACAAACAATCAGGCAAGGATTTTGAGCGCAGGGAATATATAAGGCTAGTTGAGCGGATGAAAGCCGGTGATTTGCTGTATATCGTCAGCATAGACCGCTTGGGGCGCAATTATGAAGAAATACAAAACCAGTGGCGCGCCTTAACCAAGGAAAAAGGCATTGATATCGCCGTGATTGATATGCCTCTGTTGGACACAACACGCTCCAAGGATTTGTTTGGTACATTTATCAGTGATTTGGTTTTACAGCTTCTATCATTCGTGGCCCACAACGAGCGTGACAACATACGTAAACGGCAAGCAGACGGCATAGCCGCCGCCAAAGCCCGTGGTGTAAGGTTCGGCAGACCCCCGAAGGAGTTACCCCCTAATTTCAATGAGTTAGTGGCGCGTTGGGAGCGTGGGGAAATTTCGACACGGAATATGCCCATGTTATGCGACATGAGCCGTTCAACCTTCTATGTAAAAGTACGGAAATATAAGGCTTTTAACCCAGTTTCAACCTCTGAATAAGTACACTTTTTCGGACGCTTTAAATTTTGGGAATTTTAGCATGAATGAAACGGAAACACAAGGGTTTTACATAGTGGCAGATGACAACATGTGGCATAAAACATTAAAAATGGCCTATGTGGAAAAGTGTACTTATTCAGAAAGGGGTATTTCTTATGCTTAAAAAGGTTTTAACTGCGGTGATTATGTCTGTGGTTCTCTTTGCAGTGGCTGGGTGCGGCGACAATTCACTTACTGAAAGAGAGATTTATGAGGATTTAATACAACAGACACAAGACGCCATAGCTGGCACACCAAACGAACTGCCAGTACCACAAGAAAGCAACACACCAACGTCAACTGTCAATTTGAATTTGTCATTAACCGTAAGAGGGAATACATTTGCATATAACAGTAATTACAGTATGCGTATAACCCTAGATGGCATTTTACAAAGGCAACAACGTACTATATGGGAAGATATTGATACTGATGTGCGCTCATTTTATTATTTCAGTACACTCTCGAATGGTAGGGTAGGAACTTTGGTATTTTACATTAAAAACGATAACACACTTTGGGGGTTTGGTGTGAATGGTAATGGGTTACTTGGTGATGGCTCAGGTGTCGATAGGGACGAACCTGTATTTATACTGGATAATGTGGCTACGGTATGCGGCGTGTGGAACTCAAGTGTTTATGCATTGACCACTGATAAAACGCTAATGACATGGGGAAATGGCAATTTTTTACCTGTTCCAATCGCTTATAATGTAATTGATGCATTTCTATTTAGTGATACTGGTTGGAACAGTAATCACACGATTGTCCGCACTAATGACGGGCATTTTCATAGACTGGAAAGCAATAATACATTGGTAAGGTTGACAATAGAACCAGCATTTGATGCCTTGTATCGGATTATTGGGACTGGGGTTTCCAACTACGTTTTCCCTTATCAAATCAATGCAGAGGGTTATTTAGTGCAACGTCAACGGTCACGAGATGAAAGAGGGTTTATAACATACGGAACAGACTACAGAATAATCGCATCCAGCGTTGATAGGTTTTCCGCCATTGTTGGCACTATTATGCGTCCCTTGGATTTAAACATTCTATTCATAAAATCAGATAGCAGCCTTTGGGCTATAGGTGATAACAACAATGGCGAACTTGGCGATGGCACAAGGGTGCCTCGGAATCAAGAGGCCATTCATATTGCGGATAATGTGGTATACGCAAGTAGCTATTTCTATTTAAGACAAGATGGTGCATTTTGGACTTGGAATCACAATTCTCCAGTACCACAGCAACTATTCAATGATGTTGCTTTTGTGTCGAACGTTCGCTATGTGCATTTTCAAGATGGTAGAGTGATTGTGCCGCTAAATAGTACGAGTATAGGTTCGGCGGGTTCTTTTGGATGGTGGGATTTTGAAGGGCGCACAGCGGAATTTGACAACGTGAAAATACCACTTACTCTCAGTTTTAATTAGGTAAGGGCGCAGTTTGTGAGGGATAACATAACGAGGATAGCATTTTATACTTACAGGCAACCCATCCGTGTGGCTAAGGCAAAGTAAAGACCTGCTAATAAAAGTCAAGTATAAAATGGGAGAAAAGTTGCAGGTTGTATAAGGATGAAAAAACATACAGCAAACAAAGCTAAAACATCATGATTTTTGTATGTCTTAGCCTAACTATCTAATCCTTAATCTGCAATAAGATTATATTGCTCCTTCAAGTTTAATCAAGGGTAAAATGCACGGCGCAAGCACCGCCCTTGACAAAACTTTCGTATCGCAATTATGGGAAGCTATCAGATTTAAGGTAGATTATGTTTAGAGCAGTGTGTATCTAATAACTCTTTCACTCTAGCGTAATAAATGCGCAGGAACTTAGCAGAACCGGCAGTCATGTATAGTAGATATGGTTTGCCTTCAGCACGTTTGCGGTCTATGAACTGATAGATGGGGTCACCTTCGGGTGACCTCTTTAAGATACCATCCATCACTTGAAACAACGACTTACGAAGATGCGGAGAACCTTTTTTTGAAATATGACGTTTGGATGATACGAATTTGCCGGAGGCGTATGGAGGTGCATCCAAGCCAGCGAAAGATACAAGCGATTTTTTAGTGTGAAAGCGGTAAATATCACCAATTTCAGCCATTAACTGTGAAGCTAAAAGTTCGCCGACACCGTTAAATGTTATTACCGCCGAATATTCGGGGAGTGTCTGAGCCAATCGTATCATTTCACGTTTAATAACAGCAAGATTTTCACAAATGCTATTGATTTGAGCAACTGCTTGTCTAATGAGGAGTTTGGTCACATTATTTTTAGGCATTATGCCAATGTGCCCCATAGCTTCGCTATAAATGCTTTCGACTTTAGATTGCTGAAAATAGTAACCAAAACGTTTGCACCATTTACGATAACGCTCAGAAAACTCATTTAGAGAAACCAAAGAAACACATTGAAAATGCCAATAATTTCCAACTAAATCAATCCATTTTTCGTGACCATTATCGCTCCGTGGAGGTGAAGTGAAAATTTCATTAGCATTAGGAAATGTTTGGTCTAATAACGAAATTAAATTGTTTTTTAGGGAAGTTCGGAGTTTGATATATTTGTTGTACTGGTGACTATACGCTTTGAGCATATGCCTGGTATTTTCATTGGGAACATACTCGGACAGTTGCAACCACCTAGAAAGGCCATAATTGGCAATTTTTAGGCTATCAGCTTTATCGGTTTTAACTTTTCTAATTGAGTTATTATCAAAGTTGTGAATCAATTTGGCATGAACTGCACAAACGATAAACCCCGATTTTTGCAAATGATAGCTGATGGGTAAATGATAATTAGCGGTACATTCCATAATGACTTTCGTTTCTCCATTAAGGGATTTCAAACATTTCACAAGTTCGTTGAGTTCATTTTGATTGTGTTTGACTTCGAATGGTGAAATTACCATTTCTCCAAAAGGGCGCAAAACTGATACCATACTCTTTCCTTTGGAAACATCGATGCCTACTGCGTTCATTTTCTACCTCCTAAAATTGAATTTTGCAATTGGTAACCATCACTTTACTCATTGCCGATTCAATCTGTTGAGTAACACGAACGCTAAGTTCAACCTGTTAAAACGAACGCTGCAACGAGAGGATGGCTGACAGTCTTAACTACGAACGTGGTTAGTTCAGGGAACTCCCCGTCAGGCCAATTAACCCTCTTATTGTAGCTTAGGCAACAAGATGGAGCAAAACACATCTGGCTGATATGTTTTTGTTCGCAAACTTATTGTAACAGGGTACTCCAAAATTTTTTCGGAAAAACCGCCCGAAAAATTTTTGGAGCCTCCCCCTTGACTTTGCCTTTTTGGTGCGCTGAAAGGTTAACGGCGATGGGGGTTGAAGGGAACACGCAGGGA
>Ga0123355_10013836_pt1 | contig 12578 bp, 11 predicted proteins | sample TergutEmb28metaG_3_FD_89872 | JGI IMG/M metagenome (GOLD analysis project Ga0123355, IMG submission 89872) | Embiratermes neotenicus P1 segment gut microbial communities from Petit-Saut dam, French Guiana - Emb289 P1 | ecosystem: Host-associated > Arthropoda: Insects > Digestive system > Gut ...
ACAAACACACACACACACACACACAAACACACACGCATGCAACACACGCACGCGTGCCCACACACGCACGCACGCGCACCCACACACACAAACACACGCACGCATGCGCGCACGCACGCGCCCGCCTGCCCACACACACACAAACACACACACACACACACACAGAACCAAAGGTTTGAAAGAGCTTAAAGATTCAGGTCACTGTACTGTAAGACATTTAACTTACACTCATTAGATATAACTAATTTCAGTATTGAGGCATTCATGGTTTTACTTATCCAGACAACAAGTTTGCACTACACAATATGGCACAATATCTTCCTCAACCTTTTCTCGTAGTATCAGTTACATCACCTGTTATTCAAAGTTTAATTCACCTCAGCACGTGGTGCATGGTACTTACGAGGTGGCAACCTTATTTCAAACTGTAGTATTATGCTAGGACTTCTTGTGATACAATGTATGAGAAAAACCATGAAAAATACCAATCAAGGTAGCTGGTCATCTGACTGCAATTTCAACTGCAAGTATCCAAACCAGAACCAGAAATACTGTTACATGTGAAAATTACAATCCTACTGAAGTTAAATAATGGAGGATCACATCCTGCTACCAAACATAAATTATTTCCATATGTTTTGTTTATTTATGCTTACAAAGACACATAGCTAGTTGAAGTGCATGAACTACATTTGCCCTCGTCAATGATAAAGGCTGGTTTCATTTGAAACTCTGTGCACCACAGAATACCTTTTCCTTTGTTGTGGGTACGCCTACGTTTTGCTTCTGCCATGACAACAGAAAACCAGTCCAGCAGACGGTTGCCCATGGCTTGCAATGCAGAAGGAGAGCATTCCTTGCTCCAAGAGTTGGATGAGAGGTGGTTAATGGATGGCTTCGTGTCCAGCACATCATTGTATCCCCTCTGACGGTCCTTGTCATCTGAGTAGGGTGGGTTTGTGGCAGCATACAGGTCCTGTGGCAGAGTGATTAAACAGTGGTTAGCAATTAGTCAATATGTCAACAAAGTCAGTTTTCATGTGTTTCACTTCATTTGTTGACTTCCATGAAATATAATATCAAGGATGACTCTAAAGCAAATACATAAAATTAAATGACCAAATCTCTTAAACAGTATGCTACATTGCTACAATTCCTGTACCATTGTAAAATACACACTGCTATTTAGCGTTATTTTGCAAAACAGGTTCCAGTACTTTGCTTAAACTTCTGCAACCTGGAAGAACTAGACTCAATTAATGAAGCACTGGTTAGAAAAATAATTCTTTCAGCCTTGACTGGACGAACCAGAAACTCAGCCACAGATTAGAATCCACAATGTAAGGAAAAGTGACGCTAAACGCAGAAGAAACCCAGGTGCAATTATTTCATTCTGCAGTTAATTCAGATCATTAGAAGATGCTGACCAACACAAGCAGTTGAACAATCATCACTAACAACACGGTCAAAATATTTTATATTTTAGATCTGAGATTCTCGCGACAGTTACCAGTAAGATTACTCTGTTCCGGGCTACACTGCTATGACAATACATGACATCTGAAACCATCTCTCTTTCTGCACACTTCTTAGATGTGGATAAGAACGTCATTACTAGCAAGGCGCAAAACCAACTGCAATTTTTCAATGCAAACGAACAAAGAAATCTTCAATTCCCAATAGCAGCAACAGAGGTCTCTTAGAATTATTAAGCTCCATAATACGACTTTAAAGAAGGACGGTTTGTTAGGCTCCTCCAACATCTGGAAGAATCGTTACAGTATGGTGTGAAGGCACAATGTGAAGGAACGAGCAATGAGTGCTGTGGAGGGGCGGAACGAATTGATTACGGACGGAAGCCAAGCGACGAAGAGATAAGCAAAGATGTCCCTGTGCACGACGCCACGAAGGCATATGGTGGGACTGGAGGTACAGCATCGGTCACTCTTAACTTTGTTAGTAGGGTTAGTTTCACGACACGGCCACTTTACCCCCAAGCAAACAGCCTCTGCATCCGTTGAATAGGAGGCTGGATTTGCCCCATAGCCGGTCTCGGAGTTTTGGAGAAAAGAAAAATTTCGCCACCCTGCTGGTCAGTGAACAATGACGTCGATTACTTGGTTGCCCAGTCCGCAGCTTAACCACCGTCCCGACTGAGCTAGCCCTGCACTTGGTTTAAAAGTTTTACAATATTTACAAGTAACAGATTAACTTCGGTTCTCCCACATATTTCCTGCCTCCCTGGGCTGTAAGATCTTTATTTACAACCAGGCGGTTCGGTAATTCTCACAACAAAATTCTTCATTTTTCTAATTTTAGTAACTTTCTGTAATGTTAAAAGAATACAGTACATCTTGACAACAAAGTGCAGCGTAATGAAACAATTTCCATGCTGAAATAAACAGAAGTCCCTTTTCTATTTAGGTGAATTCCCAAAATTGCGAAAAGCGACTCTTATCTTCGTCATGTCTGTCTGCTCGCGTGGAAAAACTCGTCTTCCACAGCCAGGATGTTCACGAAATTTTATATTTGACTTTTTTTCGAAAATTTGTTGAGGAAACTCAAGTCTCATTGAAATCTGACAAGAATAATAGACTACTTTACGTGAAGACTTGTGCGCATTTATGATATTATATCGCCGAATTCTTTCTTCTTCGACCGATAAATGTTTCAGAACAAATTTGTAGAAAAAATCAAACACACATTTTGTGTCCAATAACTTTCTTTCAAAATCGTCTACCGATTTTGATATAACGTGGAAAAACACAATAGAGCCAGACAGGCCACAGATGACAACATAATACGACGCATGCGCGTTGCATGCTGGATACCTATGGCTACAAACACACGTTCATAACATGTACTATTTATTTCTTTTCCGTGACAAAAATGGATATGCGAAAGCGCGTCAATGTTACATTTATACTTACACTGTCTGTCTTGTGTTTCTCTATGGTGAGTATCAGATCTTCACCCAGCACGATTTATCTCACTATTATCGGGCATTTGTTTCTGCCTCATAGTTAAATGTGCATTTTTTACAGTAACAGAAGTAGATATGAAATCCAAAAAAAGGGAGCTACAATACGCTCTTCATTACTATATCGCTGGCTGTTGACGATAGAACAGGCATTCAAATAATTGCCAAGCGATGCCTCCTTTCTTTCAAAAGCAGAGTGGTGTTTAAGGTCGAATCGTGAGTAAAACTGAAGAAGTAAAATGATGAATATTGAAAAAGAACATGCAAAATGCTAAAATTTGAATTTGGTCATACAAATGAAAAGTGATTCTGAAATTGAGTACTTTGACTCGAACATCATCAATTATAGAACGTCAGAAAGTTGGAAGAGATTTCAGAATTCTGTGTAAATTGCACTTCTACTCTTAAAGCGCCTGATCCTTGGGGAGGGAGGAGTTCTTGCCATCACACAAGAAATGAAAAAGATGAAAACCGTTCATCCACTTTTAGTGTCAATGGGAACAATGCTCAAAGAGGCAAGTTATTTTCTTTCAGGTTTTCACAGTGACAAAGAGTGCCAAAATGAAAACTCGCTATTAACTTTGCACATGCGCATATTGTGCAACTTCTTTATCCTGCCTTGATGGCATGGATAACTGCAAAGGCGGCTTCATAAAGAAGTGCCACGGGTCAATGGGTATACCTATTCTAGCAGTAACTGCAGATGTCTGGAAATGTTCCAAACGTGTCAAACCATCTCATATGCACATCCGCGTGCGTATGGGATATGCCGTATGTGCCCAGGCACAACCTCATGTCCTACTGCAGTAAAAATTTGGCATTTCATTTCTCATTGTTTAGGTTTGTATCTTTACCTACCGTCTTGTTGTTAACTGAAAAGCTTGGTTTAGTTTTAGATTCTTCAGTTTGTTCGGCGAATAAAGTAATGTCCTTTATGACTGAGTATTCAGTACATGTTCGCCAAATTAAAAAAAAAAAAAGTAAAAAAAAATCCTTGGACGCACAACCTAAAGTAATGTGCTGCACACGTACATGGATATCTCACGTAATATTAATGAAGTAGAAACGAAAGTATTACATTTTATGAGTTTTTGATAATTATTCCTCGTGTCCAGATAAATGTTACTGTAATAACACCTTTTCTCCGCTACAATGGACGATATTGTAAAATTATCAAAGTACCTAGTTAACTAATGGGCTGGGCATGCAGCGAGTATGGGTGAGGAGAGGGGGGTGTATAGGGTCTTGCTGGGGAAACCGGAGGGAAAGAGCCACTGGGGAGACCTAGGCGTAGATGGGTGGATAATATTAGGCTGGATCTCCAGGAGGTGAGATGTGGTTATATGGACTGGATTGGGCTGGCCCAGGATAGAGATAGGTGGCGGATGCTTGTGAGTGCGGTAATGAACTTTCGGGTTCCGTGAAATGCGGGGAATTTTTGACTAGCTGCAAACCAGTTAGTTTCTCAAGAAGGACTCTGCACCATGGAGTAAGTAAGTAAGAACACAGTTAACTAACTGACTGCATGTCATGTCACTTGCCAGTCTGTTGAAGTCTTCGAGACGCAACGGCATTTCTATGTTGTCAATGAAAAGGAACGGGCACTTGTAAGATCGCATTGCAATGGTGAACGCGCTTCTGATTGCTGCCACGGTGACAGGTAATATTAGCCTTCCATCCGAAATATTAAACAAGACTCATGTTTGTATTCGAAATGACCATCACAACAGTACTGTCATATCGCATAGCTAAGGAAAATAATTCGCCTCTACCCGCAGGGAGAGTGAGCAGGTTGTATCTTACGAAGGTACTCCAGACGAAACTTTGCTGAAATTTGAGAATAAATATTTCAGACTGTATGCATAATTTATGAAAGATGCAGGATATCCCACTGCTCTGGAATCGGACAGGAAAGAAGGCCAGCGACGAGGATGAACTCAGAACCGAGGAAAACAGATTCTTGGGTCAATGCAATACAAAAAGGGGGCGGACACAAGAAAACGGAAGGCGTCAATCACACGTAAAGCTGACAGAAAAGAAATATATTTTTATCTGACTGTGCAACGTAGTAAACCAAACAGCACATGAGCCTTCAATGTATCTTTCTAGAAAAACAACATGAGTGTAAAATTAGGCTGTTTAGAAGTTCTTGAAGCATGTAATTCAAGTGCTGCCAAAGATGTCAGGTTTGTATTATGTTCGGATACCGAAATCCATCGGTGTTCCCAAAATATAATGTTGTTTTTTAAACTGAATGGCAGATATTCTAATAACAAGCCTCGAAATCTTCAAGATGTCGCTGAGCACCTTGCGACTGTACAGCATGTTTTGTTGCGAGGTAAATCAGACTAACTGGTAGACGATAAACACCTAGCCAATGAACCAGCCAAAGTTACATTTCTTTTTCTGTGGCGCAAGGAGCTCAGTTCGGCCCAGGTCGCCTCATTGTTCAAGTTTTCAGATTAAACACATTAGACACACACACACTCGGTGGGACTCCTCTGAATGATTGATCAGCCCGTCGCAGAGGACGTTAGCTACACAACATACAACCAACACATCAGATGAATATCCACGTCCTCAGCGGGAATCAAAACCGTGACTCCAGCAACCTAGTGGCTTCAGACCTATGACTTAGACTGCAAGGCCACCGGGATCGACAGACATACATTAACCTACTTGATATGCCACGAGGTTCAACATTCAAAAATCTGACAAAAGCGTTGTGACCATACAGTGTATTTATGTGTTTTGTAAGGTTCTCAGAACAAACAGCGATTATTTCCCTATACAGAATTAGCCTATTAGTTTCTGTAACCGAGATAGAGTGTTCGCTGAGCTGTAGGAAACGAAACTATAAACATAATTCAAGTTAATCTCAGTCTTTAAGTACATCATACATTTTTCATTCTTCAAAACGTCCTTCTTCACTTAATGCTTTTTATGTTCACATGTGTTTGGAAGTCTTATGCTCGCGTCACCTTCAGTGCTGAATGGCTTTTGTTCTGTTGACATTTGTGTGGTAAGTTATGTTTAAATTATAAGCTATATGTACACACATGGGCATGTATCTTCTAGCATTAAAATGAACTGGCTTCTTTCTTTTCTATTTTTCCGGCGGTACACCAACACTACAATTAACTAGTCTACTAGTAGCAACACTCTGATATGCCTATTTTAAAGTTACTTTCGTAGCATCGTACTGAGATCGCTTAGTCCTAACTGCAGCATCCTAATATTACTTGTACAACAGCCTGAGGACTCTTCTTCGGCGATGTGACGCCACATCCCGGAAGAAGGCTGACCTCAACTGAGTCAATACGAAGGCATAAATACCCGCAATATCTTAGCCAGTTTGAGGTATCGGAATACCATTCCAACACTAAGCTAAGGTGGTCTACTTTAGAACACATAATCTGACCCTTGAATTGAGTTAGCCTATATTGAGGTATATACAATCCTACCATCACAAAGAGCTCGCCTGTTTCAAGCACATCATCCTAGTAGTACAATGAGCTTGCCTAACAGGATCAATATAATGCGTGTATATGTCATCAAAACACAACTATATTTATTAGTATTATATTGGCTATCTACTACGTTAGGCCATGTAGTAGATAGCCAATATACTACTAATAAATATAGTTGTGTTTTGACGATATACACACATATTACATTGATCCTGTTATTTTGATAACACAAGGGGGTGACGCACCTCAAAAAAATGAGCTCGCCTGTTTAAGGTACAACATCCCAGCTTTACAAAGAACTCGCCTATTTCAGGTACTTCGTCCTAGCATTACAATAAGCTCTCCTACTTCACGCAAAATATCCTAGCAGTACAATGAGCTCGCCTACTTAAGGTACATTGTCCTAGCATTACCATGAGTTCTCCTCTTTAAGGTACATAGTCCTAGCATTACACTCAGCTTGCCCATTTCAGGTACCTAGTCCTAGCAGTACAATGAGCTCGCCTACTTAAGGTACATCACCCTAGCATTACCATGAGTTCTCCTCTTTAAGGTACATAGTCCTAGCATTACACTCAGCTCGCCCATTTCAGGTACCTAGTCCTAGCATTAGACTCAGCTCGCCTACTTCAGGTACATCGCCCTAGCATTACTCTGAGCCGGCCTATTTCAGGTACATTGTTCTAGCATTACTATGAGCTCTCCTATTTAAGGTACTTCGTTCTATCATCCACTGAGCTCGCCTATTTCAGGTACCTCATCCTAGCAGCAAAAGCAGCTTCCAGTTGGTCCCCACATCATGAGGTCTTGTGTGATATTCTCTTCTGCACACGACGCAACTCTGAAAAAAATATTTCGTATCGAAATCGTGCGATATACATTATATTTGTTGAGTTCCAGTTGTGTTTAATATTGTTGTTCACAATTCAGTTCATTCACCCACCCTGTTTTGTCACTTACTTATGTAGAATGCAATTAAACACAGTATCGGGGTAAGGGAACGAATTTTTCAAATCCTCGTGGAGTAATTTTTGTAATCCGGCCTCTCAATGTGTACAGCTTTTTGTTATTTACAGAACTAAAGCGGAGGTATTGACCAACACAACACACTAGTTACATGCAATGTTTTCTTATAATAAATGGAACAGTTCTTAACTAGCAGAGATTTAATTTCAGGTCTTATTTACAGCACGAACATCTAAAATACCAAGTTGCACACTAAAGCCGTACAGCCCCAAGCAATTCGCAACCATAACTCGCACTGACTTTTGCAGCCCTCCTCCAGATGGCAGTGCGACTGTGAGTTCTTTGCGGCCTCTTGTGACTTAAAAAGTGACGTAGAGTGGAAACGGAATCTGGTGGCACACGGCGACGCACGGGAGGAGAAGTGAAGTGGAAAGAGGCGAATGGAGTGGGTAGCCAGCAGTCTTCAGCTTGACTCGCACTCCAAGAAAGCCAGTACTCGACTGAACTGACAACCCCGCCGATATAAATGGACTCGTCCATTTCGCTGGAAGATCGAATCTGGTTTCTGCGCGTGTGCCATCACATTCCGTTTTCACTCTACCTACAATTACCCACTGCATATGAATATCCCACTCTACCCTGAACTCCTGAGTTTCTGTAAAGATGAAAGGACGCAAGTATACTCCCGTCGTTGCCCCCCCCCCCCCTCCCCCCTCCCACCCGGCCCAAAGTCTGTAGGAACGAACGCACGATTCCTCCGCGCCACCACTTCCAAGAAAAACAATATATATGTATGTTGATAAAATCATTATCATCTTACTGCAGGCAAAACTTTGACCCCAATTTAATTAACCAGTATCATCATATCGATCCCTGACCGCTTACCGCAAAATTCTGATTGCGTCCTCTACGGCTAGGTCTAATAAATGTTACATCATATTTACATTTCCCGAATAAAACAAACACTTGTTACCGCTGGCACAGACACAAATATGCCGTGATATGTAACGTAATTTGGTTACCCATTCAAATTCTACTTGACATGTATTGAATTTAGTTCCTAGTGATGTAATTACTGTACCTATGGAAAATACGCATATTTTGCATCATTTCGTTAGTAACAGTACACATTGGTGACAGGTCACGTGACACAGTGACTCACTAATGCTGCGAGCTGCAGAGTAACATGGTGTTTCCAACATGCACTCCGCAACAGTCAAACAATGCTGATTCCACTGGTAGATTTTAATGAAAAGAACCGTTGACCACAAAGTGCAAGATGTCACTCAGTTACACTTCTTCTTCCTTACGAAAAATAATCACTAAATTTTCAAGTGCAGATAGGTGAGCTGCGGTATCAAGCACGCAATTTATAAAAATATTGTTTGCTTTCCACATATATAGCAGTTTTGTTGTTAATTTATGTTAGGTACAAATTTAATATTACAAATTTGACAGTATTACACAAATCACGCTACATGGAAATCAGAAACTCTTCAACTTGACTTTCGTGAAAGCATTCAGGGCCACAAAAAAATCACATGGACATTTGCAGACTTTACAGGCTTCTATACTTTGTACATAAAACTTGCACCATCAGTTGTTAATGAAAACTGAGTTTAACCTTTTACAGCCTACTGGTTACGTGATACACCAACAAGTTTAACATTCAACAGCTGTACGCGCTGCCCACACTGTATTTATGTGTTGTGTATTTATCTGAGAACAAACAGCGACTTGTGCCACTTACATCATAAACTGATTGGGTTTTATAACCGAGATGAAAAGTGTTTACTGTGCGGTACGGACTGGGCCTTTAAATAAAACGGTCTGCGCTTCGTTTTTAAAGGGTTAATGTAAGTTACATACAAAGATGAAATAATACTGGGCCTATATAAACATGAGTTAAAATTTGCCCAGTAACTTACAACTCGACCACCATACTAAATTTCGTCGATTTCTATGAAGTAAAACTATAAATCAAACACGCAGAAAAGTAAAACATATTCAGTATGTATATTTAGTGCAAATACAACGCAATACAACTAAACTTTTCCAAAACTTGTTCTACCACTCTGTACAACGAAAAATGCAGAAGATCCGGGCCTCGAAGAAATAGCGCAAAAGGGAAATGAAAAAAGAAAAGAAAAAGCAACATCACAATTTCTACATTTAACTTAGGATCAGTATTCGTGATTGTTAAATAAGAGTTTGGCATGCGTGAGATGTGGAGAAGGGGTGCAGATAACAAGATGCACAAATTTTTGATTGACAATCTCGAGGAATATTATTTCTTGGACGATTATATGTACAAGGTCAAAACAGCTTTCAGAAAGACAATACTAATGGCATGAGCTACACTAACTGCGTGAGATTTCAAGTTCTCACAGCGGTGACTAAAAAGACGGTAAACGTCGCAGACCAAACTCGCTTAGACTAGCTTCTTGTTGAAAGGGTAATGGTTAGCCTATTGAACGACTCTCACACCACAGTACTTACTGTCGCTACAAATTACTAGGAAAGAGTAACAACTAGTGATGTAAGAATTGGCATTTATCTGGGCTCTTTCTCGCACTGTTCCGTTGAATCTCTGTTGGAATGTTTCAAAAGCCACATTAGACTGACGATGGCAAACTATTGCCCACTTTATATTAAAAAAAGGTGACAAATTGACGTTCAGGTGACCGTGCATCGTGACAATTTTTATAATAAAACCAACTAGATGCACTAATTTATCAAATGTATTTTTGGAATAAAATTCTACATGTTTCGGAGAGTTCCTCCGTCCATCATCAGGAGTTTTTTCACTGTACACGCAGCACTGGTATATGTCATACAGGTTTGCTGACAGTGTACAGTGTACAGTGAAAAAACTCCTGATGATGGACGGAGGAACTGTCATACAGGTTTGCTGACAGCTTGCGAGCAGGATCAGGACGGAACAAGTTCCGCCCTGATCCTGCTCGCAAGCTGTCAGCAAACCTGTATGACATATACCAGTGCTGCGTGTACAGTGAAAAAACTCCTGATGATGGACTGAGGAACTGTCCGAAACATGTAGAATTTTATTCCAAAAATAAATTTGATAAATTAATGCATCTATTTGGTTTTATTATAAGAATTAAATTGCCTTCTGCGCCCCGTTTTTACAAACCTGTCCTTGAAGTCATGAACCTAAAATCCATTGTATCTCATATTTTAAATAAGCGTTCAATGTGATTACTTTTTAACTTCAGTATTGAATGAAATTTTTTATTGTGAAAATAACGAAAAATTTACTAAAGTTTCAGAGAAATCTGTTGCCGCAGTCTTGGGAGTAGACGATGAAGACAGTAGGTGTCTCTGAAAAGCTGGTAAACAGACACAAGAATAAACGCCATCACGTTAGCAAGAACACTAATTTGCAAAGCGACAAATATAAGCGAAATCTTACTGAACTTAATGATACATATTGTCAGCAAGGCAAAACTGGAATAAAAATATGTTAATAGGTGAAGTAACGGAAACTTCTATGATTCTATCAGTTCTGCCAGTGTAGAACGTAGGCGATAGATGAATGAAAGAGTAAGGGTCATAAGTGGAGTGATACTGACATGGTGACTCTGAAGTACTCGGAGAAATACCTGTGTCAGTGCCAAAACTCTCATACGGACTGGCCTGGGATTGAAACCGAGCCTTCGCGGTGGGAAGTTAACGGCCCGAGCTATGGTACGAATCGATAACATCAATACACGGTAAAACTTCTATTGATAATAACAAGACAGGCAGTGTCATTATAACTTAACCCTTAACCCGCTAATGTGGAAAATATTGTGAGCTCCGAATAATGTTAGCAAAGGGCAGATGGGATCTAACTCGGTGTTTGAGGGGTTAATACTGCGGCGCGTTCGCGTGATGTACATACCTCCTCCGCTATCCTAACAGACTGATTACCACTTCAGTCGAAGAAGGCGCTTTTATGGCGATTTAATGTCGCTGGGGGGGGAGATAACCTAGACACGTCTTCGTGTAAAGTGTCCGATATTTTGCCCGATTTTAACTAAGTTTGAATTTTCTCGACAGAGTTTCATATAAGTGCCCAGTATAAAATTACACTGAAATCCGTCCAATGAGAGCCGCGACGATACGTGCGGACGGACGGACATGACGAAGCTAAAAGACACTTTTCGTGAAAATGCGAAAGCTCCTAATAAGATCGGACATCACGATTATGTCGCACGTCACATCACAGCCGAATCAAAGTTACGACACAGCAGACTCCCACCGGTTTCTCGCTCTGCATGACAACCACCCATCATCCCAACACTCCGCTTACCTTATTATACCTTGTGTACTTGATATACTTGTAGTGTTTGTTCTCGTACTTGAAATCTTCAGGGGTGAACGTGTACTTGTCCTGTGGCAGCCTGACAAGTTTGTTGCTGTTGTTCTTGACGAGTTGCTGTTGCTGCTGCTGCTGCTTCTTCTCCTTCTCAGCAGTCAGCTTGTATTTGTTCATCAGACTGTTCAGCCTCTCTGACTGGCGCTGCTTCTTCCGCATGTGCAGCTCACTGTCTGGAACGTTGCAGAAAGCGTACAATATAAACACTGCATCAAATACACGGGAAACGGAATTCTTATTAAAGAAAGTAAACATTCTCAAACCTAAACACTGCTCCACCAATCACGTTGTCTATTGAGTGAACGTAAATAAAAACACTTTTTTTAGTGGGGGGGGAGACATAGCAAGTGCAGCTCATTTGATGGCTCCAGTACAAAAGGAAAATAACCAATCAGAAAATCAGCAAAACAACACAGGATGGATACAGAATTTTGGGGGCAATTGCAAGAGTAAATGGAAGTCAGTTGTGCTAAAGTGACGTCTGGAATTTTTCAAATTAAGCAAGGTTCTGAGACGGACATATACACACGTGGTTAAAACTAACCTAAACTCCGTGGCTTTAGTCCGCGAGCGAACCATACCGACAGTTAGTGCCAACTTTTGCGGATAGAGGGGTGTCACGTGGTTAGCGCAACGGGTCCCCACGGCCGTCAATCTCTGTTCTGAACCTGGAGCCGCTACTTTTTTATTCAAGTAGCTCCTCAGTTTGACCTCACGAGGCTGAGTGGACCCCGTTCCAGACCCACTACTACTCAGAAAATCTGGTAGCGCCGGGGATCGA
>Ga0123355_10013837_pt1 | contig 12578 bp, 10 predicted proteins | sample TergutEmb28metaG_3_FD_89872 | JGI IMG/M metagenome (GOLD analysis project Ga0123355, IMG submission 89872) | Embiratermes neotenicus P1 segment gut microbial communities from Petit-Saut dam, French Guiana - Emb289 P1 | ecosystem: Host-associated > Arthropoda: Insects > Digestive system > Gut ...
ATAAAATAAAAAAAAATGTTGGAGGGGAGCATTTTTGTGTTTGTGGAAAGAAGGGGGGGGGGGAGGGAAGGGGGGGGGGGAGAAGATAGGGAGGGGGGGGGGGGGGGGGGGGGGGGAGGGAAATCACAGGACTTTGATAAACAGCTTGGGAAAAAACGCTCGACGACTGAAGCGAATGGAGACTAACATTGGGATGGATCTGAGGATGCTGTCGAACGAAAAATTGTTGTATTAGAGACGCTGGAACTTCGACTTTAAGTACTAGGTATATATAATAGTCTTTCGTTCGTACTGTTGTTCTGAAAATGAGATCGCTCAACTAATGTCCAGTGTATTGTAGTTCCAGTATCGTTTACAGACTACAACGTGTAACATCAATTGCTATGCTTTGGGAGTGCAGTAAGTAATGGGCTGCGGCAGGGATCCAATTTCCGGAAGGGAAGTACAGTAGCTGCATCGCAGCACGGCCTGTTGATGATATCTGGGTTTTGGATTTTTCGCGCACGCGCCCGACAATCTATCACTGAATATCAATAGGCTATCCTGAGGGCAAGGTATCATACATCGACCCTCTCCACATCTCTCTCGACTGTTATGATTCCCTTCTCGGCGTACTTCCCACCACTTGTCGAGCCATTCTGTTCAAACTACTGTTGGTAGCCTAGAGCCACTATATTATGGCATACGATTGGAAAGAATACTCCCTTCTTTTGGGCAGAGTAAACAATGTAAGGGCGACCCCAATCTGGTCGAAGGATATGAAATGAGGTGAAATACGTAAGATTGTTGAATTTAATAATTTTCCAACAAGATGCGACTTATTCAGTTTATTACATTTCTGTAGGCAGCTGTACATGTTTCGAGGGTTGATACCCATTATTAGGAGCTCGTACAACTATAAATACAGCTTCTGGTATTGATTAACCGGATCTACCATCCGCTCTCGTTGTTGAGTTGGAACTGATTCATGTGTATCGTGCAGTAGGTATTCATGTGTATCGTACCTACCATACGACACACATGAATCAGTTCCAACTCAACAACAAGAGCGGATGGTAGTAGATCCGGTTAATCAATACCAGAAGCTGTATTTACAGTTGTACGAGCTCCTGATGATGGGTGTCAACACTCGAAACATGTACAGCTGCCTACAGAAATGTAATAAACTGAATAAGTCGCATCTTGTTGGAAAATTATTAAATTCGATTCACGATGCACGGTCCCATGTATATATAAAAAAGTAAAATTGTTGGTCGAATTTTGCTAGAGCAAATCACATCACAAGGACTGTACTGCAATTGCCAATGAAGGACTCGGGTTGTCTACACGTTACGTGCAACCGCCAGCACACCGCTGCTTTCACTCGACTTTTCGCACACACACGTCAGCATGTCTTGTGGCTCGAAATCTCAGGTGACAACCGCGTGTTAAACCTACGCTAGTGGAGCTGGTACAGATAGGCCAAAACTACAAGAGGGTATGCAACACTGCAGAGGCTGGGAAACCTCGAACACAGTCATCCTCGGTATCCATAACACTTTTGTCCGTGGCTTCGGTATAGTGTACCCGATTATTTGGGATCACGCAAATAAAGTAGAATTGGTCTTTGAATAATTAGACTGAACAAATTATATAGTGAAGAACAGATATGCAGAAAGTAGGTGCGGTGGATATCCAGCTCCATTATGCCGTTTGACCCAAATGAGCTGGTTTGGCCATGTAAACGGAGTGACAAATGGAAGGATGGTCAAAAAATTAAACGACTGGAAAACGATATCTACAAGATTAGCAGGAACACCAAAAATGATACCGAAAAACGATTTAAAAGATGATTTACGAGCTATGAAAATAAATAATCGGACAAACTGCATACAGGTTCGGGTTAAATGCAAGGAAGTAGCGGAGAAAGTAAAAACTTTCAATCAATAAAGTTGTAGCGCCTGAAGAAGAAGAAGAAGAAGAAGAAGAAGAAGAAGATTATGCTGTTTGAAAACGTTTGTGGCTAGAACCGGTGTGAATAGAGTTTCCCATTTTCCCATGGCTCAAAAGCCGTCGTGGGCTAAGGCCTCCTCACTGTTGAGGTTTCGAGATCACACTCAGACACACCACATTCGCTGCGGACGAGTAATCGGCCCCTCGCACGGACCTCTACCTGACAACATACAACATTCACTAAAGACAGTCATCCATGTCCCCGGCGGGATTCGAAACCTCAAACCCACGAAGAGAGCGACCGCAGTCCCGCGCCTTAGACCGCAAGACCACGGGGATCGGCTGCGAATACAGTATTGCACTGCATTGTTAGCTGGTAAGTAATGCCTATTATATTGCTTGCAGCGTGAACTGCCCAAGTTAGAGGCGAAGCCCTGTTCTGAAATTCCTTCCGGTGAAGCACAGCACAGTCCCGGACCGTACTGACCATCGAGGATCTGCCCCCCCACGCCGTAGCAAGCATACTTACGCAGATAAAACAGCTGTTGCCAGATAACGCTTTTGTTTCTGGTGACAACAGAGAGAAGTGGAATTAAGGAAGGAGGCTATATATTCAACACTCAAGTGTCATGCATTCATTCTTTGCTTTCCTTGCCCAATACGCATTTTGCAATTGATAACAACGTTAAAGAAGAAACAGCGTTCGTTTTAACAAATTAAAGTTCCCTCATGTAATTTAGAAGCATCGTGAATAAGGACTCGAATCGCAACCAAACATTTTAGCCACTTCGTGGAATTATGTGCCTAATCACTAGGAAGCTTCTTTTAGATAGCCAAGAAAAGACACGCTGGACTGACTTCGCAATTACATGCATCTCTCCTCTCCTCTAGACCCGTGGCACGAGGTGTCACGTAGATGTTCACTATTTAATAACCGCCCTGTATGCGTAATTGTGACACCAGTCTCGTTCACAGCTGGCACTTGTCCGTGACAGTTTTTACCATCTGATAATGACTACGTCACTATCCGGGGTGTAGGCAAATTATTGCGTCCAGAAATTCAACCCTCTGTTGCTGGAAGTTTCCAGCACCGATCAAGCTGGTCTAGCCGAAGTTCTGTTTCGACAGGAACATGTATCGCTCGCTCACTTGTTAGGCTGCTTTCGTGTTATTCGGCTTCATCGAGGGCTGTACATCTATGGCTCGACCTTATGACACAGCTGCCACGCACATTTCCTGGACATTTCGGCCTAAGAGGAGTGGTGCACCGTGAAACTAATCTAAATTTTCGTGCCAATTTGAATGTACAAGCGTTTCATCATCTTCAGTAGTTCAAAAACTGTGATGGAAGCAGCAAGTCATTCCTTCTTCAGTCCTATTTCCTTTTAAACTGTTTCTCCGTCACATATGTGCTCTTCTCTTTACTTTCAATTGTTTTATACTGCCGTAGTTTAATTTTCATACTCTGCCCGTCGCTCATCACTGAGTATTAGTTCAAAGAGAGTCACCGCGACTTTTCACAACATGAAGAACATGCAGCAAGAATTAGTACCTTTCGTAAGTAATAAATTTTGGTAGGAGACCAGAGAGAAAGATACCACTTTGAAGACCTAGGCGTAGATGGGAGAATAATATTAAAATGTATCGCGAAGAAGAAGGCTGGGGAGGCAAAGACTGGTTTGCTCTGGCTCAGGATAGGGACGGTGACATGTACTTGTGAATGCGGTAATGAACCTTCGGATTTTATAAATTGAAGACCTAGGCGTAGATGGGAGAATAATATTAAAATGTATCGTCAAGAAGAAGGCTGGGGAGGCAAAGACTGGTTTGCTCTGGCTCAGGATAGGGACGGTGACATGTACTTGTGAATGCGGTAATGAACCTTCGGATTTTACAAATTGAAGACCTAGGCGTAGATGGGAGAATAATATTAAAATGTATCGCGAAGAAGAAGGCTGGGGAAGCAAAGACTGGTTTGCTCTGGCTCAGGATAGGGACGGTGACATGTACTTGTGAATGCGGTAATGAACCTTCGGATTTTATAAAATGCAAGAAATCTCTTGACTAGCTGAGGACCTGTTAGCTTCTCAGCAAGGACTCTGCTCCATGCAGTTAGATATAAGTGCTGAATAGCACAACTACGGCATGTCATTCACAAATAAAATGCACAAAACAACTACAGTTCTTATTACTGCAAAGTGTGTGGTGTTCGGACAGATCTTTGTAATTTTAACAAACCACCATCCTTTTAGCAGACATCTTACAAGCACTGCACGATTCATGCTTAGCTTATCACGTGTTATAAAGAACTGTACTCAAAAACATGATACAAAGTGTGAACAGTGCAGCCGCTTTTCAGTTAATTAGCATAAACATACACACTTGGTGGTACCGTATCGCCATTTGCGTCATACTGCAAATTGTACAGAAAAACCGATTTCACACGTGAAACAGACAATATAATGATCACAGAGTATGCTAAATCTAGTAATGAAACATCATAGTGGATTTCACATTTTGTTGGGAATTATTAAACAAACATTTCCACTGTGGGCGTTCTTTATTCACAAGCACACAACTATAACCCTGCTGTCTCTCTTTACATAAATGTACCTCTGAAATGATTACACGTTTGTTATATACCATTATATTTACCAACATGTGTATTAAATTTACGTGTTGTTTGACGGTCTGAAGTTAACAGAATACGAATGCTTGTACTGCGGGGCAGAGAACATGTGAATGCTTGTAATGTGTACACAAAAGTGTAGGTTAATATAGAAGGTCTTATGCCTCCACTGGTGTCAGGTTTACACCGTAAGGTATTGGCATCCATCTCAAAGACGGTGCGGTTATCGAATACATCTCAACGGTATGCTGACGTAATTGTGTCAATATTCAATATCCTAATACAACAAAGTAAAGTAGACTTTCCCCTCTCCCGCCATTAAAAGCACATGGAGACAGGTGGAATAGCGCTGCTTATTCATAACATCGCCACTAGATGGATGTGAGTGTTCAACTTCAAGCTCTGGCCGCTTTACCTTTGGGAAAGACCCCCCCACCACCCACTGAATATGAAGCTGAGAGGGTACCAGAGCCAGGTGGTTTTGGAAAAGATACAATCTCTTGCCCCTGTCCAGATTCGAATCCCTGATGTCGTCCAGCTGTACCGACAACGCTAACTGTAATAATATAAACACAGCACCTCAGCTGTAGATGGGGCCATTGCGAAGCATTAGAGACAAATTAACCCCTGAAACTTCTCTTTATTACCTCCAAGCAAAACATGACATGGAAAAGGATACATAGTAGGTAGACAGAGTAGATTAGATTATATTGATGGGTAGATCGATGGATGGATGGATGAATGGATGGATGGATGGATGGGTGGATGGATAGATAGGTAGGTACCTACAAAGTCACATAAACAAATAAATCCATAAGTAATGATGAGTACATTAATTAGTTAAAATATAGACAAAAGTTAGCTAGGAAATATTGAAAACACTTAATTCTAAACTTTCACAATGGAGTGCTTCCTGCAAAACACTGTGGAAGCAGAAATGATCGTATGAATATATTTTTTAAACTTGATATCGCAGGATACATAATTGTCCCAGTTTATTCTAGTCTAAATACTATCCCAGAATACCTTTAGTCATTTCACTAGTTTGCTATAATAGCTTACAGAATGTTGCGGAGTATTACAACACTTCATCACACAATTTATTTATTTATTAAAATTTTTTCTTTTGAAAAAAAAAAAAAAAAAAAAAAAACCCCCTTCACTCCACTCGACACCTCACATCAAATGAAAACCATACACAACAAATTTACAGGCCCTGTAAATTAATTTCTCAAGGCCTTGTTAAATAACTGTAGCGATACAGGTTACAAATAAGTACAATTAATTTGAGACAATCTTATTCCCAAACACTAATTTCAAACCTTGGAAGTCAGATGTTTTAAGCGAAAAGTTAGCATATTCTTCCATTCAAATTTAAGACGAATCCGGGCTTCTGTCCTTAACATCGGCCCAGAATGTCATCCGATTTATTAATGCACTTATTTCCTATGTTAATCGTTTCAAACGTTAAGAAAAGCCTTGTTTGAAGAAAATTAATCGATACCAGAAAATATGTTGCGAATCAGGTAATACGCTTTCGGGGTTTTCAAAGGGCAGATAATTTATTGACCAGTGGAGAAATATTAGCTCCTGAAAATTGCCTGCTCCAAGGAGCAGACTTATTTAATGTAGGTACGCAAATATTCAGAACTGTTAAATATTCTGGAGCAAAATTAGCTTCATAGAAATGCCCATAGTTTTTTCCGGTTTTACAACACTGTGATTAAAACCCAAAATATATCGCTGCGTTACGTTATCTGCATACTACTTAGAATCTCACCACGAACAGACAGACAGACACAAGTGAACGTACAGCTCCAATCGTTCCTAATCACAACGCTAGACAGACAGACAGACATAAATCACGTACGCGTAGGGTGTGAGAAAGAGTGGGTCCAACATTTTGGATGCCCTAGCCAGGTCCAACACTGACTGACCTACCCAGATCCATGTTTCATCCATGTCAAGCCACAGGTCTAGGCTGCACTTTACGTGCACACAGCATTCTGCGTGAAACACAAACCATGCACTGTAAGCAAGAGACCAAACTTTTATGCGAAACCGAATGACGATATTGCGACACAAATGGAATTCAAAGAGAATCACGTCTCGGAAGAGGTGGCCGGGTATGTGAATCACACTGCATGGGTTGGATAACGATAATGGCAGCAACGGGATTAGTTGGGGGACGGGGGCGATCAGAGTCATTTGAGTGACCATGATACATTAACTGAGATAATGAAAGGGAGATGAAACACGCTTTGTATATAACACTCGCACTGAGTTCTGTGTAACCGTATAACAAGTTGGGTTAATTCAAATATGTTTAAATAAAAACCTTCAGGATAGTCCGGGTAGATAAACGCTTGTCTGATACATTTCCTATTCATGATGGTCAAAAACAAGGTGCCGCTTAATCGCCACTGCTTTTAAATTCTGCTCTAGGAATGTCATACTATGGCCCTAGCAAACTAGAAAGGACTGAAAGTGAGTGGAACGTATCAGCTTCAGACAAAAGTAGATGATGTTAATTCAAAGAGCGAATTTTTTTTATGGCTCAACAGCCCTAGTGGGCCTAGACCTCCTCATTTATGTTCCACGATCATACTCAGACACTCCACACTCGGTAGGACTCCTCCGAACCACTGATCAGCCCGACGGAGAGACCTCTACCTGACAACATACAACACTCACAAGAGACAGACATCCATACCCCCGGTGGGATTCGAACCAACAATCCCAGCAACCGAGCAGCCGCAGACCCAGACAGCGCGGCCATTGGGATCGGCGAGAAGTACACACACTGTAAATAAAAAGGCAGACGCTCTACAAGTCCTCAGTAATGAGATAGGTCCTGAAGAAATTCTCAGAAAACTTAATTAAGCACAGTGTAATTAAGCTGTATTGCGGGGTGCAGACTTAGCTACACGCATTCTTAACCTCGATGTCAAATGGCAATGAAAGGTCAGCTTCCTCAGCCGGCTGCTGTACCCCCGTGAAAGAGACCACGAAACCGTACTGACAGGGGAGGTTGAGCAGACGGCAAAGCCGGAGGGGGCTCGGCAGTGAAGACAAACGTTCTTACTTCTACAGGGAACTAAACCCGGAATGTCTAGAACAGAGCCTAGCCACTATACCGAGATATCGTGAACGTCAGAGAGGCATGAACCCGTAACAGTGCGAGATATGAAGTTCTTACAGCGGTGTGCTTTGAGAATATTACGCCGTGTCGATTGGTAGATAGTTACCGCTGTTTCGTTACGGCCAGCACCCCCCACCTCCCGGGTCAATACAGTCTAAGAACAGAATTTGTTTGCCCACCGACATAGCGCCATTTCCCAAAGTACTTGAAATCTTCCTACGAATAACGCACAGGAGTTTTTGGTATCCTCGCCTGAACAAACTGAATTCCCGCGATAAAAGTGAGTCACCTGGTCCTCACACGCTTCCTGGTTCTTGTTGAACAGTACTCACAATTCGAGCGTAGCTTGTATTGTGAATCGTTCATTCTGAATCACAGTCTATCCAGTGTCGTACGAGAATTAAGTCACGTAGTTTACTACGTCCTGCGTGTGGTCACCAACCCACTACACTTCCCCTGTTAACGGCGACGCCTTTTGTAAACATTTACACAGTCTACGAACAGGAACTTCAAGGAATGCTAGAATATACAACATTACACATAATAACTTTTACCTGACACTGTGTTGAATAACCATTTCGGAATTTTCGTGTATCTGGAACACACTATTGTTCCAAAGCATTCAAATTAATCACTTCTAATTTTTTTTTAACATTCCTCATATTGTTGCATGTTACAAAAATCCATAAATTCCAATCGGTTTTACGCAGAGGCATGGAAACTTAAAAGTACGTCATACTAATGTTGCGAAGTTCCGTTAGGAACTAAAAAACGACCCAATGACCCCCCCTCCCCCCCAAAAGCGAATAAATAAATTAAGTACAGAATTTCCCAGACACGTTCGCTTTCTCTCACAAAGGTCCATGAAATGTGGCCAAATGGTAGCGAAAAGGTTCCCCTGGGGTTTATCGACCGTTTTGTTAACGAATTGCGAGGCAGACGGCTTTCTTTTCTCGTCTCTGTTCATCAGTGGCGGAACAAATAAATCGTGGGCTCACGAAAGAAGGCAGTCAAGTCTCCGAACCCTATCTAAAAAATGTCCCTGTGAGCACCATGAATGGATACCGCGGGGGGGGGAATTGAGGTGAAACTCCAGTCATTCCTAGTCTAGGCTTTAGATGCAGGTGAGTAGTAGAGTTTCACTCCCCGGTCACTTCATCCTAGGAGAAAGGGGCCTTGGTACCCGTTGCGTAAGAGGCAGGGCGACCTTCAGCAAGTCTGGACGCTTTTGGAAGGAAAAAAAAAAAAAAAGATCTTGCTTCTACCGAGAAACGAAACACGATTCCTTGGGCAAGCCACCATATGGACTGCAGGGTAAGGAAACATGTTCTGCAGTTAGCACAACTACTTTACCGTACTTCACAAACAGTTACTACTGCAAGTTTCGACCATTTTCGAGCCCACGTACATACAGTGATAGAAGCAAAAGTGCAATATTTACATTTCTATAATTATATTACCCAAGGAAACGGAGACCTCACGTTCCTTTATGCTGAGTACATTAAGTTACTTAATAATGTGTGACTCCTCCGAGGCACTGGTAAGTTTTTTTTTTTATTTTTTGCTGACCGCGCATCTCAGTATAATCTTAGTAATTAACCAACTTAATGCACAAAATCTTGTTTTATAATAAGTTTATTATAAAACAAGATTTTGTGCATTAAGTTGGTTAATTACTAAGATTGCGCTGGTAAGTGTTTAACAACCTAAGACGTAATTATACATTGTTTTCATCTTAAAATGGTCCATAATTATATGGAATAACTCAATGGTATTTTATCAATTACATATACAAGAATCGAGGGAATATTGTATTAATGATATTTTAATTATGTACATCTGTATGACTTACTCCACATTCTATAGTCATTCTGAGTACCACATTGGTCCCCGGAATGCATGTCAATATGTACCAATATGTACTCGTGTATGAAACAGGGGGACTGGTAGTGAAGCTCCGCATATTCCTAACCGTCCCTGTACCGAATTCTCACTTTATAGCTCTGGCCACTCTGATAGCAGATAAACATGCTCCGGGCACGCAAACTATAATTGCTGGGCCCCAAACTTCGTTGTGACAGGGAAAATCCTGCCCATGTCAAGAATCAACCCCACTCATACGATTCGCAACTGACTCGTCAGATAACAGTTTTTACGAAACGTTTCGAAACAAGCTGTCAGTTTTCTACTAACAAGCTCATTCTCGCTGGTGCAAGAGCAACGCAACGTCTCGCGTTCTTTCACAACAGCAGTCCATATCACTTACTACAAATCATGTCCTTTTCGATTACAGTCATGTTCACAACGCATACCAGTTTATTATCACGTAGAGATGAGAAACTGCTAGAGTTGATATTGTCACGTATGAATTCAAACACCGTGCAACTCTGTAGGAAACCAGCCTTTGATACTTTCTGCCCAAGCAAACGCCCTGAGACTTACGTAGAAATTTCACTATTGGTAATGGTCGCAGACACTGATGAGTGTTACGGCTACACGAATCTTAGCCCACACTTACACACACACACACACACACACACACACACACTCCCTAAGGAAGTCAAGTCAAGCCCTGTGGCAACCATACGTACCGTCTCCTGCAAAAACGGAAAACCGCATTTTTCCGAGGTCTACGAGCATGTATGTCGTATATTTCTCACAGCCGATAACAACTGATTCCCTAAACCGTGGTAACTAGTTGATGTTTCCAATTCAGACTGTTTTCTGCGAGGCACGGCCTGAAGTTTTATATTCAGAGAATACAGAAGGGTTTGGCATGCTTTGGATAACAAGGACAATAATATATCAACAGAGCTTGGTGGGGGGGGGGGGAATCACAAACCAAAAACTTCAGCCGAAGATGTTACTGTGAGTTGCAACATCACAAATTGCTGCCTCGCCATTAAATGAACACGACGATTAAACCGAATCTAATACACATCACACTACAAGGGTGACACGAGCATTCGAACCGGGCCTTAGAAATCTACGCGGCAATACCAACAAAAAGAATACAAGCGGCGGAATCGGTGTTTACAAACCTTACATCGGAAGGAGTAACAAAAAACCTCGCATAGGCATTTACGAAGTCTCACAGTAAATCCTTTGAACGCCTTCTGTGGCCCAACGAATCCCTTCAACGTAAAATTTATTACAAGCCTCACTCACATTAAAAACAAGGCCAATCGCATTACACTGTGGAATACAATGTAAAATTTCATTTAAACGTCTTTAAAGTTACAGAAACTGAATACTCGCATGATGTAGTGCACAAGAGTAACAAGAATATCGGAGAGAAGCAGGTAGGCTAGGTAAGTTCTGCATCGATTTATGGCGGATAGATTTAAATTACGTTTGTAACCAATAAGAACACTCGATTTACAACATGTGACAGCGCCCATCCAATCAAAGTCTAGCCCCCACCCCTCCAAAAGAAGCATGCATGTGATTGGCTGGGCGCCGTCACGTGATCAAAGTAAAGGGTTCCGATTGTTGCAAAATAAAATTCAAATTTCCCTGCCAAAAATTGACACAGAAGTCCTCTAGCCTACCAACTGACAGAAAACGTGATGAAATGGTTGACTGACCCTGACTTTCACGTACATGATATTTATAAATTTAGTTTTTACCATATAGAGAAGACAATGCGTCTCCTTTGTGTAAACAGGTCCTTTATGAAAGAAATCCTTCTGTACTCTGACAATCATCAAAAACACACTACTATACCGACTATGTGGCAAGATTTTTTAAAGTTAAAGCACGTGGGTATATTCGTAACCACTGTGATGCAGGAAATTCATGAAGTTCCACTCAACGACTGTTCACACGTCTATAATTTCTCACGGAAATTATCTCATTTTGAATGTCATACAGGTTCTGCAATATTATTTTACTGCAATGAATATTTCGCCACGTACTTGGACGTGCAAGCCACTCAGATAACTTGCAGTTCGAATGCGAATCATGTAGTGTATTCCATCCGTGACATATTCTAGCCCTAATAAAGACCCACGTGTAATAACGAAATAATCAGCAATTTTAACTGAATGTTCCACATAGCAACCTGGGTTCACTGAGAGTGGGATCATGTTTTTAGAATAATATGTCACAAATATCTGAATCTAAGAAAGTTAACACATTAACGAAGGCAAATCACATGGCCAAAACGCCTCGTAATGGACTCTACTCTAGCATCAACCGTAGAATGTATTCAGGCGGATAGGTGGAACTCCACACATTCTGGTCCTGGACGCTAGAAGGGAATTTGGAGTCAGTTTATACTCCAGTCGCTTTACACCTGGATAAAGAGCCGACCGTCTTCCGTCAGATCGACCCCAGACCTAGCCCAGACGCGTACTGAAGAGAAAAAGTCTGCCACTTGCGTATGACACCAATATTGATCTTTGAAAACAGGACGGAGAATGCGAACTGTTTGGGATGAGGGCGAGGTAGCGTGGCTTTCCGACAGAATGGACACACTTTCAAATTCCATTACAACAGAGAATTTCTAGATACGTAGCTACCATCTGCTGACCGAATACTCTGTTCCAAGAGTTAGTAATTTTAGCCTGATACTGTCATGAAACAAGCAATAAACCCCGGACTGCGCTGTCTATCATTATACCAGTGTATACATGTGTTTATTGAATAGTTAGGTCGCTATGCCAGAGTTGTAGATCACTTAGCCGTAAAGAACGTTGCCCAGGGTGCACCACTAGGAGGTGGATCTAGTTTGCGCCCCTGTTACATGCCGCTGGGACAACATTCGACTGCATTTGACGGAGAAATCGAAGCCATACGTACTGCACTACGTGTGCTGAACTCATACCACAACAAATTTGAGACAGCTGTTATCTTTTCTGACTCAAAGGCTGC
>Ga0123355_10013838_pt1 | contig 12577 bp, 7 predicted proteins | sample TergutEmb28metaG_3_FD_89872 | JGI IMG/M metagenome (GOLD analysis project Ga0123355, IMG submission 89872) | Embiratermes neotenicus P1 segment gut microbial communities from Petit-Saut dam, French Guiana - Emb289 P1 | ecosystem: Host-associated > Arthropoda: Insects > Digestive system > Gut ...
CCTTGCAATGAAAAATCGACGCGAGCACTACACACTACCTCACTCAAATGCTGCTTGCCAGCAACTGACGCTATCGACAGGCGGGAAAAAATTTACGCATGCGCACTAAGGTTCAAGGTCGGCCCATGCAAGCGCGCTAGATTATAATCCATCAGGTGTTCGCATAAAAAAATACGGTCGGATACTTTTCTAACAGACCTCGTATAATTTACATTGATCGCAGAATATTTGTTGTGTGGATTTTTTTTTGTCCTAACTGTAAATAGAAAGTAAAAGCCATTTTAAAACTGAAATCTTAAAGTTTTTAACTTGACTGATGCATGTTGGTGTGTACTAGCATGTTCATTGTCATGTTTGAATGCTATAAAGTGTGAATTTAATGTAAATAATATTTAAAAATTTAATTTCTACCTCATAGAAAGTACTGCATCTCCATTGCAAATACCAGTGATTTAATTCTGTTTAGAGAAATAATGCTGTTTAGTCTGAAAATCATACATTAGACACACTGTGGATGATATGCAGAGGCTTCAATTGTAAAGCAAGTGGTACAAATCAATACCACTGTCCTCTAAAGGGTTAAAATTTTAGTATGTCTGTTGCCAATTTACCATTTGATTGAATATACTGTTGGCTGCATTCGAGTTGGAATACCAAATAATTTCTGTAACTTGGAAATGATAAAAGGTATAACTTTAATTTGTGGGGTTTAGTTGCTGCAACTTAGTGTGCTCCAAAATGTTGGAGTAGCTTCAGCATGGAAACACCCTGACACATGAAGCTGTACATTATTCACAGGCTGAAAAAACTAAGAAGAACAAAAAAATATTATTCTCATTTGGAGAGCATGAGAATGTCTTTGTGGAACTTTGGCTTCTCATGCTTCCATTGTTTACCCCCCAAATGACAGAGGAATGAGTATGGTGCATTGGTGGAATGTTTATGGATGGGGGAACACCGAAGTACGTGGAGAAGTAACCTGTCCCACTGCCTCTTTTTCACCACCAATCCTACATGAGCTGCCCTGGGATAAAGCCAGAGCCTTCATGATAAGAGGCCAGTACTAACCACTGAGCTATGGCATGAACAAGTAGCTCTGTTTCCATAGAAGGCTGTTGTATAAATTGTGTATTGGATTTGAGAAGTAAGTATATGTTATTTGCACTGGGCTGTAGCTATAGAAGTGCATCTGCTTTTGCCATCATAGCATGTATTATTTGTTCAGTTCCAGAAAATATCCCTTGTAATGCAGTAGTTGGTTTGCCGAGGAGAGAATTGAAACAGATCCCTGCAGGGACACAGGAGATCCCTAAACCACAGGTATGAGTCCTAAATCCTTTCTCCTCTTATTTAATATTATTTAGGTGGTGGTCGTGTTTATAGGGGATGTTTCCTTTTTGGGTGTATTGTCAATATTTTACTCAGTGACCGTTATCTTATCCCTTCAGTAATGTCACCCGACTCTGACACAAACCACTTCATCCCTGAAGGTGCAGGCAGTATGTTTTCCTCCAACACTGACACCATCACACTCCCTTACCTACCACCCATGCTCTTCCAGCAACTAAATGTGAGGAGTGGGAAGGGACATGGAAATAGTTTTCTGTTTCCTGGTGGCTTCCACACAGTCCTGCCTCATCTCTTCCCTTTCTATATATCTTGCTCCATTTTTTGGCGTGTTCACAAAATTGTGAAAAGCAACTATTAGCTTCATCATGTCTATCTGTCCATTTGTCCACATGGAACAGCTCAGCTCCCACTGGATGGATTTTCATGAAATTTGATATTTGAGTATTTTTTTAAAATATGTCAAGAAAATTCAAGTTTCATTAAAATGTGACAGAAATAACATGCAGTTTATGTGATAACCAACATACCTTTATGATATCTCACTAAATTCTTCTCAAAATGGAAAAACTGTAGAGAAAATCAGTCCTCTTATTTTTTGTTCAATAAATTTTGTCCAAAAATTGTACCATTTTGAGATAATGTGGAAAAATATCATAGAGCCAGACATGTGACTGGTGACAAATAGTATGTCACAGAAAAGATGTGATTTTCATTCCGGGTAACTAAGGCAAGAATACACACACACACATCCATAATATTTAACACCCATTATTGTTAACAGCAGTATGAAATATTTGTAGCTCAACGACAGTGCAAAGGGAACCCATTAATGTATTTCCATGGCAACACTGAACACTTTTGTTTTGTTTTATTGATAGCTACGTCTATGCCGACAGCAGTGAAAAAGGGAAGGTACTAGTGCGTTTCCATGGCAGCAATAGCTACGTGAATGTGCCACAATATAACATACCTACATTATCTTGTTTTCTGCAGAGAACCTACCCTGCTATCCTGAAGGTAGAGGTAGTAGGTTGTTCTGAAGTGTTTGTAACTAGCTACCAGAAGACAGCAGTCTTCATAATTCCTGCTGTAAGAACCTCAATTCTCACCCCAAAACAGGACCCGTATCATCATTAATTCACCATGAAAGCCTGCAATCATTACAAGACATTCTTGTTTTGGAGAAAATTTACGTCATTAATGCAGTGACAGTATTACAAAATTATTTGTATTTTGAACAGCTCAAAATTCAACTTAAATCAGTTTCATAAGAAATTCCATTCCAGGAAAAATACTTTCACTTTTATTATGAGCCACATAGTGGTTGAAATATATAGCCGCACATCTGTATTACGTAAAAAACTAGTTGTGTTGATGGTAATTGATAACTGTTTTGTAAATGGTATAACAAAGTAAACTTGCTTCTGTCAGTATCTATAAGTATTCACAATCACAGCCAACTCACTCATAAATATTTACAAGTAAGTTGGTTTTGATCGTGATTATTTATAGATATTGTATTTGCAACACCATTGGGGATTGTCATATAAAATTTGCTTCTATCACATTGTACTAAAGTTCAGATACAGTAACCAGTAATATCTTAAAAGGCTGTCCAATTAAAATGCTTCTTGTATGCTGCAGTGATTTACTGAGCAAAAAGTAAGGTTGGACCTGTGCTTTCCATGAAAATATATAGGGGAGTAGAGATGCAACTCCATATTTTGGGCTGTTTACTTCTGTGAAAGAATACCTGGCAGACATTGTGTAGGAAGCTGGGTGAGCCCCAGAGGTGTTCTGCATGTTTAGGAGAAGAGAAAAATCTTGTATCTCTGCCGGGAATTGAAACCTGAACTGTTAGGCCCATAGCCCAGTGACTGCAGTGTGCGTACTGTCCCAAGTGATTCATTGAACAAGTTAGGTCAAGTGATCATGATTCTGAATTGTATTTGGTAGGTGCCTGGTTTGAAACTTGGGTGGGACATGTACCTAGGTTTTAGTTTTTCATGTTTTTCCTCAGCTTCTCAAGGCAACTGCCAGGATAGTAACTTATTAGATGAGACTGCTTCAGTTCATAACCTCTTCAATTCATTATTCACTGCCCATTCTACCGTTTTAACTGGCCTAAATTATTGACAGTTGTTAAGTGAACTTAAATAAATAAACAAATTTTCTTCCTGCACAATTGTATCTCCCCACGCAGACACGTAAATCGAATTTGTACAGCACTGGCAAAGAAAGAATCAGGTCTCTGTGAAGTACATGTGCATCAGATTAACACAAGTTGCTTCTGGCTGCACAAGGTTATTAAAAGGCATAATGGTGTATGAATCTACCCTGTTGAATGTATGAATGTTTCTTATAACACTTGTACATGACCGTGAGTTTCTGCATTATACTCCTTAAATTCATTACATCTGTAGCACAGGATGAGTCAGGTAAAATTACAAAATATGTATATACGTATAAAATAATAATTAATTTCAAGTCAGTTTATTAATGCTGTGGCACTAAAAGTCAACTAGATTTGACACGCACTTTAATGCTGAGAACACGAAAGTGTATTAACGTTGTCATCAAGATATGTGAAGTATTTGGTGGCCATTTATATTCTGGGTCTTGTGGAGAGTACACTGGGCACTTAATTCTGGCAGCTAAGGGTTAATGTGCAGGGTTAGTAGCACAGTACCATGTATGAAACCACTATGAAACCAGCATAATTACATAAATACACAGATTTGTCAACAAAGAAAGAAAGACAGACACAAGGTGAGAAAAGTGTTAATGATGACTCAGCATACTATAAAATGTTGTCTGATTCTGGTGCACTTCAATTCAATGTGCAGAAACAAGTTAACAAATGTGAAACAACTTCACAATAAATGGAAAGAAAGAAGGGGGGAAAATTGATAACATGAGCTGAGTTTAGGTGCTGACTGGACACAGAGAGAAGTTTTATCACATTACTTGATAAATGATGCAATAATTTACACTTGGTGACCAAGTAGTCAGTGACCATTAAATCTGTTGTGAACGAGTGATTGATTTTTATTAATATATCAGTGTCCCTGCAGACCAAGTGGGCTCCTTTTACACATCAACCTGAAGGACATTTTTTTTGTAACAAAATACGGAGGAGTCTAACATTATAAGTGAGTACTTGGGAGACTTTGGTTGTTGAAAAGGGATGGACAGGTTTTCAGGCCTGTTTAAACTTTTTTTTTTAAAGTGTACAATGAAGGTTATTTCTTCTGACTTGGAGTGTATGAAGTGGGTCATCATAACTAAAATTTTCATGATAAGCAACAGTTACAGCATAGAGGTGCAAATTTCTGCTGGACACATTCAAACTTTCTGGTGTTGCTGGATGTAATAGAATATGCAGCAGCTGGAGCATATTCAAGTTTGGGTCTAATTCAGGTGAAATACAGAAATAACAACAATCATTGGTGGAAACAGCAACAGAGATATTGATGGTGGTGGTGGTGACAGAGATAATATGTAAAATTCAAGGTCATAGTGTCATTGACAATTCAAGTTTTCTGGGATATGATGCTGTGTCATTGTGTTTGTAGTTCCCATGTTTCAAAGGATTGTAGTGACTTTTATCTTCATGGTCAAGTAGTCCAAGACCAATTTCTTCTTGTGCTTTATCCTGTTCATTTCTTTATCTCCTTCCCTCCTTTTTCACATATTCCTTTCATATCCTTTTCATTTGTTTGTCATATTGTGATTCCTTGCCCTGTATCCTAGCTGTGATGTGTTTCGTTCTCCGCAAGTGTAACAGTTTGACAGTTTATATGTAGATTGCAAGAATGACAGGACATGAATCACTGAACTTAAGTGCTGTTAAAGGTGCCTTTACTGAAAATGAACTTAACATGATATGATTTTGTATGTTGCTCCCCTATCCTACACATATTTTAAACTTCAGATGGCAGCAAAGCCCGTGGAACCAGTGCAGGGAGGCCACAGTCGAGGCACATCAACGCTGAGGCCTCCAGCGATGAGATTACAAGGTGGCATTGCAGGGACCATCAGGGTGGTATCACAAGGAAGAGGCAGTAACATTCCTCGACCAGCATCTCGAATTCCTCCACCTAGGATAAGGTAAAAGTGTTACATGTCATTCAAATACTCATACTGTGATGCAGCATTACATGTTATGTATACAGTGTGCAGTGGGAGATGTGAAGTTCACATAGTGGTACCTGTGGAGATTACTGTCCACTGAGATGTGACAGTTTGTAATTTAGTAGGTGCTTACCAGTGTTTTGGGAAAATGTGCCTCCATCTGGTGGCAGAAGGGTCAGTCTTTCTTATTTCTGCTGAAGATAGATACAGCACATTCTCTGGAAATAGAAGACCCCATACTCAGAAGAAATTTATGCTCATCTACCAAACTACACGTACATGGTTTCACATCCCAGAAGGCCATAATCTTGTTGCTCACCACTGTTGAGAACCTCAGATCAGACAACTTGAAATTTTAATATCTAGTGCCTGTGTATTTCATGAGGAGCTGTGTTATTCAGTCATGAACAAATTAAATGTTTGCACATGTTAAATATGCAGGACGACAACATACTCGTCTCAGCCAGCTAGCAAGACAAACTGGATGGATGGTTGTTACTGATAGTGGTCCAGTTCAACTCCCCACACCACAGTGCCTACTGATATACTTTTGTACTCATAAACAGCTAGCCACCATAGTGCCAACTGACCGCTATTTACTGATACAGTAAAGTATTTTAATAGAATTAAGAGGTAGAAAGGAATTTCAGCATAGTAAAAGACAGTAGAATGCAAATTTTTAAGATATTTAATGTCGGAGTGTGGCAGTGATTAACACATGTAGAATAAGAAATGAAACTTCTGTACTCTGTATCTAGGTTTTGGTAAGAAAACTGTTGGAAAGAGTTCTGGTTCAAAAGAAACATTGTTTGTATTTAGTGTTCACAGAGCATTGCCTTTTAAACTAATATTAAAATAAATAGCAAATACATGCATGCATGTGTGTGTGTATGTTTATGTATATACAGAATTCACCCAGCATTGCCATTTAAACTAATATTAAAATACGTACCGAATAGATAGAATGTGTGTGTGTACGTGCTGTATAGTTCTTCTCAAACTCTTTTCATTATATACATACAAACACACACACACCACAAATTTGGGTCACTGACTAATCTGTAATCTCTCTTACTACATAATGTAGCACGAGAATAATGAAATTTATGATCCTGTCAAAAATTGTGAGGATTGGTTGTTCTATTAACATTATACATCAAAGCTACAACAGCTACTGTTATCAGCTCTCATGACATAAGTTGATTTTTTATAAATAGGTTTAAATACAGATTCCTATGTGTGTTAATTTTTGTCCACAGCACCTCTCTAACGAAACACAGCTTAGCACCTCTATAGTATAAGAGCACTAGTGGATGAACCTCTCTGTAACATGAGAGTGCAGTGTTCAGTTTTTGGCTACAATTGTATAGTAAGTAACAGAGAAACATTAGGTGAATCTGCTTCTAGTTACCTTCTGATCCAACTCAAGAAAGCAGAGAAAGTAATATTTACTTGTGCAGTGAAATTATAATATCCAGCAGGACACACAATGTTGTACATGAAACTAACTTGTACACATGGTGTAGCAAGATACAAGTGCCTTGTTTTTCTTAGTTTGTAAAACTTTGGTGTGGTGCAACACCATGTTTTGTATTTGGACTTAAAGGTGACAACAGTATTAATGTATGAGTTTTATAGATTTTTAAAAAATATGGCTTGCATGAAAATAGAGGTTGCAAATCCAATAATTCTTATACTTTTAGAAATATATAAAAGATTTATATTAATACATATGGGAACATATGTTTGCTGTTCATTAGTTTATTGTTAGGTTAAAAAAATAATACACATAAATGTTGGGTGAGTACTGTATGTACATAGTGTCTCTTTTGAACCCAAACTCTTCATAACAGTTTCCTTACTTAGACCCAAATACAGAGAACACAGGTTTCATTTCTTGTCTTACATGTATGGAAAAAGAGAAAAAAGAGTTATATACACCAGTAAAGTGTATAATTCTGTTCATTTATAGAATAACTAATTATTTCATATATTAATTGTGCAGTTTAGTTAGAATGTCAAATGAAGAGAAAAATAAATACTTGACTAGGTTGGCCTTCTTAACAGAACAAATTGTTTATAACAGAGTGACCCCACATCAATTTTTGAATGTTACATCATTTAACACTTTAACTAGTTATTTCATGTAATAACAGGTGGGATCCCAATAGGGTATGGATTGAGGGTCCATTCAACATTGTAACTTATGTCATGGAACAGTGATACAACTTCAAGTAAATTATCAACACTTTAACTACTTATTTCATAGAATTATGACCCAAAACCAGTTAAAGCATGGCATGAAGAACCATTCAACATTGACCCAGCCCCGGTTAAGGCATAGAAGGAGGAGCCATTCCATACTTTATTATTTCCCAACCTCATTCAAAGTACAGAATGAACCAACACCATTTACAACATACAATGAGGAGCTATTCCACCCTTTAACTGGTTACTGCATCTAGTCGCTAGTGATTACATAGAATATTGGCCAGACCTCAGTTAAAGTACAGAATGACTCATAACTATGCTTGAACTAGTTACTCCATACAATATGTAGGTGTTTCATGGACTAACATCTTGATTTCATTTGAAGTATAGAATGATGCAAAAACAGTTGCTGCATGCAGTGAGGAACTGTTCCACATTCCATTTAATACAGTAACTAGTCATTTCATAGAATAACATCCTGACCCAAGTTAAAACACACAATGAGGAACCTTTCATCAGTTCAGCTAGTTATTTTGTTTAATAGCAACCTGATACCATTTATAAGCTAACCTAACTGATATGTTAGGTTACATCAGTTAACTTTAGGTTATGGGTAGGGTTGGGTTGTTCTTGTATGATGTAATTAACTGTATTCTCATTGCGGGCTGTAAGCTGGCTTTGGGGCGTTACTGTGTGAAATGCCTAGTTAAAGTGTCAAATGGATCCTCACTCCATTAAGTGTCAAATGGATCCTCACTCCATTTTCTAACTGTGTCAGGTTATTTTTCTCTCAAATGACTAGTTAAATTGTAGAATGGATCTTCATTATAAGCCTTAATGGAATCTGTATCATTATTCTGTGAAATAGCTAGTGAAAGTGTTGCATGGTCTGGTATTACACACTTTACCAGCCCATCTTCATTAGTGTAGAAAATAACTGGACATTTCATGAAATAACAGATTTCACACTGCACGTGCAAAAAACACACACACACACACACACATGCATATACCCTTCACAGCAGACCTTATTTTGTTAATGAATAATGAAAAATGTTGTCCATTTCTGTTGTTAAATTGCACATAAAGTGCAGTTACTGTGTATTTGATTGTCATGTTTTAATGAGTTTTTAACTGTGAATTATTTTGCTCAGAGACAGCAGTTCATTGTAATGATGAAGTTTGTTTTGGATTACATGTTTTACCAACTGGAGAAGAAGATGTGAAATTTTATAGAAAAAAGGCATGTTTGACTGAATTTTATATTTGTTGATATTTAATACTGAAAGCCTGAATGCAACAAATCATTATTTCAGTGGATTGATACTGTGCTATAGACCATGGGTTCACAGATTTTCCACAAACCTGGGAGCCGCTTCAAAATTGCAGGCTGCAGCAGGGTGACATGCAGCAAGTTTCATATTTAGAACCAGTAAATGCTGGACGCCACTCTACAAAAGTAATTTGCCTGGCCAACCTGGCTCCTGGGATTTGTGTGTCCCTTCTGTAGACACTGTTTATTGTTGATAGCTTTCCACCTCCTTCCTTGCTGTATTTGTACATATGTCTGTTACTTTTATCATCCTTTTATATGACATTGTGTTGGGAATTTGTCTGTAAATACTGTGAAAAATAATGTTATTGTAAATTAATTGAATTTAAATACATTTTCAAATAAAATATTATTTGTACATTTTAACCCCTGAAGGCTTTATAAATTTTTTATTCTGGTAGCATTCAAGTAAGAAGAATTTTACTATAAATTTGCTGAATATTATCACTTTCTTATTCCTACAGCAGTTCTCTGTGTTTTTAGTAGTCACTTTACATCTTTGAAGAAATGTGAGGGATTTCAATAAGTAAGTTTTCCTAGGTCACACAAATTAAATGAGAATTCCAACATTAAATGTAGGTCATGTATCTACTAAAGTATCTTTATTTTTGAGCATAATCCATGAGCACATTGATTATTTGTCCTTCTTGCAATGAGTTTGAAACTTCTTTCTCAATAGAAATTGGGCTTCTGCATATACCACCATTCTTGAATAGTTGTTTCCACTTCCACACTGTTGTGCAACCAACATTCTCCCAAGTGTTGCTTCAGCATCCCCATTGATATGTTGCAAGCATGACAGTGCAGCCCCACTTATCACTCAGATACAGAAGTTTTCCATTCATTTCCCTAGGAAGTTCTGGAACATTCACCTAATTGTTTGGGCTGCTGAAGCAACAGATGAAAGGCTGCAAATTCCAAAGTAATGAGGAAGTGGAAATGGCTAGCTGTGAATGCAAGAGAGTAATTAATACTGTAATGAAATTTTTAAATTCTTACCAAGGTTGGACACATGCAGCATTGTGCTCAGGTACATTTAATATTCTGATGACTTTTACTTTAAATTTATACTGAACATCGTACTAAAACATTCACTCAAGACTTCAGAGTCTGTGTACCTTCCCTTCCCTTCCACATACGAACATCAGTTTCAGCCCAAAAGTACGTGTGAATTTGGCTGTGACTTGTTCATTTTTGTAGGCATTGTTCTAAATGAATTCCTTTCCCTTTGGTCCTCATGTTTTATGGTTCTGGGATCTCAAACAGTAATTAAGAATTAGAACTATGGGAGAAAATAGTTATATTTTTCCTCATCTTGTTAGCTGTTACCTACAGAACAATATAACCCTTCAGGATGGAATGCTGCATCCTGCTTGTCATGTAAGCATCACGTCATGAAGACTGTTTATTGATTTATTTGAATTGTGGTCTTCATATGTATTAAACAATATTTTGTCCTTTGTTAGCACTACTTGAATAATTATGTGATATATTTTGTACTAGTACTGTTATGAACTCTATAAAATTGCACTCTAGGATGCTGAGGTACTGCATACAGTCACAGAAAATATGTGTACAACTAATATGGAGAACGTGGTAAAATATGAAATTTATTTACAAATTTTACATGTTCTGATTTAACTTCGTTCATATTTATATTAGGATTGGAGAGTTCTGCAAGGTGTTAGTAAACAATGCATGTTTAATGCTTCAATTGTATGCTTTATCTGAAACTTCTTGTTTATTCTAACACTCTGAATAAATGCTATGTTCATTCTTCTTTTTGTGTATGCATGTATATATATATATGGATGGCTGGATGGATAGATAGATTAGATTAGATAGATTAGATAGATGGATGGATAGATAGACAGACAGATGTATACACAGTTGAACTCAGCTATAACAACCTTGGATTGTCTGACACCTCAGCTATAGCATTATACATTCTGTGGTACCAACAAATTCCCCATAAGGCATGTTTTTCGTCCTTGCTCAGTACAACATATATAAGAGCATCTTCCTCAAATATAACAACATTGCCAATCATCAGTTCCAATATAATTTTCCAAGAAGTAGGCATCCTTGAGAGGGCAAGACCTCACTGCTTTCAGGTAGCCACACAAATTCCAGGCCTGCAACATGACAACAGTAATGGTAAATTTACTTTGTGCATAAAGTTGTCCTGTACTTTACTACTCATGCCATCAATGGAAGACTGATAACATGATGGGTTGGCTACCGTCATGAATAAAAGGAAGGTTTTGAGCATGAAGGAAAAGGTAAAGTGATACCACAAATAGAAAATGGAAAAAGATAGATAGATTAGCAATTGGGTTCGGAGCCTCTCAGCCCTGATGTACCTAGGCCTTAATAGACGGGTCCTTTTTGCCCCATATCAGATCATAGGAACTGTGGCCCCCAGACATAAATTCTTAATAACCTCTGGGTCCAAGAAAGGAACCCAGATGTACTACTTCTTTTCTCTCAAAAGTCCCCACAAATGAACCCCCTCCAGGTTCGCCAGTGGGGCCTGTATGGAGAGAAATACTCATCTGCAAGGCATTTACGTATCTCTAAAAGACCTAACAAAAGTTCCTCTAATATGAAGGCCCAAGAAAGAAACGCCCATCCATATTCCCCAAAAGTGGGGCCCCTACAGAAAAAGACGCCCATTTCCGAGCTTTGCTTAACATATCTTAGAGCTCCACCGTAAGGAGCCTGGCTTCATCCACCTTTCAGAGTCTCCCGGTATACAAGCCCCCAACACCAGGTTCCCCTCGGTACTACAAGGGCCCCTATGGAGAGAGATGCCCATATCCAGAGACTATCTGAATATATCTTCCAGGGTTCCAAGTGAAGGATCCCCCCCCCGAGGCCTCCTCCATGGAGCCTCATCAAAGAGAGAAGACCTCACCCTCAGGGCCCCCTTCATCTCAAAGTCCCTGGCAGACGATCCCTCCCCCAGGTTCCCCAAATGGGGCCCCTATAGAAAGAGATGCCAATCTCCAGAGATTCTACATATCCTTCAGGGTCCCCAGCAAGGAAGCCCTCCCTCTAGGTTCCCTTCACAGAGTTCCCACAGAGAGAGAGACCACACCTCCAGAGCCCCTTTCAACCATATCTCAAAGTCCTTGATAGACAAGCCCACTCCAGGTTGCCCAACTGAGCCCCCATAAAGCGGGATGCCCATCCCCAAAGCCTTCCCTTCATAACCTTCAGGGCCCCTAGCAAAGGAGCCCTCCCTCCAGGTTCCCCTAACAGGGCTTCCAAAGAGAGAGATGTCCCGTCTCCAGAGACCCCTTATGACAATCTCTCAGAGTTCCCGGTTAATGGACACCCATGAGCCCTCCTCCCACATCCTTCCAAATCCTCTGAAAGGAGCTCCCACAGACAGAGATGCTCCCCATCTGGAGCCCTCCAAAAATACTCAGTCAACAACTCCACAGGTTCCCCAACGGGCCCCTAAAGCAAGAGACGCCTGTCTCCAGAATTTTCTGCACCTTTCCCTCAAAGTCCCCGGTAAATGCCCCCCCCCCCCCCCCCCCC
>Ga0123355_10013840_pt1 | contig 12577 bp, 7 predicted proteins | sample TergutEmb28metaG_3_FD_89872 | JGI IMG/M metagenome (GOLD analysis project Ga0123355, IMG submission 89872) | Embiratermes neotenicus P1 segment gut microbial communities from Petit-Saut dam, French Guiana - Emb289 P1 | ecosystem: Host-associated > Arthropoda: Insects > Digestive system > Gut ...
ACATCGAACCAGAGCAATACAACCCATGAAATAACTCAACAAATAAGTCGCAAGCTCCTGAGGATGGATGTATTAACATCTGAAACATGTTGAGCATTAAATAAAGAAATAATAAAGCAAGTGGCATCAAGTTGGTCCCTCTTTATTCAAGAATTTAATCATACATTATTTTAACTCGTACTGTAAATGAAATGGGATCCCATTGAGTGCTCACTTTATTGTACCTTAAAAATGTTCTCTATTGGCCTGAAGATTACTGTTTATGGTCGAAACATGTAGCCATAATGTGACCTGAGTTTATATATAATATCACTGTACTGGTATATTTGTGTATTGACAGAATATAATACACTATACAAATTAAGATAATTGTGTTCAACAGAACTTGCATCAGAGCTCATTTTTAATGTTCTGTTATTGCGCACATTTATATTTTTCTTGTCACACTATTATGATATTGATGCTGTCACGGAAAGTACCTGATGGATTATTTTGGCACCAGCTATCAGAAAATCCATGACGTCTCCCAAGGAAACAAACAGGGGTATTTATCAAGGGCATCCGAGTGGTGGTAATTGGCATTTCAGATTTTGGGTAGGGGTGGGAAGATTGGCATTCATTGACAAGTGGTAACTAGAACATTGTTTATGAATGATATTTTATCTACTGAAGTTAGGTACAGTCAGTTATATTACTATTACTGCTGATGTTATTATTTTTTATTGTTATCATCATTGTTGGTTTGTTGTTGTTGTTGTTATCATTGTTTGTTTGTTTGTTGTTTCAACCTGCAGATAAGAGCCTTCTTCTGCTTACCTACTCATTGGCTTTGGAATGGGACTTCATATATATGCCTTTTCAATACTGACTTTTGAACTCAAACTATACATTGTCATGTGTTATAGAAGAGAGAAAATTTTTCCCATTTTAAAAGAAACTTTATTCATTCTATCCACAACAACAGTTTCACAGAAAAGTTGTAAAGATGCTGGAAGATGTAAGTCTTCTGGGATGTTATGCTGTATTGTTAGGTAAATAGTTCCCAAAATTTCAAAAATTCATATTGCCTTCATCTTGAATTCTAAGGAGAGTAGCTGAGTGGCTACAGCTACTCCTCTTGGACTACCTGCGCATGATGATCAAAATGCTACCATCCTCCATACATTAGGAACTATTTACGCAATGACAAAAAAGTGCAACCCAAAAAACTTGAATATTCAGCTTCACCACTGTGTGAATCTCAAATGTACCAAATTTTTTCTTTCTTTGTTCACTTCAGCCTCTCCCCTCCCCCCCTCCCCTCACACACACACACACACACACACACACACACACGCACATGTTTAGCTGTTGTTGTATTCACACCTGACAGCAGCATTCACCCTTTGTAATATCATTTTATTTTTCTTTTCACAGAATAAAAACGAAAAAATTGATACATTTTCAGCCTTATTCTCATAATATACATAAATTATTATGAGCTTCATAACATATTTATCAACACAATTGTTATTTCAGTCCATAACAAACAAATGTTCATACATTTTACAAGCCATTAAAAACGTTTGGAATCTCTGATAAAACATTAAATACTGGGCATTTGGATAGTCTCCCGTATCAGCTGGTTAGGCCATTGAAATACACATTTACAATGAATTACATGTGAATTTAAATTTTCATTTCACAAACCCCAATAGTGTAAAAAAAAAAAAAATTTTCTTTCCCGGGGAGAATGTTTTGCAATCATGGTTGTCTTCCCTTTTCTGATTCTGTATTTCATCATCCTATTGAATTTTATCACACAGGGCACATTCACCCATCCCTTGTAACATGATGTACGGGTGGTATGTTTATCTCTTATCATAATTATTTCATTTGTGACATTGTTACACCACTTAACTGGAAGACAAAGTACTGGAACAACATCACAATATATTTCATAACACACAACATTTTTGAACACATACACTTTTGTATGTATGTGTATGTGTGTGTGTGTGTGTGTGTATATATATGTATATGTGTGTGTGTTTGTGTGTTTTGCTACTTGTTTTGTTACAGCCATACCTCACCAGGCGAGCTGGTAGGTTATTTTTTTGCAGTGCATTAAAACAGATAAACTGTCCTGTGCAAATGTATGCAGCAAGATACTAAAATTTCCATACCTACCTGAAAAATCAGAATATGGGGATATTTGGTATTAAAATTTTAAGTCAAACTAAAACACGCACACGCACAAAGGGCCCGTCCTAATCAAGGCGTAGGTGCATTGGGGCTGAGAGGCCCCGAACCCAAATGCAAATCTATCTATCTATCAAAACATGCACACACACACACATACACACACAAAAGAAACAGTGCATTTATACAGTTTGCATGTTGCATCTTTAAAATTTCAAGTGTTGTAATATTTACAAATTGCTAGAAAACATCCTACAGTCATGCTTGAAGATGGTGCAGCCATACTACGATGTATGGGAACATGTATATATAAACACATGTACTGTGTGTTCAAAGAACTTTGTGTGTGACTGAAATGTCTAATGTGGAAGAACATACATGACATGATGCACAAATCTTTTATTCCAACAGAACAATATGTTTCATATAACCAGTAGCTGTCTTCCCGTTTTTCATGCATTGTTCTGTTTTTTTGTAACCCACATCATTTTGCTTTGTGATTATGACATCATGAAAATCAGAATTTACCAACTTACATAAAAACGGTATAGGCTGTTATATCCTTCAGTGATTTTATGGTTACTGAAAGCAGTGGAGTCTTTTGAGGCAATCAGCTACTTACACATGGTGTTCATGTCCAGCGTTTTGGACAGTAAGAAGCATAACACAGCACAAGTCTTATCACATCGACCTGTGATATGTGGAGACATTGAAATTCTTTGAACTCTTAGACACGAACGTCTCATACAAAAAGCTGCTGGACTGGTAAGACTGAATTGAATATTTTCCTTATATAGGGTCATTAATTTAACTGACAACTATTGTTTATCACTTTTTCTGCGGTACTTTATTGTATTAATTTGGACTGCCCAGGCACCTGCCCATACATATATCAAAATGGCAGCAGAAAGTGGTAAAATATATTTAACAGACAAAATTACGTCTCTTTACGCGGTGACCATGATGTGATGACTGTTTTTCTTTTTTTAGAAGATGATGAGACACTTTTTTTATACTCTTATTTACAGTGAAGTGGTGTAATACTGTCCTGATTTCTCCAGTCTTGTCTAATGTTTATGTTAAGTGTCTCAAATCATAATTAAATTTGCATAATATAACATCACCAGCATTAATATGAGTAACTACAATCAAATGCCCAGTTGAGTAATGTTCAAAATAACTAATACAGAAGGACACTTCATAGAGCATTTTATATCTATAACCACTCCAGTTAAAGTTGTGAGATCTTGCTTTCATCACTCTGAATCAAAAATAAGTGTTATCATAGCGTAAACTGAAGACTGATTCCTCTGAGAAATACACGAGTAACATGGTGGACAGTTGTCAGTAAACAAGGTCCACATGTAATATTTGCTTTACTTGTACTATGTCTAATGTTGTTCAAATGTCACATACAGTACCTCAACAATACAGTACTGCCATGTGCATGAATTTATGAACTCGAATTTCACGTTGTGACTGAACTGTTGGTCACGTGTTCATGCTAAGAATAATAATGATTATTATTATTATTATATATGCTATGGAACTCGAACTAGCTTGCTAATTAATTTCAAAAGAGTGAAAGACCATGAGTTATCAATTACAATATTATAATACTAGACACTAATATGAAGATAATTATAATATTCTATTCTTTTTGTTTGTTAAAAACGAACTTTTAGTCCATTTTGTGATATGCAAAGGCTTGTGAGTTACTAATAATTACTAGGAAATAATTTCTACAACATCAAACCTATTAAAGATAAAATTTTTCAGATATAACATAGCTTATTATTTTGTATCAACACTTATTTCTTAAGATGGGTTATGATTAAATACTAAAATGCAACATTAAGAAATATTTGTTTATGCTGTGCTGACATACTGCATTTAAATTGCGTGGTACATAAGTGTACTTTAAAAAACTATCTAAAAGGAAAAAAGATCAAAATTTAAGGCTCATTTTAGCATCAGTTTTATAGTAAACAGTGATGGAAACAGACAGGAAGGTTGTGTGAAATAAGAAACCAATTAGATGTCACTTAGTTTTATATTTATTTCTCCTTTGTAAGTTGCTCAACATGTTTCGGGCCACCTTGTGCCCATCCTACACAGCCACGGCACTACACCACACGCGGCAAAATTACCACTAAGTCGTCAGCTCCTGAGGATGGGCACAAGGTGGCCCGAAACATGTTGAGCAACTTGCAAAGGAGAAATAAATATAAAACTAAGTGACATCTAGTTGGTTTCTTGTTCCACATTGAACTACGATGCACGGTCAACCACACATCAAAGGAAGGTGATTCATTACTCTCAAAGCTGTGTGTGTGGAAGGGAAACCTTCCTGCATCCCAAGTTGTCAGTCTTGACTGCATATATATTTTTCTCTGAAATTTAAAGTAGTGGAAGTTGTACAGCAGAGTCTCAATGTTTGTGAACCTCATTTCTTGGTATTTAAACCTTTTGTGATAACCCATTTCTATACCATTTCTTTGATCTTTCATGGTTGGTTCTGGTGAATCAGGATGAGACCACATGGCTGGCAGATTGACTTCCCCCACTCTGCTGCTATTGCACAGATCACTTGCAGCTAAGTGAAACTCCTTCTCTCATTAATTAAGGAGTGTTGCTTTTGTGCTTTATGGTAATTTATGTTTTGAAGAAATGTTGATATATTACCAAAAATAAATTTCCATGACTTTTGATGTTATTGTATATTTGTATTACTAATATTTCAGGAGTTCTTGGAAACAAATAAGCGTCCTCGTTAACCCTTTGACACCTAAAGACCCCTATAGTGGTCGTACCACACCGCTAACCTCTAAACTTTGCATTTCATGTATTTATTCAACAAATATAGGTAGTAAATATTTTAAATGCGGTATATACTCTCCGTTTTTTTTCTCTCCAAAATGCAAATTGTTTCATAATTCTAACATATTTGGTTCCTGTGTTATTCACATTTTATATACAGGGTGTTCTAAAATTAAAAAAAAATAATTTCGGCGCCATAAGGTTAAAAAATAATTGCAATGCTTGTGACACTTTGGTCTCAATTAATCATGAACATTGAGACTGTATTGTGTGTCTGAAGACTGCCCTACTGCTCAATGCCATAATTTGTACTGCCACCTATGCTAATTAGCAGTAAAGATTCACAGCACTAGAGCATAGTTTTTTTTCTTCACGTACTCATTATGTACACATTAAACAAGGGTGCAGAGAAGGGAAGTTGTTCCTGATTTAGTAAATAATTTTGTGAGATGAAGCGCTACCCAGGAATTTCATACAGTTTGATCTGGTATCCAAGCGTGTAATGGAACAAGTTTTGTACAGAAGTTTGTATCTTGACTCCCAGTTATTGGCTAATGCTGTGTACTTCATGCAAAGATGTTTGTAAAAATGTATCATATGCATTTGTCTTTATAACTGATATCATAACCACTGAGCATTTCTATGTATCTTTATAATCATGCTTCGGTTGTACACACAGCCTCCCCATAAAGTACCCATTTATTACGCTATGTTGAAACTAAGTGTACATCAGAAGTTTTCACTACCACTACAAGACTCTGAATCACAGTTGTATGTGAGCAACATATGATTCAGTGGGAAACCCAGTAAATATCAGAAATTCTGATATAAACCATCTCCTCAAACTAATAAGTCACCATTTTGATCACATCACCACCATGACCAGACACATAAAGACAGCTGTGTAGCCTATGTAGATAGGAAACAGACCTTGAGACTGTGTGCTGAAAAAGTTACTTAATTTCATTGTTGTTACTAGGGTACATTTTGGCACATAATTTGTCATGCGTGCAAACCTTGCTTCTACAGGAAATGTAACCTGAAAATTTGCTACTAAATATGTTTCATGATAACATTTATGTTTGGAAATTGACACTTATAATGTTCCTTCCGGCTGCCATTGCATCTTTACTGTGATGCTAAGAGTGAGTTTTAATATCATTAAGTAATATAGATACTGTGCTTGATTGTGCCATCTGTGGTCTCATTATTTCAATACTTGCTCTATCATTTTCAAACACTGATTCACACTTTAGTCTTGTCTTGTTATGTTTCAGATAAATATTGTATTTATAATTGTAAAATGATTGTTAAAATCACTCATAACAGCCCAGGCAGCAAAACTGCCATGTAACTATCAGGCACTGGGGGATGACTGAGCTTTATTTAACTACCCAGCAAGCCATAATATCTGTAGCCAATTTTATTTAGTATGCCTAGTTTCATTTCATTAAATTTAAAACTGTAATATATCCATAGTTATTTACTATATTAAACATGATCACCACTGTTACAAAGTCAGTTCTTTGTGCCTTTTTGCTGTCAAGTAATTGCTAAGTATAGCAGCTGCTATTGGATTCTTTAATTAACAGTAATTAATCAGTTGATGGGTGAGAACATGTAAAGAGAGGAGACTAGAGACTGTAGATAATTTTGTGATGAATGTGTTCTACTACAGAGTAGCACCAAGTAAGATATATAACCTATTTTCTAAACACATGCTTCAAAAGGATGATGGAATCCACCCATGGCATGGCTCAGGCAGTTAGTCGCCAGCCTCTCACCACAGAGGTATGGTGCTGATACCACACTAGTCTGTGTGAAATTTATGGTGGACAGAATGGCAGTGGGACAGGCTTTCCTGTGAGTACTTTGGCCTTCCCCAGTCAGTATCATCCTACAACAGCTTCATACTGATTCATTCCTATATAACCAGTGCTGTTGGGGTGGTTTTCTATTGACTTCATTGACAGGAAAGTAGAGTTGAAGGAATTATGAGCCTTTGAATCAATGATCATGTGGAAAGTGAAGCATGATGTTATGTTCACTGATTTAAGATTTATTTTATGTGTGACTAACCAGTTAGTAAGATCACTCTACTTGTAATGTTTTATACAAGCAGCATTCATTAATAATGACCGCACTGAGCAATCAGCACAGCAGACACGTTCTTTGATATTCATAGGTATTATTGTTGTCTGAATTCATAAACTAGCAGTTTTCTGTGAAGAGTTTATTTAAGAAGAACAAAATTGTTTGTTTTAAACAGAATAATCCACTGCTTTATGCAGTGACAGAACACTTCAATCTTGTGTAAGACTGACACAGCATTGATGGCTGGCTAGACTGGAGCTATTACTATAGTAAAACCAACTAGAAGCACCAATATACCAAATTTATTTATTCTGGAATGACACTCTACATGTTTTGGATGGTCTTTCCATCCATCATCAGGAATTCAAGACTGTACATACAGCAACCAAACAGATACTACTGTCTGCTTGCTAGCGGGTACCTGCTAGCAAGCAGACAGCAGTATCTGTTTGACAAACGCCTGTTACTGTATGTACAGTCTTAAATTCCTGATAATGGACAGAAAGACTGTCCGAAACATCTAGAGTGTCATTCCAGAATAAATAAATTTGATATATTGGTGCATTTAGTGGGATTTACTATAGAAATAATATTATGGTGCATGACCCTATGAACATCAAATTAGACTAGAGCTATTTTGAGCCTTGGGCAGTGTGAAAGAAGGGAACCTAATTTTTGGGCCATACCATACCATACCTGAGGTGGTATTTTGAGCCTGTAGCTGTGAGGATTGGATTTCTATGCCAGGCCAATCCATGTGTGATTCATGGTGGGCACATTGGCACTAAACAGTATTTTATCCAAGTACTTAGCTGTTCTCTGTCATTATAATTCCACTATACTCATTTATTCATTCAATTATCAGTGATGCTATATAATTGAAGTAACTGACAGCAGTGTAGTGGCACACATAGAAACCTAATTTTGTCAGAATTGTTTGTTGATGTAACATCTTTGGTGCGATAAAGGAAATATATTGCATAATTCAGTACCATTTTTCTACTGCCAATAAGTTAGATCAAAACCGCCAAATTGTACATCTTTGTCTTGGTGTACGTGTAGGTTTTTTTTTTTTACACTGGGTTCTATTAGTGCTTTACACTACCAGAAATTTTAAACTTCATAGAAGTTGTGGAAACAATGATGCAGCACATTAATTTGTTCTGGAAATATGAGAAACACTTTAGACATTGTTATGAAAATAACATTAGGAGTTGTCCTTATGTTTTACAACAGAAATCATGGCAAGGACACACAATTAATGAACCACCATCTTAAAAAATGTCTAAACTATTTACATATGATACATTGGCAATGGGAACATAAAGAAATGTTCCTGTGATAAAAAAGTAATAAAGATTGTTGTAACACAGCTTAAGCATTAACAAGTAAGTCTACATGTTGCCCGTGACTTAGTATAAATATCTAAACCAAGACAGAATTGAGGCTTGAGAGGAAGGTGTTGTACCTTTAGAATATGAAATATATATATTTACAGCATTATCTACTATCCTAATATGTTCTTTGTACAATGTTCATAATACCAATAGAAGTTCTTTCCTTAACACACACACATACACACATAACAAAGTGTTGATCCCCTACAGACTTTCAGTAGTAATATCTGGCAATCTGATACTGAGTTCACCTTAGCAAGTTTCAGTTACAGTGAAATATAATTTTATATCTTAAACTTTTAGCACATACTTCTGATCCAAAATTCCATTATTCATTTTAGTTACAACAGAGAAAGATACTATATGTGATGCATATTTGTTTTAAGATTTAATTATTGATTTTGTGTTTAGAAATGTGTACCACATTTAATTTTCATAGTGATTGTTAGGAATATCTAAATTGTTATTGCTTGGTTAGGTAATAAGGCTGTTGTACGGGTATGCAACCAGAAGGTCCCCTCTAGCTTCATGTCCTCATGCTAACATTTACAGACTTGCACCAGCTATCATAAGCCTACAAGCAGTGTGAGCTCTGATTGGCAGTGCAGTAGTAGTAAAGGGTTCATATATGTATGGATTTATTGAAGTGCTGCATGACCGTCTGTTTCCTTACAATAAATGTAGTTCATTGTACTGCTCTGTGGCACTGCAGTAGTGAACCTCTGGCAGGAACATTATTTCATGGAAAAGGAAAGGTACCATAAATTGTCATGTTAATTAAAATAACTTCACAGGGGGTGAGCAGATTATATATGCTGTGATATTTAAAAGAAAACTGAATATCTACACATTTATGATTTATTTTGCCTTATCCTTCTATATAGAAGGCTTCAAAATATGAAATGAAAGATTCAGCGCTGCCTTCTCCCCCACCCAGTTATTGCAATGGGTATGCTTTGAGAACTGCTGTTCAGCAGTTTTATCTGGGCATATATGTACCTGAAAATATTCAGTTTGTATGTTATGAAGTCTAAGATTATTCATAAGGATTGAAGTCTTACATTTCCTTTCTCAGAGCACTGGTTTTCTTGGGGATTTCCTGTTTACCCATTACTGGAGATCAATTCTCAGGGTTCTTAAGCCAATAATGTTTCATCTGTAGGGTTGTCTGGCTCATGGCAAATTTATAAGATGACAGTCAATTATAGGATGCAACACATGCACGCCAAATTAACATTTGTTCCTTGTGTAGGCTTTGGCCGTGTGATCTATGTGATTGCAGTGTTGAATTAGCCTACAGCTGTGGAACTACAGCCTTGATTTCAGAATTTTACATTGTTAAGCATTCTGATGTATGAATATTGGAAGTCTGGGGGAATGCAGGTTGGCTGGGGTGTGTTTATGGTAACAGAAGAAAATATTCTGTCTTTCTGCAAGCAATTAAAAAAATCTAAGGACCTGTAACATTCAGGAGGTGCATAAGAATAAAATATTAAATGGTTCCAATAATTGTCTGTTCATACAGAAAATAATACAAGTTCAAAATCAATTGACTGAATGGCAATTAAATCTCTTATTTTTGTATATGTTCGTGTTTTTAATATTGCACTGAAAATATTTTCTCTTAACCTGCCTGGTAAACACATTCCTGATTTTGATCCCAGAGAGAGGTGAGTTGCCAGATTCATGCCCCAGTCTCTTTATCCCAAGGAAAGGGACCCCAGTACATATTGGAAGTGCCTTTGCCAGTTTTAATATCTAAACTTCGTCAATCCCATTAAAGCCATCTTCTTCATGTATACTGAACTCTGTATTTTTACCATTTTTGAAACCCAAAGTATATAAACTCATAATTACCGTTTGTGTTACCTGCCTTCAGTTCCTTTATTTTCACCAGCTGTGACAGAACGTCTGGCACCAAACATGCTCTGGCCTGCAATGCCTACCGCATTATACCAGCTCCTCCTCCTTATGACATCCAAACAACTTGCCATTTGTATGATCTCTGTACATATCCTATGTTTTCACCACTTTTGACGTATAACTGTGAACTCCAGTACCTTCCACTTGCACAATTTGCCATACATATGCTACCTTCCGTCCCTCTGTCAACTCTTACATCTGAACTCTGAGTCCCACAACCACAGTTCTTGGTGTTATGCTGGTGACCTGTCATTGCATTCTTCATCGACAAGTTTGCCTCTTGACAGTACATCCAATTCACTGACAACAGCCAAAATCAGATATTAATGTTTCTTGCATTGCTAATTATTACCAACTTTATTTGTGGGCTGATATTAAAACTGTACATTTAATATCAAATATTTGCATTTTTAAGATAATTATCCAATTGTATCTTTATGTTCCTATAAATATTTGCCTCTGTAAGATTATCATGGCATTTAGTGCAGAATTTGTTTACTAATAATGAATAATGACATCTTTGTTACTTTGCAAGTCGCTTCTAACATTCCTGTGCAGGTGAAATTGATAGTGAGCTTCAAGGTTCTACAGGTGATGAGTGGCAAGATTATGTTCTCTTAGTACTTATTTACCGCTACACTGCATCACATCCCACGAGAACATAATCTGCAGATCAGTAGGACTGAGGCATTGCTTGTACTGTTATGTCAGTATTAATTTCTTATCCCCCTTATTTAGTATACATTTTGGTATCATAATACATAAACTTAACAAATTATTGTTCATAACCATATCACAGCCTCTTAAAATATTACCACAAAGTTTCTCAGACATATCTTATGTGGAAAAATAAATCCATCACATACTCACGGAACCCAGCGAACTGAAAGTGACAACAGATGTCGTAGCAGGAAATGATGAATCTGAGTTATTACGGTGTTTATGAACATGTGTTTAACCCTTTACCTGCTAATGTGGAGAACATGGTGAGCTCCGAATAATGCTAGCAGAGGGCAGATGGGATTTAACTTGGCGTTTAAAGGGTTAATATCTTGCATTTATATATACTTATTTTTTTCTGATTCATGAGGAATGATTTAAAAATTGCACTGTGTTAAGTACTTACTTATGAATATGTAAAAGCAATGATACATGAAGAATCTTATGTTCTTAGATAAGGTTTTGACATTTCGTCATTTAATCATTTATTCCTCTTCACTCTTTCACATTAAATGTATGGAAGTTTAAGCAAGTGTCTAAGGGACACGAAAAGACTATTATTCCTATTAAATTTTGAGACTTCTAACCTGTTTCAGTGCTGCTATCTATAAGTATAAGGAAGAAATTCACAGCTCCAAGATCAGCAAAGGAATTACCATTTCAGAATTAATATATTATTGTGAGCAATTTGTAATACGAATAAGACTGTCTCTCCAGAAACCTGTACATTCCTTCGCCTGACCAGATTCTTCATTTGGTAGAGTGGTTACATCTTGTATTTGTCATGGAGAGTGTCCAGCTGATGGGAATGTATGGAAGTGAGGGTTGCTGGCACACCATTGTACAGCTTACGATATTCACTACCGTATTTCACTCTCCACTTGTTCCGCCATTTCGAAGTCCAGCTTTCAGGTCTGGAGGAACTTGTTTACGAAAGCAGTCATCCAGGAAATTTTCCATTGACCTGTATAGATGTCGCATCACACCGTTTAAACTGTGACTCTCATCAGGGTATACCTATAGAAGAAGAATACAGTTGTGAAATGCAAATCGAAACACAACAAGAATGAATGTTTTTAGTTTAGAGCAAACTTACTGCACTCTGAACCCCTTTCTTTAATCTCTTAAAGCCTACTGATTACGTGATGCACCAACAGTTTAACATGCAACAACTGCACGCTCTGCCCACACTGTATTTATGTGTTTTGTGTTTATCTCAGAACAAACAGCGACTTGTGCCACTTACAGCATAAACTGACTGGTTTTTATAACTGAGATGAAAAGTGTTTACAGCGCGGTACGGACTGGGTCTTTAACTAAAGCAGTCTGCGCTTTGTTTAACATTCAACAACTGTATGCTCTGCCCACACTGTATTTATGTGTTTTGTATTTATCTCAGAACAAACAGCGACTTGTGCCACTTACAGCATAAACTGACTGGT
>Ga0123355_10013842_pt1 | contig 12576 bp, 4 predicted proteins | sample TergutEmb28metaG_3_FD_89872 | JGI IMG/M metagenome (GOLD analysis project Ga0123355, IMG submission 89872) | Embiratermes neotenicus P1 segment gut microbial communities from Petit-Saut dam, French Guiana - Emb289 P1 | ecosystem: Host-associated > Arthropoda: Insects > Digestive system > Gut ...
CTAACCACGTGACACCCCTCTATCCGCAAAAGTTGGCACTAACTTCGCCTACCGGCGGCGGCCGCTCTGTCGGTATGGTTCGCTCGCGGACTAAAGCCACGGAGTTTAGTTTTAGTTTAGTGTAGTTATGCATATCTTGCACTGTGAGTCACGGCCACTCTCCCACCCACTCACAGCGAGACGCGGTTGGTGGAAAAGTTTTAGGCGCGCTCACAAAGCGAGCGGCGATTAATAACTTCACCGTGGCCGTCCGTCCGTACGTCTGCAACAGCTCGGTTCCCATCAGATGGATTTTCGTGTAATTTCATATTTGGGGTTATTACTAAAATTTGTAGACACACTACGATTTCGGTTAAAATCGAACCAAAATAACAGACACATTACGTGAAGAACTTAAGTGACTGGTATTTTTGTTGAAAAAAGTGAACTAAAACCTTAAAAACAACTGACTACAAATATCTGCCCTTTTACGAGAAAAGTACAGAAAACAGGTAGAGCTCAGTTGAAACCTGATGGCACACGGTGACGCACGGTAGGGGAAGTGAAGGGGAAATATGCAAGTGGAGTGAGTGGCCAGTAGTCTTGCACTCTACCCCAGAACATGGTGTATCCAGCATTACTACCATTACTACTGCTGATGCGCACACCTCGGCTGCCAGTAGTCGACTGAACTGACCCCCACCCCCGGTCAATTTAAATGGACTCACCGTTTCGCTGAAAGACCAAATCTGGTTTCTGCGCGTGTGCCATCACGTTTCAAACGTGCTTTATCTCGCCCATTACAAGATGAGTCAAGAGAGCATGACATCTCCCCGTTTACGAGACAATAACAAGAAATAAGGCAGCGCTAGTGAGGCCACAGAAAGTTACCGACTTAACTCTTAACAGTAGGTGTGCTTAGAGTGCGCTGAAAGTAAAGGTAAAGCAATCCCAATACGGGCCTCGACAGGCCATGAGGATTCCAGGAGTCTTGAGTCTCCCAGATTGAAATCTGGGAAATGAAAATGGCAAGTGTATCAGTCCAAAGCACCGGCCACCTTTACCCCGTAGTAAATATTCCTGGTACTTTGGTATTTCTGTTAGAGGCGTGCACTAAAAGTATTCACAAATAATAAAAGAGGGAAGACACCAGAGGTGCTTCGCCCTGCAGGCATTGCATAATTCGTTAAGCCTGTAATTGCATTCCTGGCTATTTTTCATTCTTCAAATTACGACACACACTTCTTCTACAGAGCAAATCTATTGTCAGAGACAGGAATCAGCGACACCTCAACTCTAAAGCCCTCACGAAACAACGAATTTCCAACTTGCCAGTCAACGCGCTGTTCGTAGCGCAAACACATTGCTTCCATTGTTGTCTTCAATAATGTTTAGAAATTTTCTTTTGCTGTTGACGTTCACACTTTAACCACTAGATGCCAGAAGCCTGAGGGTGTAGTTTTAGACGTGTAGACACTTACTTCTGTACACACCGTTATAAATAAAGGAGACCTGAAATGTATTGTACACTCCTCTATAGGAGGGATCACCAAACCCAGATTCGAGACCCAAACATAGGGCGCGAGAACCTTCTGATGGATAGCAAAATTCCAAAATAAACATGTGAACACGAAGGCTTCAATCGGATGCCATGTAGACACCGGTATTATTACGGTCGTAAGACCAAAATGATTACGATTTTGGGCCGTGGACAAAAATTCTGAGCGCCGCAGCTTCGTCGACTTGCGTTTGCAAAGATAGTCTGAATAATTCTTATTATAACACAAAATATTCTCTGAACGTCACCCTTTATTTTCCTGTTTATTTATGTTGACTAATGTTGGATCGAAGCGTTTCAATTTCGCACCATTTCCATTAGCCAACCTTGTTGTGTACAGCACGTTATTCACCTCATTAATCATCACAGACATGGTTAGAAACGTCGCCAGACCGCAACGAATCCCTGTGCTGGAAATTACTCCGGAACTAACGACAACAAGAAGCACTTTTATGGCAAATTTCGGTCTCTGTTTCAATCACGAAGTATTCATTAACGACGTCCACAACAGACTTTGAGGGCACGACGTCAACCTGGTACGTGATCGTATAATGGAATGGTTTTATTGAAGTTCTACAATTACGTGTATGTCAGACGGATAACTCAGTATAGTAAGAAGGCTACGTGCTGGACAACAGTAGATTCGGGATTCTGTTTCTGGCAGGATAGGGGGCTTATCTCTTCTACATTTCGTCCACACCAGTTTTAGAACCTACCTAACCTCCTGTCAATAGGGTCCCAGAGGTTCTTTCCGCCCTGAGGTAAGTGATCAACGTGTGTAGGTTACCACCTCTATCTAGTGCTGAAAGATTAATAAAGACCGGTTCTGTACCTCCAGTCCTCTTCAGATCATTCCTAGCATTTATTTAATACCATGCAAACTTCACCTTACCTAAGCATGCGGTCAAATAATATGTGCTTCCTGCGTAACAATTCTGGTCATTTTCACACACGTAATTGAAAACGAATTGTCGTCACTCATTCAACTGTCAGAAGGTTGAATATGGCAGGGGCCTACATTACAGCTCGTGTAGGTCCGAGGTGAAGGAAAACGCCCATACGCCTATGTGAAGTATGTGGGAATTTTCTTTGTTACACACGTAATGATTAAAACCTCCATCAGTTGAGTCTTGCTGGGTGATACAATGAAACACAGAAGTGACGGTTCAATGTCACACAAAAGATCGCACTTCATTGCATCCGGGATGTAAATACAAGTCCACGTCATGAAGACAGAGAAGGTAGATTCTAATTAGTCAAGGTGCCCCGGAGGTGGTGGACCAGATCTACAGGCTAGGGGCAAATCTCATATTTATCAGCAATGAACGAACTGGCTGGCTGAGCCCAAAATGTAGATGAGACTACCTCAAAGAATTCTCTCCACTACTGCACAGTCATACACAAACACTATATAGTCCATATCCGTGCATTAAAGATCATTATATTTATGTGAAAAATGCACGTCTATAAAATAGGCTTATCGTATGAATATTAATGTTTACCAAATTTTTTCGGTAACTCCTGCGACTGTGATGGTGTCCGTAGTCTTAAGCGATTTCCGCAATGGTTATTAGCATCTTTCCTTCAATAACAGCGTTTGTATCAACTATGCACAACTAAGAAGCAACATAAACACACCCGATTTTAACTATTTGTAACGATAATTCGGCATTTTAGGACCATACGGAGCGCTTAGAATATTAACTGTAACGTCGAGCGGTTTTTAATTGGACATTTTGTGCAACTGTTGGTATATTATTTGTATTCTTGTATGACAGCCTGATGATGGTCGCAGAAGTGACCGAAACGTGTTGGTAAATAGAAATATATGATAAGCATATTTTATCGATGTGTATTTGTTGGTTTGTTACATAAATGTAACAAAATTCTCTAGAAACTATTACTACGACTCTATGATTAGTGGTTAATTTGTTGCCGCTTAATCTGCCACAGGCTTTCATTACATTTACTTTTAGACCTTTGTAGACCATATTCATTCCTAATAATAAAGAATATGTATAAGAGATCATCGTACGTTGTACCCACCCCCCCCTCCCCCCACCCCCACTGCCACCGCTTGTCTAGCACCCGTTACGGACTGTTAAAAACCTCCCCAACACACGGCGTACGACGCAACACAGGCAGGGCGTCGAGCGGAGCATTCGATCAGAGCTTATCGGTCAAGCTGGGAGAAAAAACGAAAAAAAAATACTATATTACCGCAGGTGGGATTTAATGTCAGCTGGCACTGCAGATCGCAATAATGGATATCATTTCCCCTATATCAACACGTTTTTTTTTCACGCAAATTTCGGATCCTGTTTCCACATTTAGGTTTGGACGGTTAAAAACGCAATCAGTTTCATAAACATATATATTAAGGGGCTTACAAAATCACCAGCGTCTTATATGATTAATGTCAGTTTTGAGACGAAGAGTCATAATGTCTTCCTTGTTGAGACCCACAGCTAAGAACACAGACATAGCTTCCGGTTCCCTTAGTCTAGGTGGACGCTTCTTCATAAGATTAAGCGAACAATCTTTTCCTACTGTCTTCTTATCGTGGCTAATCCCGTTCTTTATTTTGTGTTGCACTGCATTATCTCACGCGGCCTTCCTGATATCGCCTCTTGTACACCGAAACCTACTCCACACAGCTGTATGTCATTTTCTTCACCAAAGATCAATATGGTTTAACTAGCGGGATTGCCCTTTTCACTGTTTTACGACGCAGGCATGTTCGTGGTTTTTGAACAGGTCTGCTACCCTCCTGATGCTTCTGACGGCTCAGAAGGACTTTTCAAGCTAAATTCGTATCTTCCGCTCTCCACGACCATTCTGTAGTTTTTATGTACCAGTTTTAAAACACAGGAAATGAAAAATACGTAAATGGTTTAATTTACGAGCTTCACAAAAACGCTGGCGTAAGTCTCTGCAACTGTAATTTATAGGCTAAAACTCTCCAGCATTTCCTACAACCGACCTACACACCAGACTTTGTTCAGTCGTATACTACAACCGTTGGTATCACTGCCAGTTTACTGATAATGAATTTGGCGGTCAAAATACTTGACTACTACTTAACCTCACTGATGATATCAAGAAACTGCAATTCAGTATGGAATGTATGTCTCAACCCCAATGTATGCAAATGTATAAAAGTTTCTCTTTTAGCTCACCTTCATACACGAGCTTCGATACAGAAATTTACCACTCAAACATCATCTTCTGCCCAGGCTGCATTTTTCCTCCTCTCCACTTTTGTCAATTCCAAAGACACACTGCGGATGACATCAACACTAAAAAATTATCCAATTTATCCACTGTTCACACACATTTGTACTTGCTACATAAGCTGTCTCGCGCTACATACAACGTTGTAAAACGAACACCACTACATACACACGCGTATTTCTAGCACGAGTTTTTGATCAGGCTGCCAACTCCAGAGAGCCATAATTCTCGTTTTTAAACCCCACCATTCCCGGATTATAAATTGGTGCCTCCGATTTTAAATACAACTGCCAACCCCAGATTGGCGGTGAATTTAAAGCCCAAAATTTCTGGTGATAATTGCTACCGGCGGGGTCACACAACACTGGTACTTCACTCTGTTATGCACATCATGGCCTCCCAAACACCTGTACTATAGAACTCTTTTTCTGCACAATTAGTAACCCATAAAAAGTCTATTCACATGTGACCCATAAGTGGGCATTTAGAAACAACAAATAATTAAAACATGAAACAAGACCAATACTGTTCTTAGTTTGTTATGTTACACAAATAAAACTGCACTAAATATAAATTGATAACAACGTATAATTAAATGGGTGAGACAGGAAGCATGAGAGACAGACGACAAGTGCATATGAAATTTTATTCAGCAAATTATAGGAAGAAGCCCACTTAGGAGTTTTAAATGTGGATACCAAATTCTGCAGTCACAGACAGCAAATTCTGTATCACATTCACTTCAACTTTCAAACCCCAGACTGCAGATCACTTAACCTCAACAGGTCATCCATGGTTTTCCATTCCCTCAAGATAAACACAGCAACAGCACTTCAAATTATGTCACAACCAATACATGCCACATTATTTACAATTCACTACTTACTAATCATTCTACCATACAACACTAATTAATCTGAGCCACATAAAGCACTGTTATATAAACCAAGAACACATAAATTAAATACGAGCATAAAATATGGAAGGGACTTCAATAAATAGGAGGTGACTGGACTCGATTCATTCTCAGGATATGAACTAGTGATAGGCTCATGTAAACATAACAACGAACTTTCATGTTACACAACAGGCAGGGAATTTCTTATTTGCGGAGTACCTACTAGCTTTTCACGAAGTCATGGAGTCAGGTGGTAGGGGTGGAATAGGGAAACATGAAAGCCAATAATTGAATGTCCTGTGGATTAAATCTGGGATGAATAAATACCTCAGACACAACTGGTCACAAAGCCAGAAACACTGATGAAAATTGTTGGATGAGAGGAATGAAAAGTATGTTTATAGTACAGGCATGACATTCCCAGTGAGGAAACTTAGGGGTTGTGTAATGAGAAAAAAATTACTGGCAGAATATTCTCTAGAAATAATACTCTTTTATAATTAAAATATCAACTGCTAAACTATAATTAAAAATATTTTAAATCCATAAACATATGAAAATCTTTAGTAGAACTTTAAGGTATATAATGCACAGAAAACTTCTTTCCTCACATTCTTCCACATTCAAGTCGACAGTGATTAGTATACCAAATTCTGTAATTCACAATACTATAACAGCAAGATTTCCACAAACTAGTACATATCCTTACACAAAAAAGTAATAAATATAACGTTTTTTATGGTAAGAAGAAAAATTCCTAGAAAGTATCAAGATATTTTATGAGCCTATTATAGGCCAAATACTGCATAGGATAGATCTAATTTAAATAAAATTACAAACGATTTCCTATGTATGGTGAGTTATTGAGTTCTTCCACTGCCTCTTCAGACAACAATTTCTGTTTATCTTCCTTCACCTTTCTAGATGGTTTCCTTTGGCGACGATGAATGACTCCATCTTCCTCATCCATCATGCGAATGATGTGAGATTGATCTGATGAATCTATTGGGGCTACAGAAATATCTCGAACAGCTCGAAACTTACCACAGTTGTTAAGATGTTCATTTTCTAATCGAAAGAAGTTCCAAATAAACCGCCTACAAGAGATGTTAACAGATGCGGGCAGTGAATACACAGCTGTTCTTATATTTACTTTAAAAAAGTTGAGTTTGAAGTAAAATGAAGGGTATTTGACCTACCAGAATGGAAGGGCAAGAAAGAGAAGACAGGGCATAAGAAAAAATTAGACTAGACAACAGAAGAACAGAATGAAAGGGAAGAAAATTAATTTTTCATATCAAAAACGCATGTAGAACACAGACAAAAAAAAAAAATCAACACAACATATCCCAACAACATACCTCAAAACATTTAAAAATAATTTACATAAATATAGGCCAACTGAGAAACAAACAGTGTGATATACATCATCATAAGACTTCTTATAAAGTTCAACAACTCTTCACATTCAGTCTGTGGAAACACTGTGAGTCACAGCACTAAGCTGGCGAAGATATGACAATCAAGTGTAGGTAAGGCCCATTATTTTTTAGTAACAGATACTGATACTGGTATGAATTAGTCACCACAAAGGTAAGGAAACAGTCTCAGCAAACTAGCAGCAACTTCGCCATTCAATGTGCCCATAAAACCAGTATGACCTTCAGACATAACATGTTAACCTCTGCATCTCATACTAATCAATTACAAATAATTTATTACATACCTGAACACTTCTAAAGGTGAGTTAATAGATGTCATCACGTCTTCACTGATATAATTAGCTTTAATGAGGACATATGAATATGCCCATGCAAACCTCAGTATAAGATCTTCCACAATAGCAAAATAGTAGAAACTCTGCAAATAAATGGTTAAGAACTGTAGCAGAAGAAAGTAATAGATGGACTGGAGTGGGAGAACTGAATGGTGATAAACAAAAATCCAAATTTAAGTTACACATAAATGGTTTTTAGCCTGATTTGGCAGCCTACAATCATGTACTTTACCTGATGAAGGTGTGACAATGATTTCAACTGACCCTGGGCAGGAGGACCTTTGCAGAACAGAAAGGCCATGTTCCAGCAATCCTTAGATTTTTTCTTTATTAGTCTTATAACAATTAAAATGCATTAATTTCCTAAACGGTAAAACGTCTAAATCATACAGTGAAAGGATAATGGGATTATTTCTTCTGAATATAACAGCCACACACAAAAATTTCATAATTAAATAATCTAGCTATTAAATATGAAAAACTTGACATTTCATAGACTCAAGGAAAAGAAACAGGGTCAGATGACTGGGTTAAGTCTACTGATTTATTCATTTCAATCTACACATAAAATTCTTTTCCCTACTGTCCTCCATTTCTCCATCTCTGGGCTAGGTGACAGGGCTAGGTGATAGACATCCATAACTGAATTTTATGGTTTAAAATGATTTACAGCCACTGCTGATACAATACTTGGCAATGATTTGGTGCACATTCATTTGTGACAGAAGTCCACAATTATGAAACAGTTTGTTTAATATATACTGTAGCATCACTGTGGTACATGACAAAAACTGGCAAACAGGAACAATAATGCACAGAACTGTCATAGTGAATAAACAATTTAGTTACTGTAGTACTGCTCATTTCAAGAATACCTTGTGCAAGGAATGGCCACCCTTAATAATCCTTCTGTCAACAGGAAGGGTTGTTACTCTGGTGATCAATAGATTTTTAAAAAAATAAACAATTATAGTGGAGTTATTGTGAGAAAAACGCAGAATTAAATAGTGCCTTTCCTTGCCTTCTAATATAAGATAAATCCTTCTGAAAAATAAAAGAATAAGCAAATATATGTTCCATCTTGTAACTGAAAATCTGAGGCCTCACATGTCTATCTGCAGTACTTACTGTTGATGAATAGACAATTTCCTCCCTGAGAAACTTGTTTTCTCCTGCTGATTTGTCAAACAAACCCCAGTCCATTTTGATATCCCATGTGTAAGCATAGAGGGAGCTTACAATGGATGCCAGCACCCACAGATATAAATATGGATTATATGATTGATCTGCATATTCATCTGGAACATAATATTGTGTTCACTTACTATCAAACACATTCTCATTTGTGGCACTTTAAGCACCTCCAGGCTAAATTATTAAAGCCATCAGCACAGAAAGAAAATTACTACAAGGGTCTAATAAAAAGGAGCACAACATCACCCCTACAGTCTTTCCATCGTAAAATACACATAATCATAAAGTAAAGAAGCTGTAATGTTAAAGTTCTCACCGCTATATACTGAAGACAGGGTTTTAAACAAAACAACCAGGAATGTTGATGAATACTTCCCGGCATTAACCAAATGAGGGAAAGCTTCCTTTGTGTCACGGTACCGCCTAAGGCACTGCGCAAACCGAAACCATGCAGGAAGGCAATTCACGATTGGTCTAATAACCCAGTCCACACATTCACTGGTTTCTGTGAAACAAGACCAATATTAATTGTAATTATTTTTAGAAACGGGAATCTCTACAATGTAGTAGTAGTAGTAGTAGTAGTAGTAGTAATAGGAGGAGGAGGAGGAGGAGAGGAAGCACAAGCAGCAGCAGCAGTAGTAGTGATGGCAGTAATAAACAACTGTGTTGAGGAGCCATAATCATCTTCACCAAATAATACTAGGGTGATCAAACCAAAGATGAGGTCGGTAACCCACATAGCATGTATGGGAGAGATGATGCATATAACAAAATTTTTTGCTAGAAAATGCAAAAGAAAAGACCTAGCTGTAGGAATGAGAAAAATATTAGTATTCAGGAAATACAGCTAAACTGCTGTGAAGTAACGAATGTGGATGATAATGAGGATGAGGAGTAGGTGGAGGAAGAGGAGGAGGAGGGGGGGGGGGAGAAAATATGCAACAACAATAAAACAGACTGAAATCAAACCTGCATGCTAAGTTTACTTTGTGGAGGGGCATGTTTACAGGTAATGACAAACTTGCAAATTATATCAAATTCAACAGATGAAAACTGAGAGAATTTACATCAAAGCTACACAACTAGAAAACTGGAGAAAAAATGTTCAATCTTTTAATCTTAAATTAATATTGCAATGTAAAAAAATGTAACAGTACCTGCTGCACTTAAGCCACCAATTAACCAGTCACCATTTCTTACGTACACACAGATAAGAAAATGAAAATCAAGAAGTGCCGCCACTAAACTGTTCAGCTGATCAGCCAGCCAGAAATCAGCAAAGCCCACATGAAAAAATGGTGCTGCAATGATCCTACCCTAACAAAACAAAACATATATGAGACTGCTTGTCTGTTCTACAAATACTTTCTATAAGGATTTCCACACATTGCAAAAAAGACGCAATTATAGCTTATAGAATGTCATCTTTAGAAATGTAATGCCGTGTAGTTTGTGGATAGTTGGCCATGTTTTGGAGAAATTTTGTGCCTACAAATTTGTTCATCACTTTTAACCTGCTAATGAAGGCTGCAGATTCATCAAAATATATAGCATAACATCCCAGCAGAATCTTCATAGTCCTTGCCATGATCATCTGACATATCACACAGTTACACCTTTCTTAAGCTGTTCAAATTCATTTCAATATACAGCACAGCTCTCTCTGGTTTTCTAAAATTTCACAGTTTATAAAGAGTGATTTTATTTCAAGTCTGAATTTATTTCACATTATTATCAAGTAAATTTAAACTAAAGCCCCCTCTGAAAGTTTTGGTGGTTTATTTAAGAAAATTTCCAAAGGTACATGTGTCATCTGTGTAGACTAATATCGCCAGTATGAATGAAAGTAAGTACAAGTGGCCATGATTTATTTAAATATAATGTTCTGAAAACGATGACCAGATTTGAATAGCCACATCAGAAGATGAGCTACAAACAATGGCATACCACCTAAACCTTATAGCAAGAAAATACAAAACGACTTTATCCAGCACAAAAACAAAATCAATGACAATGTGGGGAAACCACATACAGAGGGTAAAAATTGTGATAAACAATAATATTATTGAACAGGTAACTTGGGTGGGGTACTGTATATCAGAATACAAAAGTGATTTAGAAGACAAATTGCAAACATACAACAAAATAAACGGAGCTATACGGAGACATTTTGGAAAACAAATGAACAAAGAAACAAAATTAAAAATTCACAATATTACAGCTAAGGCAGCATTGAAATTTGGAAGTGAAGTTTGGGTACTGAAGAAAAGAGAAAAACAACATTTAGAAGCAGCACAGATGAAATTTTTGAGACACTTACTTGGAATAACAAAACTTGATAAAGAAAAGAATCAACATATTAGGGAAAAAACAAGAGCACAGAACATAGTAAAGGAAATAAAACAGTACCAGGAAAAGTGGCTACAACACGTACAGAGGAAGGACACAAAAAGAATGCCAAAACAAGCACTACAATATCAACCAAAAGGATGAAGGAACATAGGACGACCACGGAAGAGATGGAGGGACCAACACTATCTTGACGATTAAGGAACAGGAAACATGCCTAACCCTTCATGAACGTGATGATGATGATGATGATGATGATGATGATGATGATGATGATGATGATCTGAAGACTGAGCAACTAAGAAGCCAGAGTAATGATACAGGGTACTTGGCCAGAATTTTATTCATGCATCTCTTGATGATGATACGAGATTACTACACATGACACAGCATTATTTGGGTTAAATCTGAATGACAGTTGTAAGTATATAATATTCAGCTACACCCCCTTAGTCTTGCTTTTGCATGTGACTGAATAGTATTAGGATAAACAGATGCACTGCATTTTCTCAATCACACACTCTGACAGCTCAGAAGTGCTTCCAGTGGAAAAGCTTGTTGCAGTTACTTTCACACAATGCGACATGTTTCATCAATAAATCTGCTTTTTTTAAGACTGTTTGACCCTGCAGATGGCGGTACTAAAGTCTTTGAAACACCGCAAACCACTCACCCAACGACACAGCATTACAATCCATTAGACTTTAATCCTCCACTTAATACTGAAATTAAAAAATAATGAGAAATGTTCATTCCAATAACATTTTTATTGAATACTGTGTAAATCTTGAAGACAATGGATATGAACACTAAAATGTAGAAAATGGATTAATTTTAAAATTACAATAACAAATCTGTGACATCAGAAACTGAACATTATTTCAAACACATTAAATTAAAATTATACTTTACCTTCAGGAGCTTCTAATAATTCAACTTCACCATAACAAAGACCAATCAAGAAAATATCACCAAAAATGAAATTTGACACTTTTTATTCTGACATGTAGTAGGTCTAATTTTTCTTCACTACTATTAGAATGTCATTTTTACTGAACTACCAGTTCTCAGCTGTTAATACATAACAGATTATTTGGATAAAAACATTCAACTGTTAGCTGCTTACCATAACTCGTAATGCCCAGAATCGAGCTTCATGCCTGAAGACTTTAATGGGATTCAGAACAAACACAGCCATGATGACACCAAGTGCCAGTGGGTTCACAAAGGGTGGAACACTCAATGAGGCACTGTACAGGAAGCTGAGTACACTCAGGGTCCAGATGACACCGAAGATTGCTGCTAGTTCCATTAGATGCTGTTCAGATAGATGGTTTCGGGGATCCAGTTCAAAGATTAGCACATGATTCACACCAGATGAACGCCATCCATATACATTTACACCCATGAGGAACAAGAATTGTATGACAAGAAGTGGCCCACGGTATAGTCGGAATGCTATCTTCAGGCCTTCCCGCGACCCTTCATGAAATATAGCTGGCAGAAAAAAATATTGAAATGAATTAAAAAAAAAAAAAAAGACAATTAAAATAAAAATAAAAAAACAAAAAACACAAAAAAAAA
>Ga0123355_10013843_pt1 | contig 12575 bp, 8 predicted proteins | sample TergutEmb28metaG_3_FD_89872 | JGI IMG/M metagenome (GOLD analysis project Ga0123355, IMG submission 89872) | Embiratermes neotenicus P1 segment gut microbial communities from Petit-Saut dam, French Guiana - Emb289 P1 | ecosystem: Host-associated > Arthropoda: Insects > Digestive system > Gut ...
ACACCACACCGCCATAGCCACACTGCAACGGAACGCCAACACATACCGAACCAGATACAACCCATGAAGTAACAACCAATTAGTCGCAGGCTCCTGAAGATGGTCGTATTAACGGCCGAAACACGTTGAGCATTGAATGAACATTGAATAAATAATAAAATAAGTGGCATCAAGTTGGTTTTTCTCTTTACCCAACTAAGAAGAGGGCAATTATTCCTTATTACCTAATATAGATTTTTATCAACATTTTCAGACACTCAGATTACTTAGCGTTGAATGACTGCATGAGAGTCAATAATGGCTAGCAAGAATGTGGAAAGAACCATCAGTGGCCTAATCTAAGGCACTATCCGAACAATACTGGAACTGAGATAAATCGTGCAAAATTCATGTTAGATTTTGTTTGCCCATTTTCCAATCAATCATTTCCTGAACACGGCGCAGTAATGTTATCGATAGTGCCAAGTTAATAAATAATTACTACGTTGTTTTCTCAGTTAATAAATGCCTTATGCATATGTTTCGTGCCTGTACCCTACCAGACGACCAAGTATTTTACCATTTGCCAATTACCAAAATGCCGAATCTCCTGTGTGTTTGCAACACTCTAACAAGTGCAATATTCCGACATTTCTGTGCAACTCATAAACAAGGTCCGTGCAGAACGATACACAATAACGTTTCCCTATTCAAAAGCACTGAAACCCCATGACGACTCGTACAAAACAGAGAAATACGAAGCGACCTTTCTTTGTGTTCCAACAGGCCACTCGGTGCGTATGTGTCAGCTGTAATTTCATTATATAAATGGACTTAATTATGGATGTAAACAACACAATACATGGTACTAAATGATGTCTGCCATTGTCACTGCAACAGGAGGAAGGGAAAAAAATGGCTGGATGTGCACATTAAAATGGAACGCGTCACAAGTGCCATAAAAACAGTGGGAGCATTTGGTTGGGATAAACTTAGGTCCCTCTGCAGACGATAAATTGCAGCAGAATTTCAGCAAACACTGATTTCAGCTTCCTGCTAAGGTGACAATACACACACTCTTATGATAACAGAGGCACCTTCACAGTAGAAGTTTTAATAAACAGCACAAAATTTTGTGCATGTCATAATGGACAATTTGCCATAAGAAGCCAGTTTCATCGACAGACATTATTAAACCATTGTTAAAATTGTATTCTTAACAGCCTAAAGCCGAGTTGTATCGTGTTTCTTTATGCAAAGTTTGTGCCATTAAAAAAATTTGAACAGGATTTCACAGTGTATACGTGTGTTTCTTAAGCTTATCACAATACATAGAAGGATTTTCCTGTGCAGCAATAATCAATTTTTTTGACTAAGCCAGTTGACCGTAAAATTTTCTGTACAAATTTCTCACTTTAATGGCAAAAAGTGAATACAAAATTCTGGGGCAGAATTCTGAAGAAACTACTTTCTCCATTCTAACACGTTTTTATTCATTCTTATCACATTACCAAATCTAGGAGGCCAAAACTGGAGATATTTTAAACCCTTACGCTCTATCTCTAGCATAAAACAGTGCCTTCTACGGCGATTTCTTTCACCTACACTTCCACTTCCATTTCTTACGTATTTGTCTGTTTCTTTCTCTAATTCAGTCTTATTTTTAATGCCAAAATAGCAAATGTAAACAAGCTTCAAACACCTCCTCCCCGTACCTTAGGTCTACTTAGTAAACCTTGTACAGTATCATCACCCTCTGATTCCATATATTCCCTAAACAACAAAACTAAAAAGTTCTTGAACTTAGAGTTGACACATTTTTGGACTTTGCTCCTGTATACTGTCATTACTTCATTTGTCTTAAGGTGGTTGTCTGATTCTTTTAAATAAAAACTATTACTTCGAAATTAATGTTATCCTTAGGATGCTCATTGTAATACATTATTATTTTTTAATTCCTTAGTTATACGTCAGGCTGAAGTTTGTTTCAAAAGGGAGTTCTGGGTCACAATATTGTTATTTCGTTACTCTCAGATATCATGGGAGAATTTCTGAGAAAAAGAAGTTAAAATTATGCCTTATGTGAAGCAAGAATTGTATTGCACAACTGTGAAACAAAATAATTTAACCCACAATTTTCAGTGCTCAGCGCCATGACAAATTTACGGACAAATAGAATTATCGGAAAGATGGAAGAAGGACGGATGTAGGAAATGATAGAGAGGGTTGTCTTTTGTTCATGCGCTGACTTCCTAAGCTTCTTATAAATAACCCATATAAACCACTGCGTAAATTAATAATCGAAATCTGATGAGATCCAGTAATTTAGGACATTACGCTTTCATTTTATGAACTGTATATAAATAGCACACGTAAAGTGCTGCATTATTTAATAAACTTAAAATCTCTGAGATGGCAGGAAGTCTTCCCTAAATATTTATAATATAAAATACTAATCCACGTAACATTTCTGGAATTCTGTGCTTAAAATACGCAGACAATATACATTCTGTAAGATAGAAAGGCATCAATGAATGTCATTTAGATTAATTTCAGGCTCTAAAGATTTTTTGAAGTAATTGTTTAGTCTGGAGAAAGTTTTCCTTCAGTGTATATAATTCCAGTCCCATTCCACTTCTTCATACCAGTAAGTGATTCATATAATTTTTGCTTTAATACGGACAGCAGGTGGTCGATATGTTTATGACACTCGGTAGAGTTGCGGTGTAAGAAGCACTTGTTGCCCGGTCTAGTGCAATTGGACAGAGGGATGAGCTGAAACGCGTCGAACTGTACCCCCCCAAGCGTGTCTGCTACTCCCTATGTACCTTTATGCATGCCGGTGAACTTATCCTTCAGCACAGTGAACTCATAGATTTTCCCGAACCCTTCAAACATGGGTCGAAGTTCCTCCTCCTCGAGGTGCCGGGGGATCTGCCCCACGAACAGCTTAACTGCGTCACGCTCCCGATGCGACGTCGACGCCGTCGCTGATGGCGTCGTCATTCCTGGTGTTGGCACAAATGTCGTATTGGTATTCGTTCCGTTGTGTATCGTTTGTGGCGGAAGTGGCTGATGATTTAGTTCTGCTGCTGCTGGCCCAGTTGGAATTAGCATTATTTCTCTCAGTCAAAATGACAAACAATGCGAGTAATTGTTGTCGTTATTGTTAGAAGTCCAAAGAGGGCAAGACTCGAATTTCTAATTTCTGGATTCACAACGGATACGGATATAGAGGATACGCTTTCAAATTGAAATCAAAGTTAGATAAGAGTCAACAAAGCACTTCTACAGTAAAGTCAGTGAATGTTGTATAATAACTTTACAAGTTGCACGTGTAGTGGAGTTCATAAATCAAACTGTTGGTTTCACAAATTTAATGGACTTGTTCAATGGCCTACGGGGTTTCCACATAAACTACAAAATGAAATTCTGACTGGCAAAGCACCGCCACACGACTAGATAAAATTGAGCAATGATACTACTTTCTGATTTGTACTTTCTTACTTTTCTCTTCCTCCCTTTCAATGTTACATACAATATTCAGTTATACAGAATAGTTTGACATACGCACGTATTCGTTGCAAAAACTGGTGTTTGTCGCTGTATTTCCTATGAAACAAACAACGCGCTTTTAATATTCGACGTGTATTTAACCTTACGCAATTTTGTTTCTTTTGTTTAAGATATACGTATTGTTAACGATAAGCACTGTAAGCCTACAATAAATGCGGTCACAAGAATAAATACGAGAATGAGCACACAAATAAATTAGAAACATTAACACAACGAACACTAAACACAGACGAAACGAGACGAGACGACACGTCTGCACGATCACGCGATACTTACAACACTAACCTAAAGAATAAAAACAAAACAAAAAAAGACAGACAGGGGGAGGCAGCAGTACACGTACGCGCGATAGACCACGCCGTACGTCACTCGCTCCTCTCCCCAAATTAATGTGGCTGCTTCAGTCAACTTGCACCGCCGCTTGCACTAACCAACCTGACAACATCCACCCAGAAAATGTACAAATAAAGCATCGGGACTGGAATTTCGGCTTTTGGGCTAGGTCGCTCGGAGCTCTAAACAACATGTGGAAGAAACGACAGCTTCTTTCTGCTAGTTCAAAAATAAGTTGCACGCTTCTTCTAAAATAAAATTTTAAAATTTTAAAAACCACTTCGACGTGTGTTGCATTAACAAGCGACAACAACACATTGTCTTTCACTGCAAACATGCCAACAAATGTCTAAAGATAGTATATAACATTACAATAAATAAAGAAATGTTATTAGGAAATATATTTGTATAACCCATGGAATAATAAAAAATTATAACAACAAATAGCAACAAACTTTATTATGTCCAATATCGTTTTCAAAGGGTCCTATATATTCTCTGAAAAAAAAAAAACTTGTTTTCAAAAGTTATTTTAGAAGGCAATAGGCAAATAGGAGCCGAAGAACATTGCAATCCACCTTTAAGGAAAAAAGGGGAAACTACGTAAAAAGAAAGAATTAAGAAGTTCATTATTCTAAAAGAAAACACTAGATGTGTTAGGGATAACAACTGAAGTAACATCGGCTATTTCCTCTTACAGCTGACAGTCGGAATATATAAACCAACAGAGAGCAATGTTTGACCTGCCTACCGCAAACAACATTCATCACGGGAAGACACCTATGAGGTGCACCGAGAATGTAAAAGTTTTGCAACTAAGAGGCACGTTATCTATTTGAGCGGCTTATAGATTGTAGACCAAAAATCGCTTAACTGGACGCTACTCATATATGTGTGTTATTCTCGCTCCGATTATTATGTTAACATGTGTACGTATGATACAGAACATATTGACAACCATTATTAATATTATAATCATCAGTAGCAGCAGCTCTTTTTCGCGTTATGAAGGAAATTTCTTTCCAGATGTGCGTCTATACGTTTTTCAAAATTTATTCTGTTTCGTTCGGTTAATTGTGTTTTTGTCATAGAAATATGATAAAAGAACAAAATTGTCATCAAATAAATTTTAGTATTCTTTACTTTCAGCTCAGACGTAAGAATTGTTGCACAAAAACAATGATTCCTGAATTCAATTACAACACGTAACAACAGACAACATCAAGAAAGGAAGAAAATTTAAGTAATAAATAAAAACACGATAGCCAAAAAACCAAAGCATGATACTAGAAGCACCACGAATGCATTCTGCCAAACGTCTCATAGGTAAAAAATGAAACAGAGAATAATTCACACAAAACACGACAAGAAAGTCACGAGAAAGACCACAGACTCAAGAACGCTGAAACAAAGCTTTAACGAGCAAAATATTCTGTACCACATACAATACCTTTCTTCATTTTTGAAACAGATATGCTCTGAAAATGACATACCAGGCCGAAAAACGTTTAAATTTATAGGTAAATATTTGTGATACAATGAAGATTGTTGTGTCGACCGACGAAACCCTCGCAAAGTCAAAGTACTGAACAAAATTTAAGAACTATATTTTTTAAACTGCTAGTACTAGCACAACGCTTGGTATCCCCCCTCCCCCTTCCCTTTAAGTCCAATCCACACAATAGATTCTGTATCTCCCCTTCTCCAGACTTGCCCAATAAAAGATATGGAGGGAGTTAACAGCTGACTCATACACGCATTTCTATCCCCTACGCGAACTACCCCACCCCCTTTCACCCACATTTGTGTTTCAAGCATGCAGCGCGAATAAGACTACGGCTCTTTCACATAGGCTTGCCTCTGACAAGCTGGCATCACGTGTAATGAACCGAAATATCTTATTTTCACCAAACGTTTTAGTTTGCACAGACTTCATATCCTTTTATTTTCTCGTCAATCGACTTTCCTGCAATGGGAATGCACAGAGCGACCCTTGATGTGAAATATAAACAAACTATCAGTGATACTGCAGCTGGGTTTGACAACACTGGAGTCTGTAGCCTGCTATCTCCCTGGTGATATCTGCCCTCTCCTATGACCTCACTCCCTCTCAAAGCCGTATCTTCCCTCATGACACACCCCGTTGCAACTGGAATCAAACAAAGACAATGCGCACACTAAAAAACGCAAACCCTGAAATCTGATCAATATAAGTCACAACGCAATTTCATTCTGATATACTACCTAACATATGACAGCTAACATGGCTAGTGTTTTCATATTTCATTTCGCCTACACAACCCAATTCTTTCGGCCTGTAAATAGCCTGGGATACTCAGCCAATAACCACTTCTCATTGTGGTTGATTCGCCATGAACAAGACTGCAAGGAACAAAACTTACAAACAAACCAACAAGACATGGCTGTTATGTGCCTATCACTTGCAAAACTTACTGGCATAATTCTGTGACACTAATTTCTGGGCAAAGCCAAACTAAGGGTTATTGAAGCTGCTACTATACTTTCGAACAAACAAACAGAGAGAGAATTATGTACGCCAGAAAATGCATCGGAATATAACAGCATTCAAATTGCAAGCCTACGTAAACGGAGCGATCCCGGTTGCCGCGTGTTCCTAGGGGTGGGCCTGAGTCCTCTCGCTTGCTAGGATTGCGGGTGCGAATCCCACCGGGGTAATAGATGTTTGTCTCTTGTGTCCGTTGTATGATGTGAGGTAAAATTCTCTGCGACGGGTTGATCTCTCGTCCAGAGGGGTCCTACCGAATGTGGTATGTCTGAGTGTGATCGAGGACCTCATACAGTAGACCTAGGTCCACTAGGAATGTCGAATAGTGAAAAAAATTTTAAAGAAGTCTTCAGTCTTCACACACACCTGCAGTAATCACGCTCTTGTATAATATGGTACTTTTGTTCGAATATCTTCGTTATTGAGACCAGAGGACAGTCACTGCTAGTGTTTAAAATTACAGTATCGAATGTTAAGATAATTAATTTATTAATGATGAATTAGAAAGTAAATTTATCTTGTTCATATTCGTGAACTATTATCACTATATCAAATAATATGTGAGTGCATTTGTTGGTGTCTATTTGATATAACTGGAAAGGATTTGGAAGAGAGTGGCCTTAGCCTAATCAAGGTAGTGGATGCGTCAGGAAACAGCGAAGAAGACCGCACACATCTCAGTAAGGATACCCGGTACCTGTCAGAGACTCAAACGGGACGTCAACCGGATCCAGGTGTAGACGGTTACCACGACAACACCCGGCAGCGTGGCAGAGTTGCCTCATATGGATTTTGTTCCGCACGGTTGCACAAAGTGCATACAACATTCATCCATCCTGAGATTGCTCTAAGTAAAAAGATTAAATTTGGTATCACTTCCTTTAATTGTCCAACTAATACACACAAATTATTATAAAATTTTTAAACAGTTAACATCATTTAAAATTATAATAGTTGCTCCAGAATGTTTCGGTTTACATAAACCATCACCAGGGAGCTCTCAGCCTGACGTTATCGGTATTGTGGCCGCAAATGCAGCCACAATACCGATAACGCCAAATAAAGATATGTAACCGAAGTCAACATTGTAACTTTAGCGCAGCACAGGCTGAGAGCTCCCTGATGATGGTTTATGTAAACCGAAACATTCTGGAGCAACTATTATAATTTTAAATGATGTTAACTGTTTAACAATTTTATAATAATTGTGTGCATTAGTTGGACAAATAAAGGACTTGATACTATCAACACGCACAAGGTGCAACTACGAAGATTAAATTTGGTGTTGTGTGCGACATTCAGACTTTTTTGTCAGGTAATATTTTGGTCCATATGCGGGCAAGTACTTCCAATAAAATTTCTCCTCCCCTCAAAAACGGTTCAGCGGAGAAAACGCAGACTTACCTAACATTAAATACTAAGCTGGTTATCTCTGCTATTTTTATTTGAAATGTGTTTAAGCTTAGGCCTCCATTAACGAAACACAATAAAATATAATTTATTTCACGTTGCAAGTGTTATATATTTGCAAATGCCGTTACAGTGCGTAATAGAAGAATATAAGCGTAAAAAATTATGTGAAAATCTCGAAGGCAGGTTTGTCTCGCATGCATTTCAATTTGCAGTGCTGTTACAATCACATTACTATAAAATAATGTAAGAGGGAGGTTATAAAAATAATTTCTGTGTTTCAGTTTCATGAGCTTGTCACCAGCGAGGACTTGCGTGTGACCTACTTCAAGAAAAAAAAATGCCCATATTCTCGGAAGGAAGGCGGTCAGGACCATCCGTAGTGAAGCAGGCAAGGTACGCACTCAGCGAGCTCCCATGTGGGTCGTTCGTTACGCAGACGCTAGGACTGATAGCAAGTAACGCATTAGCACAAAGTCTTTAGTGATGAATTGATTACACTGGCTGTTCATTTTATCAGGTAACTGTATGTTCAGTGACAGACGTTTATACCAGCTCTTCATTGCATCACTAACCCTATATGAAGTCAACAGTCGAACATACTGGTTGCCCATTTTGTCATGTCACCCTGTCTTCAGTAAGCAGTAGATTACAGAGGTTCTTCATATTATCACACAGCTTTCTATTTCATAGTCAAGAGATAACACCAGCTGTTGATTTTACCACGCAACCCTCTCTTCCGCACCCATACGCTCCACACGCGAGATATGATTGCTCGCTGGGCACATATCCAGCAACTTCGTCAGTCCCGGAGACACTGGTTGACCACGACATTCAAGCCAGCAAACAACCAGCTATTTTCAACGTGTCGTCAATATGTGCAGTGTGACTTTTTGATCAGCCAATAATTTTCGTCGCACATCACTATTTTGTAGCATATCTTTTGTGCTTTGTTACGCAGGTACCCCTAATAGTACTGAACTGACCATGCTGAGGGTCGTGTTGCACACGGTTGTACTGCGTTACATCGGTTTGTTATTAAATGAACACCCCTTCTTTCTACCACAAATTCTATTTTCATGAAACATGCAAGTTCTTAAAGAACAAAATCACAATAGTGGTACCCGGTTCAGAGAGACTTTTATTCAAGTCCTTTGAATTCCTTATGCTAACATCACTGGTATATTAGAAAACAAATTCGCGGGACCTTTAAATTTTTATCATTTAGGTTATGACGTCATACATTCTCGCAGCTAGAGACTGTGTAAGAGTGAATGAAAACATAATTCATTATTTTATTGGAAGCTGATATGCTATACTACACTGACAAACGCTAAATTGAGAACAAAATCGTGCAGTTTTCTCTTAGCTATTCATTTACTAACGTGTATTCATAAAATACGCAATTTAGATTAACCTTGGTTTTTTCAGGCAAATCCAGTCAGTCCAAAATATTGACATATTGCCTTAAATTATATGCATGTTATGGCCAGCGAAGTTAAGTCACAAAATATAATTACCCATTATTTAACAAGGGAGAATATTAATTTGACATTCAGAGGACCCTGCATCGTGATATATGCTTATAATAAAAGCCAACGAGATGCACAAATTCTCAGATTTATTTGATAAAGTACTCTACATGTTTCGGAGAGGTCCACTCTCCACCATCAGCAGTATCTCAACACTGTACACACGCAATAGGTATAGGTCTTGCTAGTTCTGTTGGCTCTCTGCTGGCGTGGTCAGGATGGAGACAGCCAACAGAACTAACATGACAAATACCTATTGTGTGTACACAGTGTCGAGATACTTCTGATGATGGACAGAGGACCTGCCCGAAACATGTAGAGTAATTTATCAAATAAATCTGAGAAACTGTGCATCTCGTTGGCTTTTATTATTAGAATAAGAAGAACATTAAATAAATAGGATATTATGCAAAAGTTGGAAGTGGCGATTACCAGCAATATAGTCTACGAACACTCGGTGTAATATTTGGCGAGTAAAGCATTTTAAATGTAAAACAAATTTTGATGTAACACTGATTATATACAGAAGACAAAAAGGTAAATTTGTTCCTATACAAGCCATGAAGGCATTAGGAGATTAGGGATAATGTTCCTGTTATTCGTATCCTTGGCAGTAGATGGAGGTAAATATTTACCCTCACACGCCGACTGCTTCAATTTTGTGAAAGTTCCGGGAACTCATAAAATAGAAGACTCGGTTGGACGCTGTTTTGGTGTGAAGAAGGAAAATACGCATTTCTTGCAATTTTCAGAACTCGAAACCTGTATCGTCCACTCTGTAGCACAGTTCCTATTCTGACTACGCCAGCACGACTCCTTAGTGGTAATCGCAAGCACCAAAATTACAAGAACACAGCTATAACCACAGTCTAAACGTCCACATTTCGGTTCCCGGCCGTGAAAGGAATTTCTGCCACAGCAGGAAGGAAAAATGGAGACACAAATGGAGGAAGAAGCGATTTGTGAAACTTCACCACAACGTGATAATTAATTCTAGCGATTTTCTTCTAATACTATCGCTAGATTTTAATTGATAGTTCTTTATAAGAACAAAATTGTAAGTGCAAGTTTTACATGTCTTTACCAACGTTCTAAGAAAGCTTACTGAAACGACAGATTTACAATCCATCCAAAATATATGGCGCCTTTAATACTGTATTTCTGGTACACTACTTATCGCATAACAGCGATATTAGCGTTATATCAAGGTCGTTTGTTGTTTATAGATCATCGTCCGATATCTCAAAGAGAGAAAGAAAAGCCTCTCTCTATTATCATGGAGAATTGTAACCAAGATAGGCCTGCGTTGCTCTTCGTGTGTCGTACCGGCAAATTTAGCACAATTTCCAAATAAGAAATATCGTGAAAAACCACCCGCTGGGAGAGGCGCAGTTCCGTGCGGACCGACAGACTGATAGGCATGAGGAGATTCATAGTTTCTTCTTTAGATTAGATTGAGACCGCGCCTAAAAAGAATGGAAATTGCGTTCCCCCACCAAATTCTATGCAGAAGCCTCCCTCGGGAAGAGCCAGCACATAAGCAATGGGCCCTTAGCCTCTGAACATGGAGGATGTGGACCAATTTAATCAAGTCTCGTTGTCATCTGAACCTCAAGTGCCGTATTATTTGGAAAGGATTAGAGAAGGGTCTACAGGCCTATGTAGTCTGAAAAATACTGTTCCTCTCTGCGTCACCATGTTGCGGCAAGAGTGACACAAATTGTAGCTGGTACTTGTATTGCATACCGTGTGCTTCTAATTGTATTTTGTGGTCTGGAATATTTTATATGAAAGAAAAAATTTCTGGACCCACTGGTAGCAAGCATTTTACAAATTTAATCTGATCTTCATTTCTTTTTTTCATGTAGTTCTGATTGTTAAAGTGGGAAAATTCAAATATTTCGGAACAACCTTAACGAAACAAAGTTCTGTTCAGGAATAAATTAAAAGCAGATTGAAGTCAGGGAATGCTTTTTATCATTCGGTGCATTATCATTTGTCTTCCAGTTTTCTATCCAAAAATATAAAATTAAGATGCACAGCACTACAACTTGGCCTGATGCTTTGCATGGGTGTGAAACGTGGTCGCTCACATTGAGGGAAGAACTTAGGCTGAGGGTAGCTGCAGAACAGGTTGCTGAGGAGAATATTTGGACGTAAGAGGGACGAGATAACAGGGGAGTGAAGGAAACTACATAATGAGGAACCTAATGATCTGTACTCCTCACCAAATATTTTTCGGGCGATCAAATGGAGAAGAATGTTATGGACGGGACATGTAGCACGTAAGGGGGAGAGGAGAGGTACATACCGGGTTTTGGTGGGAAAACTTGAGGGAAAGATATCACTTGGAAGACACAGGCGTAGATAGGGGGATAATATTAAGATAGATTTTCAGGAAATGGAATTAAAGTATGGAATGGGTCGATCTGACTCAGAATAGGGAGAGTAGGAGGGCGGGTCCCATAAAATATGAGGAATTTCTTGTCTAGCTGAGAACCGGTTAGCTTCTCAAGAAAGACTCTGCTCCATGGAGTAAGTAAGTAAGTAATAAGTAACGAATAAAGTAAGTAGGAAAGTAAGTTCTGGTTGCTTGTGTCGTACTCAGCTATGTGAAATCTGACGCATCACAAGACTCATTATCTGTCTTTGTGTTCTGATTATGTCACACGTTGTTATGAAGGCAAAACTACGCATTCGTATTTGCCCCCGATACTTACTTCTAGACCAATTAATAAATATGTCCCGTGGGCCAAATACAGAGATTCTATTACTCAATTACTATATACAGTTGTTATTTTCCTTTAAGGTTTAAAATACTCGTAAAACAGTAATAACTGTGGTTCTTTCATTCGAAACAGCGTGACAAGCACAGTGTATGTTATCCTTTAACTATTCCGTGCCTACTGTGCAGAATCTTTTGTCTTCCAGGTTGCTATCCAAAAATTTAAAGATCAAGATATATAGAAGTATAATTTTGCCTGCTGTTTTGTATGAGTGTTAAACTTGGTCGCTGACATTGCGGGAGGAAAGGAAGCTGAGGGTGTTTGAGAACATGGTGTTGAGGAGAATATTTGGACCCAGGAAGGATGAGATAACGGGGGAATGGAGGAGATTGCATAACGAGGAGCTAAATGATTTGTACTCCTCACCCAATACTGTGCGGGTGATAAAATCGAGAAGAATGAGATGGGCTGGGCATGTGGCGCGTATGGGTG
>Ga0123355_10013844_pt1 | contig 12575 bp, 17 predicted proteins | sample TergutEmb28metaG_3_FD_89872 | JGI IMG/M metagenome (GOLD analysis project Ga0123355, IMG submission 89872) | Embiratermes neotenicus P1 segment gut microbial communities from Petit-Saut dam, French Guiana - Emb289 P1 | ecosystem: Host-associated > Arthropoda: Insects > Digestive system > Gut ...
AACTGGTTTGCAGCTAGTCAAGAAATTCCCCGCATTTCACGGGACCTGAAGGTTCATTACCGCACTCACAAGCGTCCGCCACCTGTCTCTATCCTGGGCCAGCCCTATCCAGCCCATATACCCACATCCCACCTCCTGCAGGTCCTTCCTAATATTATCCACCCATCTACGCCTAGGTCTCCTCAGTGGTCTCCTTCCCTCCAGTTTCCCCACCAAGACTCTATACACACCTTCTCCTCACCCATACGCGCCACATTCCCAACCCATCTCATTCTTCTTGATTTTATTACTCGCACCCACCGGTGCGTAATGCTGACAACTTTACCACCATCCTGTACCGTTGTCACGAAATCTGAGTACCTTAACTTTCTGGAACCCTCTGGGCCACTCAGGGCCTTTAACGGGGCTGCTTTATCTTTAACTTTACTTAGTATCACAACTCAGTATCCTAAATAATCTTATAAAATGTTTCGCCTTCCGTTTCGCTGGTTGAAAATAAGAGACATCGTGATCCTCATTCTGAACATCCCAGATGTAGAGAGAAAGAAATGGCACAGTAAGACGGAACATAAGTTTAGTTTAAAATTTTCTTTCTCGTAATTAACCCTTTGACGCCTAACGACCCCTATAATGTTCGTACCGCACTGCTAACCTCTAAACGTTGCATTTTATATATTTATTCAACAAATATAGGTACTGAATATTTTAAACATGGCATATCCTCCCCGTTTTTTCCTCTTCAAAATGCAGTTTGTTTCATAATTCTAACATATTTGGTTCCTGTTTTATTCACATTTTATATACAGGGTGTGCTAAAATTTAAAAAATAATTCTGGCGCCAAAAGGTTAAAATTCATTGTTTTTCTCAGAAGAGTGTTGAAGTGCCGACCCCCATCTTCTAAGTAAATCTCGAAAATTTTAAAATAATCTCGTAATGTACGACACAGCTCCTGTTTTGAAATATTAAGTAATTTATCTTACAGTATTATACTAAATTCTACCAAAAAATGAGGACTATTCTAAATGTTCTATCTTTTTGTTACTTTCTCGAATATTGGGTTTGGGGTTAATTTAAATTTAGGGCTGAAATTGGTAGGTTTGAAAATCTTTTTTCAAATAATTTATCTCGTAAAAATTGCAGAAAATGTAAAGGAAACTTAAAAAATCTCATGGGGATTTTCTATGAATTAAATAAGTGCCAGATTGCCGCTCTCTAAGATCGTAGTCAAAGTAAAGCAAGCAACATAAAAAAATACTCAATTTTACTTAATACAATTTGAAGAGTTACGAACTTGTATGTGTCTTACGAAGCTTATTCAGAAAGTCAGTACGGTTTTGCTGTAAACAAATTCGAGTAAGTTTACGTATAAAATTTTATTGTTATCAGATTCTACATTCTTCAAACTATTTTTTCACATATTCGCCGCCATTATTGAGGCACTTAACGTGGCGGGGCACAAGTTTGTGTATACCCTCCTCATAGAATGCGGCCGCCTACGAACCAGATATCTACTGACAATGTCATAGAGTCCTTGAAATCTGAAAAAAAGTGCAGGGACATATTAGAATTTGTGAAACGTTTGTCGCCATGCACTCTTTCTTTGACGTCACGCACCAAATCATCATTCACCAAAGATGGATGCCCACTTCGCGCCTCATCGTGCACGTTCTCTCGTCCTTCATTGAACATCAGAACCCATTTCCTAACCATGCCATCACGTATCGCATTGTCACCATACAAGTGACAGATCTGGTGATGAACTTCACTTAGTAGCACATTCCTAGCGTTCAAAAAACGAATTACAGACCGTATTTCAAAGTTGGCGGCCCCTTCAATTATCTTAAACCTGTTTAACGCACAGGAACAAATATAAACATAACACGAATTTCACGAAATGGCGTCTGTGGCTTCTCAATTCGTAGAGGAAGTCACTGCACTTGCGCAAGGTGACAGTCTCGAGAACTGTTTAGTGTTAATTTTGTTCTGTCTCCATGTACTCCCAGGAACGTGCATGTCTTAGACAAGCCACGATTGTATCACCTTCGTGTCTCATTGACGCTACGTCCCTGTCTTTCGAAGTAGTTAGAAATCCCCAGCCCCTCCAAAAAAAAAAAACACTAATATATTCTGCAGTTTGTTGTCACGCGATGATGATCTTAAGATAAAAGGTTTCAGACTTCGTAACAACACTCCATGTTTCCTTCTCCCCCTCCCCCAACACCATCACCAAGCGGAATTATTCCACACTATTCCAATCTTGATAGATGGAGATAATATTTTTTCTTCTCCCTACTCTAGCGTTCCAACCATCTCAAAGACAATATTACAAGAACTCCGGTACAGTTTGTAGTGTTTGGCTCTGTCTTCAGCATTAGCTGAACTTGAGCAATCGAAAAAAATAGCTACAAATCTTGACCTTCTAAAACTTACGTCACAATTCTGACAGCAATTATAAAATGCTCCATTTTGATGTCCCTAAACATTAAAATTTTGACGCCGGAATTAAATCCCTACGAGCAACGGAATTTTTTTACTGGGGATTTCAAATTTTAATGCTTAATTACTTACTCCATAGTGCAGAGTCCTTCTTGAGAAGCTAACTGTTTTGCATCTAGTCAACAAATTCCCCGCATTTCACGGAACCCGAAGGTTCATTACCGCACTCACAAGCGTCCGCCAACTGTCTCTATCCTGGACCAGCCCAATCCAGTCCATATACCCACATCCCACCTCCTGAAGATCCATCCTAATATTATCCACCCATCTACGCCTAGGTCTCCTCAGTGGTCTCCTTCCCTCCTGTTTCCCCACCAAGAACCTATACACACCCTCTCCTCACCCATACGTGCCACATGCCCAGCCAATCTCATTCTTCTCGATTTTATCACCCGCACATTATTGGGTGAGGAATACAGATCATTTAGCTCCTCGTTATGCAATCTCCTCCATTCCCCCGTTACCATTTCCCTCCCAGGTCCAAATATTCTCCTCTACACCACGTTCTCAGACAACCTCAGCTTCCTTTCCTTCCGTAATATCAACGACTAAGTTTCACACCCATACAAAGCAACAGGCAAAATTATAGCTCTAAATATCTTTATCTTTACATTTTTTTGCTTACTCTTAGAAAAAAGCATATTTTATAGACTTTTCCTTCAAATTTAATGAAGTAAATTTCTGCACTGTGCTTATGAATTGTTTAATTCGGGAAAAAATGTTCACCTATGGTTATAATAAATTTAGCCCTGTGAATCACATTATGTTATAAAATGTGGTGTGAATAGTATATTACTCACATAATTCTGGGTGCTGCAGAAGGTCTGTGGCACCTTGGAGCACTCTTTTATCAGGACACACAGTATTTACAAAGAGGGTGGTATATTACAAATTTACTTTTGTGTGATATTCCGCTCAAAACGAGGCACCACACGCAGGCTCATTTCACATTTGGTCCACTTTTACACTGTCCCATTTCTTTGGCCGCGAGAAGAATACACAACTTCCAGTAAAAGATTCGAACTTATGTCTTTGATTTAAAGAAGAAGAAATATATTTTTATATTTATATTAGCCGGAATTATTTTTTTTTAATTTTAGCACACTCTGTATATAAAATTTGATTAAAACAGGAACCAAATACGTTAGAATTATGAAACAAACTGCATTTTGAAGAGAAATAAACGGACAGCATATACCATATTTAAAATATTCAGTACATATATTTGTTGAATAAATATATAAAATGAAATCTTTAGAGGTTAGCAGTGCGGTACGACCCCTATAGAAGTCGTTAGGCGTCAAAGAGTTAATAATTAATAACATTCGACCCAACTTGGTTTGTCTTTTATAGGACAACATGTTTCGACTTTATTAATATGCCATCTTCAGGCTAAATATTAGCCAGGTAGCTCAGTCGGTATGGCGACTGACTACGGACTTGACGATCCGGGATCGAATCCCGGTGGGGATGAGACTTTCCGCCCGTCCAGACCAGCCCTGGGGCCCACCAAGCCTCCTGTAAATTGGGTACCGTGTCTTTCCCGGGGGTAAAGTGCGGCCGGGGCGTGCTGCTGACCACACACCCCCTTCTAGTGCCGCAGTCATTGAAGAGTAGATCTATACCTCTACCCACCCTCTGGGCCACACCGGGCCTGTAAGAGGATCACTTTACCTTTACCTTTACCTTCAGTCTAAACACTTTTTTCAGAAATTATAAAAGGAATATATTATATGGGTTTTCCTTTTTGAATTTATACCTTAATTAAAAACCCATGTTTTTCGTGTTACTTTAAATGTGTGGGTTAAAATAGTAATTCGAATGATGGTTAAATGAAAGTTCTTATTGAAGTGGTGTTGACGGTGGAGATGTAGACGGTTCATTCTACATGAATTCTGATTTATTCCTCATGTCTGGTAAAGGTAAAGTGTTCCCGTTACAGGCCCAGTGTGGCCCAGAGGGTGGGTACAGTTATAACTCTACTCTTCCATGACCGCGACACTAGAAGGAGGTGAGTGGTCAACAGTACGCCAGGCCGCTCTTTACCCCCGGGAAAAACCCGGTACCCATTTTACAGGAGGTTGGGTGGGCCCCAGGGCAGGTCTGGACGGGTGGAAAATCTTTTCCACACCGGGATTCGATCCCGGACCGTCCAGCCCGTAGTCAGTCGCTATACCGACTGAGCTATCCGACCCATTCTCATGTCTAGTACCGTTACTAATACTGAAGAAACTGCATAAGAATTGATACACCCTGTAGGCATTACAAATAATTTTATTTATTTGTTTGGAAAAATTAGTTGTAATTAAACAATTTGGAATTCGTAATAGTAGCAGAGCGAAAAAATTGAAATGAATCTTACTGAGATTAATTTGAAGAACTGGATTGAATTGGCTTATTTTGAGGTACTTCGCCTACGTTTCGAACATAATCATAAATATAATCTTCACGAAAACAAGTTTCTCTTTGCCCAGTTTTTAAATATCCAGTGCCACGAGAAAACATTTCTTGGTTACCTCCTTAAGTATTTACTTTAAAATTCATTAACCTCTCCACATCTGATTTCTTTTCAGAATGAACACTTACTGCAATTCCCAGGCTCAAATTTTCGGTATACAAGACACACCGTGTCTTATTTCGGTTTAAAGAGGTTTTCTTTTAAACTGCCGGTCAACAGTATAGAAATCAATTCCGGGTCAGAGAAAGAATGCACAGACATTTTCCCTCTCGTTTGCCCAGCTGCTACACCTATTTGCCTCTCTCGCCCACTTACAAAATTTCTAAACTCTAGGCTTATTTTGGTTTTCCTTCTACCTATATACTCTCTCTCTCTGTCTCTCTGTCCCTTTGACATTTATTTCCCCTTTAGTGTCTACGGACGGGAGAAGGATATTTAAGGTACGGTGACAGGGCAGGCTGCCGACTTCAACCGGTGTTCATACTTTGCCGGCCCTGAGTGTAGTAGGGAAATTTGTGATGAAGTTAGGCAAGTGGTTTCTACAGAGAGGGATTCGCTGCGTGGCAATCAAACTGGCGGTGCGATTCCTCCCTCCAGATGTGCTGTTTTCACAGATCTCTAGATCCATAAAGCAGCAGATAACAGCCATAAAACAGACAGTACGACCTGCCGTAATCTACAAACAACATGTAAAACAAATTTTACTGCAAATGCGACGAAATCTAGCCAATATATCAGCCTGCTTCGCTTAACCGAAACCAATGTTTTAAAAACATGGATGTTGATAAGAGACGGTGAAAACTAAGTGCCGTCTGAACCAGGAAATGGTTACGATTGACGCGTTATGCGCTTTTTCGTAAAAAAAAAAGAGGCTGAAACTTTCTATATATTCACTATATTAATATATATTTCCGCCAACACAACTATATAATAAAGGCACGATTTAAAGCTAACGCGACATGTTTCGACTTAAAAAGTCATCCTCAGGCTAAGCTAAGAACCATGAAGTTCCTTACGGTTTGGTTGTGCGCATTTGGGATCCCAGATGGCTTACAATTTTTGCTGTGATTCGTATCATGTTGTGTGTGCTCTGTGAGTCTCATTATACACAACTCACAGAGAACACACACCACTACGCACAAGATATAACACACTGACACACAACCGCACCGTCCATAACGACGTGCTCTTACCTTTACTTAATTACACCATGGTGCAGAGTCCTTCTTGAGAAGCTACCTGGTTTGCAGCCAGTCAAGAAATTCCCCGCATTTCACGGAACCCGAAGGTTCATTACCGCACTCACAGCGTCCGCCAACTGTCTCTATCCTGGGACAGCCCAATCCAGTCCATATACCCACATCCCACATCCTGGAGATCCGTTCTAATATTATCCGCCCATCTACGCCTAGGTCTCCCCAGTGGTCTCCTTCCCTCCAGTTTCCTCACCAAGAACCTATACACCCCCCTCTCCTCACCCATACGCGCCACATGCCCTGCCCATCTCATTCTTCTCGATTTTATCACCAGCAAAATATTGGGTGAGGATTACAAACCATTTAGCTCCTCGTTATGCAATTGTTTATACCGACTACTTTTACAAACGTGACTTTAGCTAGGCTCAAGTGTAAGCTCCCTGATGATGGTCGTAGACCGAAACATGTAGGAGCAGTTTTAAAGTATATTTCAATTGTTTATAAGAATGATATTGGGGACCGCGGTGGCTCAGTGGTTAAGGTGCTGTACTACAAATCGGAAGCACGCTGTTTCGATCCGAGGTACTGTCATTGGAATTTTTCATTGACATAATCCTTCCGATCGCACTATGGCACTGGAGTCGACTCAGTCTCTGACATAAATGAGTATCAGGAGCATTTACTGGGGTAAAGGCGGCCGGTTCGTAAGGCTGAAAACCTTACCGCCATCCTGTGGAGTTGTCATGAAATCTGGGAACCTTAAATTTCTGGAATCCTCTGGGCCACTCCTGGCCTTAAACGGGATGGCTTTTGGCCTTACATTTTAATATTATCATTTCACTTACACATTCTCCTCGCTGGTGTTGTTCTAACAAAATATTTATGGTTCCACGTTATTCACTTCTAATTTATTCCGTGGTGGTATAAATCTTTCAGATTTGTAAATTTATGATCTTCCAAGAGGTGACACTGTGTTCTCTGCTAGTTCAAAGCAGCTTTTCAGAAATGCCTCGTGCCTACATTTTCAGGATGTAAGGGAAATATCTCTGGAGTATCTGTAGACTCCAGTTGAAACGTGATGGCACACGGTGACGCATGGGAACGGGAAGTGAATGGGAAACTGGCGAATGGATTGGCTAGCCAGTACCCTTCACACTACCTCAGAACATGGTTTATCCAGCATTACTACAACTGATGCGCACACCTCGGCTGCCAGTAGTCGACTGAACTGACGCCACCGGGCCGATTTAAATGGACTCGTCCGTTTCGCCGAAAGACAATATATGGCTCCTGCGCGTGTGCCATCACATTTCAACGGAACTCTACTACATCATATGAAGTCAAAATGTCTGAGTTTAGAATTTTATTGTTACTTCTACGTATTGGATCTCCATTACTGATACAATATTCCGTTTTTAATGCAAATTTACGGGACCAAAATGTCATTAAATAAGCCGTGTTGTTTGTAAATTCTGAGATAAAATCTATTCGATTTTTCATGCCATCTAAAGCCCAATACGTTGTATCAGCTATATCGTTTTAGAAACTCCAAACAGCGACTATCGACAGACAATCGATTACCTATAATGGATTTGTAGGGGCATCATCCCCATCGTATTTTATTTACAATTAAACAGGATTCTTTTGAGTCAAAACAAAACTATCTTATGTTATTATCCTTATTTAAGGTGACGACATGTTTTGGCCTTCGCGATGGGCCATCTTCAGATCACAAGGTATATAATTGAAGAACCATGGAAGAAAGGAAGTACGATACTGGTTGTTTAACACTTAACATGCTAACGTGGAGAATAAGATGAGCCCCTGATAATACCAGCAGATGGCAGATGGGATTTAACCCTTATCCTGCTAACGTGGAGAATACGGTGAGCTCCTAATAACGCCAGCATATGGAAGATGGGATTTAACCCTTATCGTGCTAACGTGGAGAATATGGTGAGCTCCTAATAATGCCAGCAGATGGCAGATGGGATTTAACCCTTCCTGCTAACGTGGAGAAAATGGTGAGCTCCTAATTATGCCAGCAGATGGCAGATGGGATTTAACCCTTCCTGCTAACGTGGAGAAAATGGTGAGCTCCTAGTTATGCCAGCAGATGGCAGATGGGACTTATCTCGGCGTTTAAAGGGTTAAAACAATACTGTCGTGTTTTCATATTATATTTCCTGGTTTTAGGCTACCAATGTACGACATACAGAGGGTATAATGTGGGATAAAAGACAATATTATTGAACAAGTAACAGATTTTAAATACTTGGGGTATCGCATGTCAGAATACGGAAGTGATTTAGAAGATAAATTGCAAACATAAAACAAAATAAACGGAGCTATACGGAGACATTTTGGAACACAGACTTATAGACACCAATAGACTTATGGACACCAGTAGACTTAAAGACACCAATAAACTTATAGACACCAATAGACTTAAAAGCACCAATGAACTTATAGACACCAATAGACGTATTCACACCAATAGACTTATAGACACCAATAGACTTATAGACACCAATAGACTTATAGACACCAATAGACTTATAGGCACCAATAGACTTACAGGCACCAATAGACTTTTAGACACCAATAGACTTACAGGCACCAATAGACTTACAGGCACCAATAAACTTATAGACACCAATAGACTTATAGACACCAAAAGACTTATAGACACCAATAGACTTATAGGCACCAATAGACTTATAGACACCAATAGCCTTATAGACACCAACAGACTTACAGACACCAATAGACTTATAGGCACCAATAGACTTATAGACACCAATAGACGTACAAACACCAACAGACTTACAGACACCAATAGACTTATAGACACCAATAGACTTATAGACACCAATAGACTTATAGGCACCAATAGACTTATAGACACCAATAGCCTTTTAGACACCAACAGACTTACAGACACCAATAGACTTATAGGCACCAATAGACTTATAGACACCAATAGACTTATAAACACCAACAGACTTACAGACACCAATAGACTTATAGACACCAATAGACTTATAGGCACCAATAGACTTATAGACATCAATAGACTTATAGGCACCAATGAACGTATACACACCAACAGACTTACAGACACCAATAGACTTATAGTCACCAATAGACTTATAATCACCAATAGACTTATAGACTTCAATAGACTTATAAGCACCAGTAGACTTATAGGCACCAATAGACTTATAGACACCAATAGCCTTATAGACACCAACAGACTTACAGACGCCAATAGACGTATTGGCACCAATAGACTTATAGACACCAATAGACTTATAAACACCAACAGACTTACAGACACCAATAGACTTATAGACATCAATAGACTTATAGGCACCAGTAGACTTATAGGCATCAATAGACTTATAGACACCAATGAACGTATTCACACCAACAGACTTACAGACACCAATAGACTTATGGACTTAGAGCTCACGTATCTGAACCCCAGACTGCTGGTTGCTGCCATTAGGCACACGGGATATCCTGCAGAGGGCCAAATCGATCGATCATTTCCGTGGTTTTGCTGGATTCTACAACAAATGCCAGTTGTTATCCAAAACAACGTTCAAACTACATTCTTCTCATTTAGCCATTCCCAAAATTGACTTCAAATTTTTTGCCAAAGCCCAGCCATTTCAACATGACCACAATTCCAAAATATCTCTCCCTTCCGAATACAAAACTCAGCCCACATTTTCAGCTGCTCAGTCCCAGCAGTCCACGTCACTAATTTCTACGTTCTTCGTTTGATGTTTGTTGGACCGTGCATCATTGTGACAACTGAAGAAATAAGAACAAACTAGATGCCACTTATTATTTTATGGTACTTCATATAGGCTCAATATGTTTCGGGCATTACTATGCCCATCATCAGCAGCTCGCGACTATGATGGTGATTACCATATTGGTCGTTTACAGAACGAAACGACCAATGTGGTAAGCAACATTATAGTTGTGAACTCTTGATGATGGGCATATTAGTGCCCGAAACATATTAATAATAATAATAATAATATTTATTTACCTGCAGTTGGGTTGTTACCCGGTGGCAGTTGTTATTTTACATGTAAACAAAACATGAAATTGGTTACTACTAAATTTAAGTCGGGAGGGCTACATGAGAAGCATGAAATGGCAAGTTGGAATTTTGGGAACCATCTCAGCATTTGCTTTTGGGCACAGGGGAACCAAGAAAAACCTGTGTCGAGGTGGTCGGTCGCAGGACCTTCTGAATACTGACTTCTAGCTAGCAGTCCGGCATCTAAAGTAAAAAAAAAGCAATGCCCCACAGTACAACAAATACACATAAGATAACAACACACACAAGACAACTACAACAATACACACGGTCAACCAACAACAATTACGCAAAACGCAACTTAAAACTAACAACAAAACACACGAGACAAATTGAGACTATAAGAAGTACAATGAAATGATAAGTGGTATCCAATTGGTTTTTATTCCTCAGTTAACTACATTCTTTACTTTCCGACACTGTACCTTGCTTCCAGCCTACCTTTACCAGAAGGACGAGCGGGCACCCCCTGTGAACATTCAGAATAGTAAATTCTTGTAAAGTGGTCCGTAAAATAAATGTAGTCTATCGTTGCAACCCTTCCATTCTCCTTCTGACTAAATCTCTCAATTTTCAACCCTGTCCATTGCGTATGTCTTCGGTATTTGATGGCGTTGTCTGACAGGAAGGAAATATGAATACTTTGAGTTGGTATTTTACGAGTAACCAAAACGTTTAGAATTTCTTTTCTGCCACAAGTTTAAACATAAAAAATGTAACTTCCCCTACATAAAACTAATTTATTTGTTTTGAACACATTTCAGAACAAACAGCGATTACTTCCTTGTAGAGCCAGTCTTAGCTTAACGGTTTCATAACCGATGATAGATGTGTTTACTGCGTGGTACGAACTGAAACTTGAAGTTTAATTCTGGTAGGCCTCGATTCCTTTTTGCTGTTCACATACTTACACACTCCATTGTGCAGAGTCCTTCATGAGAAGCTAACTGGTTTGCAGCTAGTCAAGAAATTTTCCCGCATTTCACGGAACACGATGGTTCATTACCGCACTCACAAACGTCCGACAACTCTCTCTATTCTGGGCCAGCCCAATCCAGTCCATATACCCACATCCAACCTCCTGGAGATACATCCTAATATTATCCACCCATCTACGCCAAGGTCTCCCCAGTGGTCTCCTTCCCTCCGGTTTACACACTTACTTAATTACTCCATTGTGCAGAGTCCTTCTTGAGAAGCTAACTGGTTTGCATCTAGTCAAGAAATTCCCCGCATTTCACGGAACCCGAAAGTTCATTACCGCACTCACAAGCGTCCACCACCTGTCTCTATCCTGGGCCAGCCCAATCCGGTCCATATACCCACATCCCACCTCCTGGAGACATCCTAATATTATCCACCCATCTACGCCTAAGTCTCCCCAGTGGTCTCCTTCCCTCCGGTTTACACACTTACTTACTTACTCCATTGTGCAGAGTCCTTCTTGAGAAGCTAACTGGTTTGCAGCTAGTCAAGAAATTCTCCCACATTTCACGGAACCCGAAGGTTCATTACCGCACTCACAAACGTCCGCCAACTCTCTCTATTCTGGGCCAGCCCAATCCAGTCCATATACCCAAATCCCACCTCCTGGAGATCCATCTTAATATTATCCACCCATCTATGCCTAGGTCTCCCCAGTGGTCTCCTTCCCTCTGGTTTCCCCACCAAGAACCTATACACCCCACATTCCTCTCCTCACAAAGAGTGTCTAAATATCTCAACATTTCCGACCAGAATTCTCAATAAAGTACAGAAATATTGAGCTAAAAATGTAGATAATTTAGAACAATACAGGGCCTACTACAATTTTTAAACTTTCAGTATTTAGTAGAGCTAGAAAGGAAATCCATGCTAGAATGCATTTCCAGAATGAGATTAGAAAAGAGTATTTTTTGTTTGATTTATTAAATACGGGGCCATCTTTGAGGTCTTTCTTATTGAACAATAAATCGATTCGGTACGCACACAACATTGTCATAGACAAACAGGAAATCATATTTTATATGCATGGTTCATTACCATCTGCACACAAGCTCACCGACTTTGTGTAAACGAGATCTCGTCCCATTACTTACACTAATAATAATTTTTCCGTGTTATACATATTTACTTACTTACTTACTTACTAATTTACTTACTTACTTACTTGTTGACTTACTTACTCCATGGTGCAGAGTTCTTCTTGAGAAGCTAACAGGTTTGCAGCTAGTCAAGAAATTCCCCGCATTTCACGGAACCCGAAGGTTCATTACCGCACTCACAAGCGTCCGCCACCTGTCTCTATCCTGGGCCAGCCCAATC
>Ga0123355_10013845_pt1 | contig 12575 bp, 8 predicted proteins | sample TergutEmb28metaG_3_FD_89872 | JGI IMG/M metagenome (GOLD analysis project Ga0123355, IMG submission 89872) | Embiratermes neotenicus P1 segment gut microbial communities from Petit-Saut dam, French Guiana - Emb289 P1 | ecosystem: Host-associated > Arthropoda: Insects > Digestive system > Gut ...
TGCCGGGTCGATGGTGTCACCGTCTCTGACCTGCGCGGAGGTTGTGCCCTCGGCCGCGCCGCCCTGGTTAACGATGAAGGTAACGGTGTGGATTATGCGTACCCACCTGGCAACAAAAACAATCGACGAATCGACGAGATAGTCTACAACTTCGCCGTGCATGCGTACATCTTCTGATATCAAATTGCCTTCATTGTCATGTACATCACGTTCAGGTATATGCCACCCGGCAAATATATAGCCTTCTTGTTGCACTATTGGGGTGCGGTTTGCGCCAATAACCAGCTCTGCCGCCGGTGCCGTCGGCAAAACGTAAAATGACGTAGGTATGTTGTTAGTAACGTTGCCTCCGTTAGGGTCGAAAACGACGCGCCATGTGGTCCTGTAGTTAATTTGGTAGTTTGTTAGATATTCGCCAAATGCGAAATCAGCATAGTTTATAGGCACAGGAAATAATCCTCCGCCTGCGGTATTGCCGGAGATTATGCCTAAGAATGTACCCGTTCTCGGCATGATATTTTGGTATGCGTCAAGAGGTAGTAGGCTTTCCGTCCTAGTCGGGCTAGCGAAAATACCGCCGCCGTCACCTGTTGTTGCCTCGTTGCCGGTAATAGAACCGCCGGTCATGCTAATTCGTGCATTTGGATAGATATTCACCCAAACACCGCCGCCGTCGTTTCTGGCTATATTATCGCGGATTTCACCATTCTGCATGTTAAATACGGCTCGTAAATCAACAAGTGCACCGCCATGCACGCGTACGCCGCCGCCGTTGATTGCCTCGTTGTTGCGTATCGTGCCGCCTTCCATTGTAAAGGTACCTTGTTCCACGCGTACGCCGCCGCCACTGCTGCCGCTGCTGTGTACGGCTCTGTTATCACGTATCGTACCGCCGAGCATGTTAAGTTCGCTGTCGACGCCTTGTAAAAGTACACCGCCGCCGCCTAAAGATCCTCGCGCCTCATTACCGTATATCTCCGTCGGTATGGCGACGTTGGCGTTGCTGATATTTACTCTGGCACGACTTCTGGTGGCTATGCCGCCGCCGTTTCCGTGTGATATATTATTGCGGATTATACCGCCGTACATATTGAAAAAATTACTTTCATCAGGCATTGTGCTGTTATTGTCTACCTGTACACCGCCGCCGCCCGTGCCGCTTGTTAAGGCAATATTTTCGCTTATTATACCGTTGTGCATATTAAATGTACCTTGACGCACGCTAACGCCGCCGCCGCGGTGGGTGGCTTGGTTGCGGTGTATCAGGCCGCCGTACATGTTAAATATGCTTAACGTACCCTGTAAAAATACGCCGCCGCCGCCTTGAGCGCTACCTGCTTCTGTGCCATGTGATTGGTTATACGATATTTCGCCGCCATGCATGTTGATAACGGTTCGAGTACCAACGGTAGTACCCGTAGCCAACGTTGAGTTAGTGGCTATACCACCGCCATTACCCATACCATGGTTACGGGTTATAACCGCACCGTCGTACATGTTAAATTCGGTATTTTTCCCTAGATGAACGCCGCCGCCGCTTGTACCCGTTGTGAAAGCGGTATTGTCAGAAATTTCCCCGCCGTGCATGTGGAATATAGCGTTGGACACCGTATTCCAACCAACGCGAATGCCGCCGCCGTACCTGGCTACGTTGCCGCTAATCGCCCCTCCCCACATGGTGAAAACGGTGCCAGTACCCAATAAAAGTACGCCGCCACCGCCTGTGGAACCTGATAGTGTGGGTGTTATATTATTTGAAATTTGACCGCTCCACATTGTAAGGGTTGGGCCAGGAGAGCCGGAAGCGTGTACGCCGCCGCCGCTGTTGGCGGTGTTGCCGATGATAACGGTATCCTCGTCATTAAAACCGACGCTGCCCATACTAAACGCGGAGATTCCGGATATAAATACGCCGCCGCCGCCGCCGGTGTCCGACGTGATGTAAGCCGTGTTACCTCTGATTGCGCCGCCTAGCATATTGAATGTAGCACCAAGGTTATTGCCTGTGGTAGTGGATTGGACGGCAACGCCGCCACCCTGCATCGCCGTATTGCCGCTGATTAAGCCGCCGTGCATAGTAAACGTGCCGCGGCTGTGCATGCGTACGCCGCCGCCAACGTTTCCGCTGCTTGTACCCACGGTGAAGTTGCCGGAAATTTCACCGTCATGTATGGTTATATTTGTGAATTGCGAGGTAGTCTCCTGAACGGCAATGCCGCCGCCTGTGCCGTTGGATTGGTTGCCTGTGATTGTACCGTAATGCATAATAAACACGCTGTTGTTGCCCAAAAATATACCGCCGCCGTGAGCGGTGGCTGTATTGTTTGTGATCAATCCGTTGTGCATATTAAAAGTCGCGCTTGGGTTTAGGTTTGTTGTTGCGGCAGTGGCCACGCCGCCGCCGCCGTTTGTTCCGCCAGTACCGTTTGCCGTATTGCCTGTTATTTCACCGCCGTGCATATTGAATGTTATGCGGTTATCTATAAATACACCGCCTCCGCGTGAGGAGGTTGTGTTGCCGGAAATTACAGCCCCATGATGCATATTGAATGTAGCGGCGGGAACGCTTGCGGATGAAACGATGCTAACGCCGCCGCCTTGCCCGGTTGCGTCGTTACCGCTAATTACAGCTCCGTAGTGCATGGTAAATGTGCCCATACCGTGCATACGCACGCCACCGCCCGTACCTGTGGTGTCGTTGCCGGAAATTTCGCCGCCCCACATGGTAAAATTAGTAACCTGTGTTGTGGTTTCGTGGATGCCAACACCACCACCGCTGCCGCCTGAGATGTTGCCGGTGATTAGGCCGCCGTGCATATTAAATGAACTGTTATTGCCTAAACGCACGGCACCGCCAAGGCCTATGGCGTGGTTGCCCCTTATCGTGCCGCCGTACATAGTCAGTATGCCGCTGGGGGTATTTGAGCCGACGCCTTCAAAATTTATGCTTCCGCCGCCGCCGGAAACTGAACCGTTGCCTTGCAGTACAAAACTGTTGGCTCCTTCATTGTTTAGTTCACCCAAAGTGAGGTTGCCGCCAACGTTTGTGGTGCTACCCGCGCCTGGAGCCATTACGTTAAAATGGCGGGAATTGGAGGGCGCGGTAAGTATGTGTTCGCCAAGCCCGTCGGAGATTAAGGTTACATGCCTATTAATGGGAATGGTAATCGTGTTGGGCATAGTGAAGGAATCTGTTAGGACTATCGTAATATCGTCGGTAATGGGTAAAAGAGCGGATAATGCAACGTCGTTGCCGACATAGTGTCTGGCGCCGCTAAGCGGCATTATCGGTATAAATTCTTCAATTGTTAAATTGAGCGTATATGGGCTTTGGGTATAACTTTCCCCGTTGTAGGCACGTAAAGTCCATTCCCCCGTATCCGACGGAGAGACATAGTCGAACCATAGATCTGCACGCGATGTGCTGTCGGCAAAAAGAAATGTAACGCCCTTGTCCGTTCTCCTTACACCGTTTTGGTACCACCATAATGATATATCCGTATCAATGTGGCCATCAAATTCAGCTGCATATACGCGTACTGGACTAAATGAAAACCAATTAAAAAGCCCTCTCCAAAAACCCAAGGAGGGAGGAGTTTCACCATGAGTACTGTCATCTATTTCATCGTACTCATCTGCCTCGTAAGGTTCTTCCAAATCATCATACTCATCGGTTTCTTCTATATTTTCAGTTTCAAATTCATACTCAATTTCTTCGTCTTCTTCATCTGCATAAATTTCATACTCATTTTCATATTCATTTTCGGAATCATTTTTATTATCGTCTTCATATTCGTCGTTCTTATCGGTCTCGCTTTCAGTTTCGGTTTCATCTTTTACTTCCGCGTCATCAACTCCGATATCATTTGGCGGGTCTAAATCATCTCCCGGCTCGTCATCATACCCATAATCCTGCTGATAGGGTGGGTAGTCTGGATACGGTGATGGCGGCGCAGGCTCAAAGGGAGTTATGTCGTGCGATATTGCCGTAACATACATAAAAAACGCAACATCCCTTTCCCCGGTGGGTACAGTTGCTTCCATTGGGAAATTACCTGGGGTGAATGATACGTCTATAATAGATTCGCCGGATTGAAGGTTTGCCGCCCCTATATCAACATCGGAATGCAGGGTATGAATGTCTGCCACCCATACACCTATCATGATAATGAACGCCAGAAGCATCGCCGTGGCATTTTTAAAAGTTTTTGACTTAAACATTTTTATTCCCCCAAAATCAATCTTCATGACGTTTTATCATTTCGTTATATGAAAAACCAGACATTAGTCTGTATCAATACCTTATGGATTCATATCGGAAGTGCGTATGCTTTAGCATACCCCGACAAAGAAAAACTAGTACATCCAGCACTTTGTTATGAAGAAGGTAAGTTTTGTAATTATATAATTACCAGTGTATCTATTAATAATGCAGACAAGTTGGAATGCTATAGCTGATATATTTTACCGACAACATAACATTTTGCACCATTTTTCACCAATTGTCAACAAGAATATAAAATTTTACAATTATAACTTATTAAAATCTTGATATGATAATTGAAATATGGTATAATAATTAAAGGTGAGTATATGAAAACACGAACAGAACGGGATTCCATAGGTGAAAAGGAAATCCCATTTGTTGCATATTACGGCATAAACACGGCGCGCGCGGCCGAAAACTTTTCGATTACCGGCCGCCCAATGCGACCGGAGATGATACGCTCAATCACTCGCATAAAAAAGGCCGCCGCCATCACGAACTTTGAGTGCGGGCATCTTGAGAAGGATAAGGCTGACGCGATACAGATTGCTTGTAACGAGATTTTGGCCGGCCGCTTCCACGGCGACTTTATCGTTGACCCTATTCAGGGTGGCGCGGGTACGAGCTTTAATATGAATGCCAACGAGGTTATCGCTAACCGCGCGATTGAGCTTCTTGGCGGCAAAAAGGGCGATTATGATATAATCAGCCCTAATGACCATGTAAACTACGGGCAAAGCACGAACGACGTTTTCCCCTCGTGCGGGCGGCTGGCTACGTTGTCGCTTCTTAACCACGCAACCTTTCAACTGGAACGCCTACACGCAGCTTTTAGGGACAAATCGCACGAGTTTGACGGCGTTATAAAAATGGGTCGCACGCAACTGCAGGACGCAGTACCGATACGCCTAGGGCAGGAGTTCCGTGCATATGCCGCCGCCATTAAACGGGATCTTGAGCGTTTTGAGATAGTTAAGACGGGTATGAGTGTGCTTAATCTTGGTGGTACGGCTATAGGCACAGGGCTTAACGCTGACCCGGTTTATGTTAAGACGGTGGTTGGTAATTTATCGAAAGTTTGCGATATACCCCTTACCCAAGCCGAAGACTTAATTGACGCTACCCAGAACCTGGACGAATTCGTATTCATTTCCGGCATTTTAAAGGCTTGCGCGGTTTCTCTGTCAAAGATCAGCAATGACCTGCGCCTCATATCGTCCGGGCCACGCGCCGGTATCGGCGAGATTAATCTGCCGCCGCGCCAGCCTGGCTCCAGCATTATGCCAGGTAAGATTAACCCGGTTATCCCAGAGGTCGTAAACCAAGTCGCCTTCAACATCATCGGCAATGATATCGCAATTACGATGGCGGCGGAGGCTGGTCAGCTAGAGCTTAACGCCTTCGAGCCGATAATTTTCTTCAAGATATTCGAATCGCTGATTACGCTGACAAACGCAGTGCGTACTTTTGTGGACAATTGCGTTATGGGCATTACCGTCAATGAGGAGCATTGCAAGTTGGCGGTGGAGAACAGCGTTGGGATAATAACCGCGCTTAATCCGCATATAGGGTACGAGAAATCAGCCTATTACGCTAAAGAGGCTGTCGCGACAGGTGCAACTGTGCGTGAGCTTATTTTGCGGGATGAACTTCTATCACCTGCTGAGCTTGATAAAATCTTAGATCCATACAGCATGACGGAATTGCGTGAGATCGTATAAGTGTACAACTGCATAAACTTAAAGGGGTTTTAGATAATGAAACGAACAAAAAGAGCTATTGCATTAGGTGTTTTCGTTGTGGTTATACTGTTTTTTGCCGCATGCGACAGATCCGCAGAAGAATCGGGATACACCGTCGGAAATATTTTTACAGTAGATGACATCCAAGACAACCCAGCCGACTTTGCTGGTACGATAACTCTAATTGGTGTTGTCGGCCATTCTGTCTCGCATGATTTTTTATTGAGGAACGAGGCGGGCACATTTGTCGTTCAAATCGATTATCGAGGTAACCAGGCGCTACCACAAGTAGGTGATAGAGTATCGGTTGAAGGCCGACTTGCCGAAATGCGTGCCTGTTGCGGCCCGGGATTTGAAGTGGTATCTATGCGGTTTGAAGAGGCTGGAAATTAGCTATGAACACGTTTAAACTCGCGCTTAAGAACATGGTGCGCCGCAGGGGTAGGTTCGTATTTACGCTTTTGGGCATAACCATCGGTATGGCGTCCTTTGTGGCTCTTTTGTCCATGGGAAATAACCTGCGGTCAGAAGTAACCCGGCAGGCGGATGAATTAGGTGCTGACATAATCGTTATGGGTAGGGTTGATTGTCCGTTCATCCACCGTGCCGTTTTGGCGGGGGAGCAATTGCCTGAATCCGTACCGCGCGAAGTCGTTGCTCGGATCGCGGGGATAGACGGTATAACGGCCGCCGTCCCTTACCTTACACTTGGTGCGTCGATACAACAAACGCCGATAACGCTTATCGGCATATTGCCTGATGAAATGAAAGCGCATAGAGGGTGGGGCGTGGGCAACGGAACGTTTTTTGAAAGCGAGCTGGAGCGGTCCGTAGTTATTGGTTCCGGCATCGCCTCCAGGTTTGAGCTTTCAGTAGGTATGAAGCTGACGTTTAGGGGTTTAGATTTCCCAATTGCGGCTATACTGAACGAAACCGGAAGTAACGACGACATATCCGTTTTCATGCCACTCAGCATAGCGCAGGAAACGTTCGGTCTGGACGACTATGTGTCCTTTATAGCCGTGACCGTTGATGACGTAATAAATATAGAACGATACATAGCCGCCATAATGGATATTGCCAACCTATCAGTTTCGACGGATGAAGAGCTTTTAAGCTCCGTCTTGCTTATACTTGGCTCGCTTAATATAACATTGCAGTTGATTGCGGGCGTTGCTTTGGTTGCTGCGGCTTTTGGCATAATAAACACTATGTTGACGGCGATCTACGAACGGCGGCGCGAAATTGGCATACTCCGCGCGGTTGGCGGTAAAAGCGGCGTGATATTCAGGATATTTATACTGGAGTCGGGTTTATACGGTTTTTTGGGTGGCTTATTTGGTTTTGCGGTTGGTTTTGTGGTGTCACGCGCGGCCGCTCCATTAATTCAGCAAAATGAATTTGTGTCCGTACTTGGCAACCCTGATACCGCGGTTGTGTTTTCCGCTGCGTTATTGTTTACAGTGCTTGGTCTTTCCGTTTTAATCGCCGTTATATCCGGGCTGTACCCAGCATGGAGGGCGTCAAGACTTACCCCCATGGAGGCGATTAGGAATGTCTGATTTTGTCATAGAAACGGAAAATTTAGAAAAGGTGTACGGCAACAAAGAAAGAACCCACGCGCTTAGGGGTATCAGCATAAAGGTGCCGAGGGGGTCGTTCTGTTGCATAGTTGGCCCTTCCGGGCATGGGAAAAGTACGCTCTTGCAACTTATCGGGGCTTTGGACAAACCAACAAGCGGGCGCGTATCAATTGATGGGGTAGATATATCATCCTTGAGTGATAATAAGCTGTCAGAGGTTAGGAGTAAAAAAATCGGATTCGTGTTCCAATTCTTCAACCTGCTAGAAAACCTTACTGTTAAGGAAAATATACAAACCGCCATGATGTTTTCAAAGGATAACAAAAAAGATACCGGTAAACGGGCACTGGGGCTTTTGGGTGTGGTTGGTTTGTCTGACAAGGCAAATTCCAAACCATCAGAACTTTCAGGTGGGCAACTGCAACGGGTTGCAATCGCAAGGGCGTTGGCAAACGATCCGCCAATACTCTTGATGGACGAGCCTACCGGAAATCTTGATACCGAGTCGGAAAAAGATGTTATGGAGCATATCATTAACATCCATAAAGCGGGCAAAACCATTGTATTTGTAACGCATAGCAACGAAATAGCCGATAGAGCGGAATTATTATTTGAAATTCGTGACGGAAAATTAAAGGCGGATTATGCAGAATAAATTTTTATACTACCCAGGTTGCACATTAAAAACGAAGGCGAAAGAGTTGGATGGCTTTGCGCGCAAATCCCTTGAGCTTCTAGGTGTCGTTGTTGAGGAGGTACGGGAATGGCAGTGCTGCGGCGCGGTATACCCAGAGGCTAGGGATGAGCTGGCGGCACGGTTGTCTGCAGTACGCGTACTTGTACAGGCGCGGGATACGGGTTTGCCTGTGTTGACGCTTTGTTCTGCATGCCACCACGTACTTAAACGCGTGAACGACGATATACGTAACGACGCCGAAATCCGTAACAGAATCAACAATTACTTAGATCTGCCTGCGCCGTATCGCGGAGAGGCGGAGGTATTTCATTTTGTAGAGGTTTTGCGGGACGGAATTGGGTTTGACGAATTTAAAAAGCACGTGCAGAATCCGCTTCAAGGCCAAAAACTTGCGGCGTATTACGGCTGTATGCTTCTTCGCCCTGCGGAGGTTATGCAGTTTGACGATGCGGAGAACCCAAAGATTGTAGAAGAGTTTATTGCTGCGCTTGGCGGAATCCCCGTCAAGTATGCCATGCGGAACGAGTGCTGCGGGTCGTACGGCACGCTAACGGATGCGGTGAAAACGACGGAGCTTAGCGGAAATGTTAAAGCGTCGGCGGCAGGGGAGGGTGCGGATGTTATCGTGACATTCTGTCCGCTATGTAAGTATAATTTGGATTTGGTTAAAGATGAAGGAGTAAAGGTTAAGTATTTCACAAAAGTAGTTTATGAGTCATTAGGAAATGCAGATTAAGTTGTAAAGGAATTGTTTAAAAAGAGACATATGGAAATTGTAATTATAAATGAAGATAAAAAGCGATTTATTGATTTGCTTTTGCTTGCCGATGAGTCGGAAGAAATGATAGATAAATATTTGGGTCGGGGAGAATTGTTTGCCCTGTATGATAGTGAGCTGCGAGGGGTCTGTGTCGTTACGTGTGAAAGCATTGATACATGCGAGCTTAAAAATATAGCAGTATATGAAAAGTGGCATGGTATGGGATATGGCAGCAAGCTCATTCAATATATTTCAGAGTTTTACAGGAGTAAATATAAAACTATGATGGTTGGGACAGGTGATGTCTCAAAAAGCATACGGTTTTACGAAAAAAATGGATTTTGCCTTTCGCATAGAATCCATAATTTTTTTACGGATAACTACGACCACCCTTTGATTGAAGATGGGGTGCAGCTTGTGGATATGGTTTACTTGAAGAAAGCGTTATAATGGTAAAATGACATAGAAGTGAGGAAAACCATGACAAATACGGCCATCCGCCCAGAACACCCGCGCCCACAAATGAAGAGGGGCGAAAATGATTGGATTAACCTTAACGGTATATGGGATTTTGAGTTCGACTTTTCCCGTAGCGGTTTAGACCGCAAATTTTATGAAACTGGTGTGTATACAAAGCAAATTACGGTACCGTTTTGCCCGGAGTCTATCCTGTCCGGCATTGGATTTACGGATTTTATACCGGCGTGCTGGTACCGCCGTACGGTTGATATCCCTTCACACAGGCTAAGTGGCACAGTCCTTCTTCATTTCGGTGCAGTGGACTATTTTTGTGCCGTTTACATAAACGGCAAACGCGCTGGTAGTCACAAGGGCGGGTATTCGTCGTTTAATTTCGATATTACAAGCTATCTTACCCCCGGCGAAAATACTATCGTCGTATACGTTGAGGACGATGTGCGAGGCGGCAAACAGCCGCGCGGCAAGCAATGCCCAGACTTTAACTCCCGCGGGTGCGATTATACACGCACAACGGGTATTTGGCAAACAGTTTGGCTTGAGTTTACGCCGAAACAACGTATCGTCAGCTATAAAGCCGTGCCGGATGTAAACAATTGTGCTGTCGATATAACATTAAAGCTTGCAGGGGATACGAACGGTATGGCCGTCAACGCTTCAGCGTCCTTTAATGGAAGCGGTATGGGCAGCGTGGAAGCCATTGTAAATGGGAATACTGCCGCCTTGCGGCTTAATCTTAAAGAATCACATATATGGGATGCCGGCGTACCGAACTTATATGATTTATCATTAGAGCTAAAAAATGCCGGTGAAGCTATAGATAACGTCAACGGTTATTTCGGACTCAGAAGTGTTTACATAAAAGACGGCTCGATTTACTTAAACAACCGCCCACTCTTTCAACGTCTTGTACTGGATCAAGGCTTTTATCCGGACGGTATCTATACCGCACCGACAGACGAGGCTTTGAAGCGCGACATAGAAATCTCCATGGCTTTAGGTTTTAACGGTGCACGCCTTCACGAAAAGGTTTTTGAAGAGAGGTTTTTATACCATGCGGATAGGTTAGGTTACCTTGTATGGGGAGAGCATGCAAATTGGGGCTTAGACATTACGGTTCCAGATGGGCTTCACAACTTTTTGCCGGAATGGCTGGAAGTTATGGAGAGGGATTTTAACCATCCATCAATCATAGGCTGGTGCCCATTTAACGAAACGTGGGACATGGACGGCCGCAAACAATATGACGACACGCTGCGTGTGGTTTACCTTGCCACTAAAGCTGCCGACCCAACAAGGCCCGTAATAGACACAAGCGGCAACTTCCACGTAATTACAGATATTTACGATATGCACGATTACGACCAAAATGTAGAATCGTTTGAGAAAAAGTATAAATACTTGAAAAAGGGCGAAATCCATGAAATGTACCCGCATCGCCAGAAACATGAGGAGCAGCCGTTCTTCGTCAGCGAATACGGCGGTGCATGGTGGAGCAATGAGGCTAAAGACAAAAATGCAAGCTGGGGTTATGGCGATAGGCCCACTTCCGTTGAAGAGTTTTTAGCGAGGTACACAGGCTTAACGGATGCGCTTCTCAGCTCAGAAGGCATTTGCGCTTTTTGCTATACGCAGCTTTATGATATAGAGCAAGAAGAAAACGGCCTGTATACCTATGACCGCAAACCCAAATTTCCGCAGGATGTGTATGACGCGATTAGAACCGTTAATACGAAGAAGGCGGCGATTGAGTGATTTGCTTGTGAAGATAATTTATTAAGTACGGGAGATTATTATGCCAGATATAAATTCATTTACAAAGACATTCCCCTTTGATAAAACAAAGGCGGCTGGGTATTTGAGGCAATGGGAAGATTTGTGCAAAAAAGACAGTGGCAAGTTATGGGGAGTTAGCTTGTATGTACCGTTTGTAATTATTGACGAAGAAACGCGGGATATTGTGGTAAACCAAGACGGTTTCGGAGATAAATTTCCTGAGGAACTTGTAGCAGGTACCACAGCAATCAAACATAAAGATCAATTTTGGGCAACAGCTAATTGGAACGCAGTTGAAAGATATGGAGATGATGGTACAGAACGGATGGAAATGTTTGTTCACGAGGCATTTCACGCGCTTCAACCGTCTTTGTTCGGTGGTGAAACCGATTTTGGTTCAAATGCTCATTTAAATGAACTGGAAGCGCGGGTTTTATTTCTTGTAGAAATGAGTGCACTTTTAACAGCAATAAAAAGTAGTGGTGAAGCGCGTTTTATTGCCGCTCGCTCTGCGTTGTATGCACGAATGAAAAGACGCGAGAAATACGGTTCTATGGCAGAAGCACCTGCCGAGCTGATGGAAGGAACAGCAAATTACACACAGTATATGGTAGTTAATCCTAACGCGTATATACCGTATTTAGAAAATGAAGTTGAAAAAACTCAAGGTGATGGTATAGCTAGAAATTTTGGGTATTTTTCTGGAGCGATGTATTGCTATGTGCTTGATGTCTTTGGGGTTAATTGGAAGCCAGGGTTGACATGGGATTCAGATTTGGGTGAAATTCTAAGTGCAGAAATCGGCGTACCGACAGAACCGACTTGCTTTTTTGATGAAAAATACAAAAATATTATGGGTATAGAAATAAAACTCCAAGAGGAAAAAGATAGAAAGATATATACAATAATTAATAATTTTACCACAAGGCCGATCTTGCGCTGTTCGCTGGAATCGGACAGAGGCGGCACTAATATGTTTATCCAACTTCCTAATTTTGGTGAAATTCGTCGCGGCGTATTGCAATGCAGTGGCGCATTTGGCAGAATGTTTGTTAATAGTTTTGATGAACTGATGAAAGTGCTCCAGAGTGATGGGGAGTTTGATTTTTTAGAACATAAAGACGGTTACTGTGCTGTATTCGCCGAAGGATTGCAAAATGACGGTAAAAAAGTGACTGGCGCGTATTGGACGATGGAATTAAACGAAGGTTATGAAATTGTTGCTGACGGCAATAATTATGAAGTGCGAAAGATATAAATGTTATCAGCGTAA
>Ga0123355_10013846_pt1 | contig 12574 bp, 9 predicted proteins | sample TergutEmb28metaG_3_FD_89872 | JGI IMG/M metagenome (GOLD analysis project Ga0123355, IMG submission 89872) | Embiratermes neotenicus P1 segment gut microbial communities from Petit-Saut dam, French Guiana - Emb289 P1 | ecosystem: Host-associated > Arthropoda: Insects > Digestive system > Gut ...
CGGTACGCCCGGCTTCGGCGAAAACGAATTTTGCCGGCGGATACTGCCGCTGGTGGGTGCGGATCGGCCACTGTTCGTCGTACAGGTTGAAGATCGGCGAAACTGAGACGACGTCCATATTGGCCTCGTAATACGCCTCCAGTGTGCCCACGTCGCGCCAGTACAGCGCTTCTTTTCTGTTTTCGTCGATGAAGTCGTAGGCGCACACGCGGTAGTCGTCGACCATCTTGGGGAGAATGTCTTTGCCGAAATCGTGGCTGGACTGCGGATTCTCCGCGTCTTTCAGCAGCACCGGGATGAGAACGTCGGCGTTGAACAGGTACACGCCCATCGATCCCGCCACTTTTTCTGGATTCAGGGGTGAACGTAGGGCGGTGATCTTGGGTTTTTCGTCGAAGCCGTGAATGCGGCCGTCCTTATCGACATCCACCACACCAAAGTGACGAGTTTGTTCCGGATCGATCTGAATGGTGGAGAGGGTGACGTCGGCCCCGGAGTCGAGGTGCTGTTTCAGCATCTTGCCGTAGTCCATCTTGTAGATGTGGTCGCCGGACAGAATCAGCACATGCTTTGGTTGCTCGGAGCCGATCGAATAAATGTTCTGGTAAACGGCATCGGCCGTCCCCTGATACCACTGGTCGCTGACGCGTTTCATCGGCGGCAGCACTTCGATGAACTCTCCGACCTCGCGGCCCAGAATGTTCCAGCCTTCGCGGATATGGCGGTTGAGAGAAAGCGCTTTGTATTGCGTAAGAATGTAGACGCGGCGCAGGTCGGAGTTCAGGCAGTTGGAAAGCGTGATGTCGATTATGCGATAGATGCCACCGAAGGTGACTGCCGGTTTGGCCCGATCGCGAGTGAGAGGATAGAGCCGCTCGCCGGCTCCGCCTGCCAGTAGAACCCCGAGAGTGTCTTTCATCCCAAACCCTCAGATTCCGCGGCTGTGTTCGTCGGCCTGCGGGAATCTTTGCCTTACGCACGGCAGGTGCGAGGAGAAAACAGTAGATGGTAGCACAGGTCGGCAAGGTTGCCGCTGCCGCTCGCGCAGTTCGTATAATGCACCTGCTGATTTCTGGCGGAGGATAAATGAGCAGGCCGGAGCCTACAAATAAGAAAGGCGCTTTCTCCCCGATCGGTTCGCGTGGCGGAGATGGAGCGCTCGGTCTTGACACCGACATTACGCGGCGCGATTTCTTGAACTCGACGCTTCTGGCTTCGGGAGCGCTTTTGCTGAACCCTGCGTCGCCGGCTCAACTGCTTGCTCAGCAGGCAAGCAGCAGCGGACCGTCAAGCGATGACTGGACCGGCTACGGCGGCGTGGGCGACTACGCCGACTCCAACGGCAATACGACCGCAGTACTCGAAGCCGGACACCGCATTCGCGACGGCGAGTTCGAGACCCTCCCCACGCACCTGATCGACACCGGAGAGATGTATGACTGCGTGGTTGTCGGCGGAGGCATCAGCGGTCTTGCTGCGGCGTTGATGTTTCAGCGCAAGGCCGGGGAAGGCCAGACCTGCCTCGTGCTCGACAACCATCCCGTTTTTGGCGGTGAGGCCAAACGCAACGAGTTTCTGGTCGACGGCCGCCGCCTGACCGGCCATCAAGGTTCGGCGCTGTTTCAGGTAACCTATCCCGAAAGTTTCATCGCGCGATTCTATGATTCGATCGGCCTGAAGGCGCCGCGTCTCGAATATCAAAAGTGGACCGGTCCCGACCCCGAGATCCGGCTTGAACGCACTCCATATCTGGGTTCTGCGCCTTTTGGCCTCTATTTCGGAGCGAAGTTCGGCCACAGGCAGGGGGTCTGGCTGACCGATCCCTGGGGCACGAAATTGGAGGGCGCCCCCATTTCGGCGAAAGCCCGGGAGGAGTTGCTGAAGTATCAATCGCCTGCACCGTCGCGCGCGCCGGTGCCCGAATACCGCGGCGACCCGATCTCGCGCCGGCTCGACACGATGACACTCGAGGACTACCTGATCGAGCGGCACGGCATCAGCCGCGAAACCGTCCGAACGTTTCTCTTCGATGAAGGCAGCGCCTTCGGTCTTGGTCCCGACGCTCTTTCTGCCTACACCGCATACGCCTTCGATGGTCTCGGGGCTTTCGCCGAGGATGGCACCGAGATGTTTCCCGACGGCAACAGCGGAATCGCCCGCCTCATCGTGAAGACGCTGATTCCGCAGTCGATTGCCGGCGAACGCTCGCTTGAAAACATATGCCGCAACCCGGTGGACTTTGCGGCGCTCGATCGCGCCGGCGCCCGGGCTCGCATCCGTCTCGGTTCGACCGCCGTTTGGGTCAAACATGACGGCGATCCGGCGAAGTCAGAATCGGTGACCGTCGCCTACACGTGTAAGGGAAAAACCTGTCGGGTGAAGGCGCGTTCCGTGGTCATGGCGGGCGGAAGCTGGACCACCAGGCATATTGTCCGCGACCTTCCTGACGACCGCAAAGCGGCATACGGGCAGTTCTATCGCTCGCCTTGCATGGTGGCCAATGTTGCCGTCCGGAGCTGGCGCTTCCTTTACACGATGGGAATCTCCGGCTGCCAGTGGTTTGAAGGCCTCGGAAGCTACATCCAGGTCCGCAAGCTGGCCCTTTGCGGGGCGGACTCGCCGACGATCGGGCCGGATTCGCCGGTTGTGCTCACCCTCAAAGTCCTGTACCCCCACGCCGGGCACACGACCGAAGAGCAAGGACACCTGGGCCGCGCAGAAATGATTTCGACTCCGTTTCGCGAATACGAGCGGCAGATTCGGCAGCAGTTCACCGATATGTTCGCGCGCACGGGTTTCGACGCATCGCGCGACATCGCCGGAATCATTCTGAACCGCTGGGGCCACGCCTATGCCAGCCCCGCGCCGGGTTTCTACTTCGGCAAAGATGGCCAACCCGCGCCGGGAGACGTTCTTCGAGCCGCACCCTTCGGAAGAATTGCCTTCGCGAACGTGGACCTTTCCGGGATGCCCGATCACAAATCCTCGATCATTGAGGGCGATCGCGCGGTCCGACAGCTGCTCGACCGGGTATTGAGCTAAAGCCGATGGCTGGACATGCCAGTGCGGGAGTGCGACGCGCCAAGCGCATCGTATCGCATTGGAAGAATCTCCCCGCCCGCAACGGCCGGGACTATTTGTCCTTGTCGCTTTTGTCTTCGTCGATCCTGATGCGCAGGGACTTCAGGAACTTCAGATCCTGATCGCTGACCTTGAATTCCGGGTTGGTCGACAAAGTAGTGACCAGCGAGGTCTTGTCGGGCGCCTTCTCGCCCTGCTTGCTGACACCGATAGTGGCCTCAAGCACCAGGAAAATGTCATATCCCCCTTCTTTGATACGGGATACAACTTCAGAGATTTGCTCAGAGTCCGAAAGAGATTCATTGATGGCGTCGCCGAGCTCTTTCATCAGTTGCTTAAGTTGTGGGTCCACTGAGCCTCCCCAGGGAAAATTGCCAGCCTATCAGATGCCGCCGGCGGCAGGTTCGGTTCACCGCCAACTTGCGTGGGCTCATTGTAGCGCCGCAGGCTGTTAAAATCGAGGCCGTGGGCAAAGTTTCCGGTTGGCGAAAAGCAGGTATCGCGGTGCGGGTGGCACGCAATCAGGTAGGCCGCAGCCGCACCGTCAAAGCCGCCACCGGTGCCGTGCGCACCACGGCCCGCTCCGCCGGCCGCGTGCTGCACCAGCTCTGGCTTGAGGTCATGGGCTTCATTTTCCTGGTGATGGCCCTCCTCTTTGGCAGTGCCTCGGTCAGGGAATATGGAAAGTATCATGCGGGACAGCCTGTCGGTGGACGGCTGGCTCTGGGAATCATCGTAACCTTGACTTTTGGCTGGTTTGCCCTGAGTTCGTTCTTGAGAGCGGCACGAAAAAGCCACCGGCCGTGAAGACATTGCCTGAGACGGCAGACCCACCAGCCGGCGAGTGGTCAAAACTGATGGCGGAAAAGCTGAAATCCGGTCCGGAGGTCACCGCGGACGTTGAAACTTCTTCCCACATTCCGGTAAAGCCGCTCTACACCCCAGCCGACCTCAAACACTCCGACTACGAAAGCGAAGTAGGCTACCCCGGCGAATACCCTTTCACCCGCGGCGTGCAGGCGACAATGTACCGCGGCCGGCTTTGGACCATGCGGCAATACGCCGGCATGGGCGACGCCGGGGAGTCCAACAAGCGCTACAAGTACCTGCTGGCCAACGGGACGACCGGCCTCTCGGTCGCGTTCGATCTGCCCACGCAGATTGGCATGGATTCGGATCATCCGCTGGCGATGGGAGAGGTCGGCAAGGTCGGCGTGGCGATCGATTCGATCGAAGACATGCAGCGGCTCTTCGATGGCATCGAGCTGACCACGATTTCGACCTCGATGACCATTAATGCCACCGCCTCGATTCTGCTGGCGCTCTACGTTGCAGTGGCGAAAAGGCAGGGCGGCGACATCCGTAAACTCTCGGGGACCGTGCAGAACGATGTGCTGAAGGAATACATAGCACGAGGTACCTACATCTATCCGCCCGAGCAGGCGATGCGCGTGATTACCGACATGTTCGCCTGGGCGAACGAGAACGTGCCGGAGTGGAACACGATTTCGATCTCCGGCTATCACATGCGCGAGGCAGGATCGACCGCCGTGCAGGAAGTGGCCTTTACTTTGGGCAACGGCATGGCTTATGTGGAAGCGGCGATCCGAGCGGGGCTTGACATCGACAAGTTCGCGCCGCGGCTGTCGTTTTTCTTCAACGCGCACAGCAATTTTCTGGAAGAAGTAGCCAAATTCCGCGCCGCCCGCCGCATGTGGGCACGCATCATGCGCGAGCATTTCAAGGCCAGGAATCCGCGCTCCTGGATGCTGCGCTTTCACACCCAGACCGCCGGTTCCACCTTGACCGCACAGCAACCGGAAAACAACATCGTCCGCACGGCGATTCAGGCCATGGCGGCGGTGCTGGGGGGAACACAGTCGCTGCACACCAATTCTTATGACGAGGCGCTGGCCTTGCCCACAGAGCAGGCCGCCCGCATAGCGCTGCGCACCCAGCAGATCGTGGCCTATGAGTCAGGCGCAGCGCAGACGATCGATCCGCTGGCCGGATCGTATTACCTGGAGACGTTGACCGACGAAATCGAGAAGCGGGCCGCGGAATACCTGGGCAAGATCGAGGTACTCGGCGGAATGCTGAAGGCCATCGAGCGCGGCTTCGTACAGCAGGAAATTCAAAACGCAGCGTACGAGTATCAGCAGAAAGTCGACAACCAGGAAGCGATCGTGGTGGGCGTGAACCGTTTCGAGGTGGAAGAAGAGAAGCCGATTCCCATTCAGCGCATCGATCCTTCTCTGGAGCCAAAGCAAATCGAGCGCGTACGAGCACTGCGGGCGGGACGCGATGCGGGGCCATGGAAGGCTGCGCTGGCCGGTGTAGAGGATGCGACGCGGTCGGGGGCGAACCTGATGCCGAGAATTCTGGGCGCCGTCGAGGCTCGTGCGACCGTGGGTGAGATCTCTGACGCCATGCGACACGTGTTTGGCGAGTACAAGGAAGCAATTGTGATCTGAGGCGTGCGCTGACTCCGTGAAGGAGTGTGTGACTTTGGCCGGCACAGCAAAGGATCCTGGTCTCGCTGTCCGCGGGCTCTTCGCCCGGGCCGTGTTGATCGCTCTAGTCCTGCCAGTCCACGCCCATGCCCAGGATCAGTTTCCGCCTTTGCGATCCGAATCGAACGTTGTCGAAGTCCCTACCCTTGTGAGGACCAAGGCCGGGGAGATCACCTACGGACTCACCGCCAGAGACTTCCTCATCGAGGACGACGGAGTTGAACAGGAAGTCACTCTGAACGAATCCCCCGAACGCGAGCCGGTGTCACTGGTCGTCGCCATACAGGTTGGACGCAAGGCATCGTCGCAGTTCAAAAAGAGAACCGATCTTTCTCTGTACGACCGCTTTTATTCCGAGGAGGAGAGAAAGGACTGTCGCAAGAGACGACACCCATGCCCAACGGCCATAGCCGGCCTTGGTTCGATACTGGCCGCCTATATGGAAGAGACCAGGGGCGAGGTGGCGCTGGTAACCTTCGACAGCCTGGTGTATTTATTTCAGGGTTTTACCAACGACGCCGCAAGAATCTTGGAAAGACTGACGAAACTGACGCCCGGCGATGACGGCGCTCGGATCCTGGATGCAGTGAGTTATTCTGCGAGACTTCTTGATACGCGTCCCCCAGGCCGCCGACGCATGATCGTCCTCATCAGCGAGAGTCGTGACCATGGAAGTCAGACCGCAACCGTCCCGGAAATTGCTCGTCAGCTTGCATCCAGCAATACGCTTGTTTCGAGCCTCACATTCTCGCCCTTGAGGGCGGAGTTCCTGGAGGACTTGAGAGCAACGCCGTCGGAGGAACCGTTCGATCTGCTGGGTCCCCTCCGTGCTTCCGTCGGGAGCCTGCGCAAGGACGTCGCGCGGGCCGTGTCGGACGTGATGGGCGGTGAAGACCGGAAATTCAAGGACAAGTTCACGTTTGACGCCGCCCTTCAATCGGTGGTGAACGACGTTCGAGGCCGCTATCAGCTGAGCTTTCGGCCCAGAAATCCGAGACCCGGGCCGCACGCGATCCGAGTCCGACTGCGTGATCCGCAAAAAGACCTGGTGTTGAGGTCGCGTACCGAATACTGGGCGGTGGCTCCGCCCTGATTTAGAAAATCGGCGGGTCAGCGTTGCCTGACGGCGATGGAGAGCAGGGCAGCGGCGGTCTCCACAGAATCTCTATTGCCCATTGATTTTATGCAGGTTGGGCTTGCATTTCGGCAACGGCGGCGTCAAGGTGGGCCAGCGTCTGTTCCACTGTCAGCGAATACATCTCGCGACCGACGCCTTCACCCGACTCCAGCGCAGTCTTCAGATAATGTCCGGCGATCTCCACGCCCAGCGAATCGGTGATGTGCTTGCCGGTGCGTTTCTGGTATTCCACCCAGGCCGGATGGGGCAGAGCGACCCAGACTCCTCGTCCATCGACCAGGAACTTGTAGTCCACGGCGTCGGCGTGCCGCGTGGCGATGGCGACGATCTGCGCCTGGTAGGCGCAATGGACTTTTTTCTTGGTCCAGCGGTCGGTGGCGGTGAAGTCAGCGAACATGGATAAAACTATAGCGGAGCGGCGTATTTCCGGGCAAACCAATAGGTCATGCGACCTCGTTGTCCGTGTCCTTCTGCAGCACACTTGACCCTGCCTACGGGGCGCTGCTATACATCTGGCCGCCACCCAAAGGTCCTCATGCCGAGACTCGCCCGTTGTGTCATCACTCTATTGATCCTGGTTGCGGCCGCCGGCGCAGCCGACAAACGGACTGCTGCCAAGCCAGCCCACCCGCGCTTTGAGATTTCCTTTCCCAAGGAAAGGAGCGCCACCCCCCTCGACGGCCACGTACTCCTCTTGATCTCGAACAATGACGAAGAGGAGCCACGGTTTCAGATCAGCTTCATGACCGCGCTGTCCGAGCAAGTGTTCGGCGTTGATGTTGACGCGCTCGCCCCAGGATCCCCGGCGGTGGTTGACGCCTCTACGCTCGGTTATCCGGCTGAGAGCCTGAGTGATCTTCCCTCGGGCGATTACTGGGTGCAAGCGGTGCTGAACATCTACGAGACGTTCCATCTGGGCGACGGGCGTATGCTGAAGCTGGCTCCCGACAACGGCGAGGGACAACACTGGCAAGTGAAGCCGGGGAATCTTTACAGCCGGCCCGAAAAGCTGCACCTCGATCCCAACTCGCCGCAGACGGTGCGCATTTCCCTGACCGAGAAGATGCCGCCCGTCGAGGACAATCCCAAGGTCGTCGACCAGGTCGTCGGATGGAGCGGCGCCAACGACCAGCACAAGATCGAAGACAACAAATGGGTGAAGCACATTCGCATCCCGAGCGACCTGCTCACGAAGTTCTGGGGACGCCCGACATACCTGGGCGCCGTTGTGCTTCTCCCGGATGGATGGGAGGAGCATCCAGATGCCCACTATCCCGTGATCGTCGAGCAGGACCACTTCCATCGCGACCTTCCGGGAGTGATCGCCTTCCGCACGACCCCTCCGAGCGAAACCCTGAAAGGCGGCGAACTGAGAACGGCCAAGAACGGATACAAGCTGTATCAGGACTGGACGGCAGGCCGGCTGCCGCGCGTGATCGTGATCTCGATCCAGCACCCGACGCCTTATTTCGACGACTCCTACGCGGTGAATTCGGAAAATGTCGGCCCCTACGGCGATGCCATCACACAGGAGTTAATCCCCTACATCGAAAAGCAGTTTCGGGGAATCGGCCAGGGATGGGCCCGCGCGGTCTACGGCGGATCGACCGGCGGCTGGGAAAGTCTGGCGTCGCAGGTGTTCTACCCGGACTTCTACAACGGGGCGTGGGTCTTCTGTCCCGATGTCGTCGACTTCCGCGCGTACATGACGATGAATCTTTACGACGACAAAAACGCATTCTGGATGGACGGCCAGTTCGGCAGCGTGCCCCGGCCATCGGTGCGGCAGCCCGACGGATCGATTCTTTCAACCATGGAGCAGATGAACCGCTACGAATTGGTGCAAGGAACGCACAGCCGCTCCGGCGAGCAACTTGATGCGTGGCAAGCCGTGTTCAGTGCGGTCGGAGCAGACGGGTATCCCAAGCCGGTCTTCGACAAGCGTTCAGGCCAGATCGATCATGAGGTCGCAAAGTACTGGAAGGAACACTACGACCTGAGCGCAATCATGCAGCGCGACTGGAAAACGCTGGGGCCGAAGCTGGCAGGCAAGCTGCATCTGTACGTCGGAGAGGCCGACACCTTCTACCTCGATCGCGCCGTTCATCTGTTGAAAGATTTTCTGGACACGACAACCGACCCGTACTATCGCGGCAGCTTCGACTTCGGTGTGCGCAAGCCGCATTGCTATGCGGGCGATATCGATCCCGCATCGGGACTGAACCAGCGCTACTGGCCCGAAATGGTCAAACACATGGAAGACACCGCGCCCGCGGGCGCCGACGTGCGGAGCTGGAAATACTGACTTGCCGCGACAACGTCAGCCCCGCCTCGCGCATTCAGAACCGTACTGTGCCGAGACGGGAACGCGCAGCCTTCGGCGCCTTCCAGTTGGCCAGCAGCACCGCGATTTTCGGCCGGAAGACTTGCGCTGCGTGCGGTGGGGGACCGGGATTGCCCCAGGCCTCGGTCCCACGAAACGTGCCGGCAGCGGGCCTGTTCTTGCTCTCGAGCGGTCCGGCGATCCGCCAAGGCACCCGGGGACAGGGCGTCCTTTATGATGGAGGTGTGCCCACAGCTTGGCGGAGCAAAACCAAAATCACGATTGTTCGCTCCCGGCAATTGAGCCAGTTCCCCTGGCTCGTGCACGGGTTCTCCACGCGGGTTGGCGGTTTCTCGCGCGTGTACAGCAGAGACGACCTCAATCTCGGATTCACGCCGGATGACTCTCGCGCCACGGTGGAGAAAAACCGCGCAGCGTTCCTGCGCGAGCTGGGGGCGGCTACCCGCAGGCACAGTTCGAAGAAAGCGATTGAGACCCCCTGGCCTCTGGTGACTTTGCGTCAGGTTCACTCCGACATCATCCATCGCGTGGATTCCGTTCCAGCCGAGCAACCCGTCGGCGATGGCCTGATCACGGCAACTCCCGGCCTGCTGCTCGGGGTCCAGACGGCGGACTGCATTCCCGTGATCGTGGTCGACACCAGGCGCCATGCGGTCGGTGTATTTCATGCCGGATGGCGTGGCACCGTGAAGCGCATCGTTGAAAAAGGTGCCGGAGAGATGGTGCGCCACTTCGGCAGCCGTCCGCGCGATCTGAAGGCAGCGATCGGCCCCGGCATTTCAGGATGCTGCTACGAAGTCGGCGAAGAAGTCCGCACTGAGTTCGAGTCGCAATTCGCCTATGCCGCAAGCCTGTTCCGCGAGGTCAAGGAATCCGATCCCGTGCGCGAAAAGTATCCTCTACTGTTTCTGACTGCGCGTGCCCCGGGCCACAGCGTGTTACCCAATAAGATCTTCCTCGATCTGGTGGAAGCCAACCGCCAGCAACTCATGGCTGCGGGCGTACCGAAGAAGAACATCGAATCGTCGGCGCTGTGCACGAATTGTCATCCCGAGTTGCTGTTTTCCTACCGAGCAGAAAAAGGCAAAACCGGGCGATCGATGGGAGTGGCGGGAGTGCGAGGTACGAACCCGAATCGAACCGCAACGGCCAGATCAAGTTCCTGAGAGAGGGATCGGGGGCGCGAAGTCGGACGGCATCAAGCGGCGTCGCGCTGCGATTCCGGAAACTGGTGATTGGGGCTATTTTTGAGAACACAGCTTGCAGCCGCACTTCCCTCCCTGGTTGTCTTGTTCTTTACTCTTTCTCCGTCGCCGCAGGTTCGGTCGAGCGAGATCGATCGCGTGTTTGCGGCCCTCAAATCCAGCAACACACCTGGTGCCGCGGTGCTCGTTGTTCATAACGGCAAGCCGGTCTTTAGCCAGGGATACGGCGTCACCGATCTCCATACCCTCGACCCGATCGATGCGGAAACCGATTTCCGCCTCGCGTCGTTCACGAAACAGTTCACGGCCATGAGCATCATGCTGCTCGTGCATGACGGCAAGATGCACTATGACGATCCTCTAACCGACTTCTTCCCTGACTTCCCGGCCTACGGCAAGTCGATCACCGTTCGCAATCTGCTCAACCACACGTCGGGCCTGCCCGACTACGAAGATCTGCTCACGCGCGAGTATCCCCACACGCCCGATGACCAAATCCCGCAGATTCAAGACGCAGGGGTGCTGAAGTTGCTCGAACAGCAGACGGCAGGCAAGTTCCCAGCCGGCTCGAAGTGGGAGTACAGCAACTCCGGCTACGTCACGCTGGGGTTGATCGTCGGGAAAGTTTCCGGCAAGCCGTTCGGCCAGTTTGTCGACGACCGCATCTTCGCGCCGCTCGACATGAACCACACGCTGGCGTACGAGAAGGGCAAGAACGAAGTACCGCACCGGGCTTACGGCCACACCAAAGAAAAAGACGGCTGGCACGAAACCGACCAGAGCTCGACGTCCGCCACGCTCGGCGATGGAGGCATCTACACCTCGATCGACGACCTGGCGAAGTGGGACCGCGCCCTGCGAGATCACACCCTGCTCAGCGAGGCGGAGATGCAGCCGGCGCTGACCCCGGTTCAGCCGACCGCCGGACCTGCCAAATCGTCTGACGGAGCGGTGAGCTATGGCTTCGGATGGTTCCTGAGTCCCTACAAAGGCCACAAGCGGATGTGGCACGACGGCGAGACTATGGGGTTCCGCACGACCATTCAGCGCTTCCCAAATGACGACCTGACCGTGATCATTCTTGCGAACCGGACGGACTTGAATCCGCAAGACCTGGCACTGAAGGTGGCGGATCTGTTCCTGGAGAGTCGATCCACCGCCAGCCACCAGGCACGCCGCTAACTAACTAGCTCGCAACTGGCGCATACGGAACTTCCACCGGACTTACTCCCACACCCGCACAACGCCACCCTAATCTCGAGCCCTTTTTGTTTTGCGGGCCACCTCACTTGCCCGCGTCGGCCATCGCGCGACTCGTGATGCGTCCCAAGGTTTTCTGCCACCAGCTCGGGCGTCGGACAGAACTGCACAAACCTGTGCTGAAATGCTCTGGCCCGGACTTCGTGTCTACTCCCGAGTCAGGATGCACATCGCCGAGCCCCTGTAGTTGAGGCGCATGCCCTGCGAGTTGCTGGGAACCATGACCGCCACCCGGCGGGACCTGCGGGCGAGCTGTTGCGCGATCCCGAATGGTCTCTCGCCGCCATTGCCACTGGGGGCTTTGCCGACCAGAGCCACTTCACCCGCGTCCCCGGCCGGAAGTCCGCCACCACCCACGCGGTTCCGCAACTCCGAGAGTGGCCAGAAAATCGCTCCATGAAAAAGCGCTCCACCGAAGCGGAGCGCCGTTGATTCCTCTACCGCACTACTGCGCCGCCGTGACACTCAAGGTGAACTGCAGGGAACTGCTGGGTCCGCTGGTGGTGGCTTTGACCGTGACTGTCGACGATCCAACCGGCGTCCCGGGATTCCTGTTGCTGCCGTTCGAACTGCCTCCGCAGGAGGCCATCCAAATTGTCGAGAAGCCCAGCACCAGGATCAAGCCCAGCACTCGCACCCCTGCTGTCACCCGCCTCCGCGAACCCGCCGTGACGACGATCCCCAGCAGACCCGGCAGCAGCATCGCGTAGAAAATCCGGCTTCCCCGATGGAGCGGCCGCTCGAGCTTTGAGGTGGGCGCTGCCGTCTGGATGGTGAGCGTAACCGAGGTCAGCTGACTGGTGATGGTATTCGCCGTGCCATTGAAGTAACAGGTCGACTCGGTAGGCAAACCGGAGCAGGTGTAGGTGATAGGCAAGGCAGTTTGTTGCCCCGATCCACTGCTGACGAGGAAATTCGTTGACACCGTCATGTTCACCGGCCCCGTGGTCTGGCCTTGTGCGACAGAAAGTGTTCCGGACTGCGCGCTGAGGCTGAAAGACCCACTGCTCGAGCCGTTCCAGGCAATCGCCAG
>Ga0123355_10013847_pt1 | contig 12574 bp, 11 predicted proteins | sample TergutEmb28metaG_3_FD_89872 | JGI IMG/M metagenome (GOLD analysis project Ga0123355, IMG submission 89872) | Embiratermes neotenicus P1 segment gut microbial communities from Petit-Saut dam, French Guiana - Emb289 P1 | ecosystem: Host-associated > Arthropoda: Insects > Digestive system > Gut ...
AGATACTTTGCCTGCTTAACTACACATTCATTTTGCGGCCGCTTCGGCAGGGTCTTCTTTGTATGCACACACCACGGCGTTCGTACCTTTTCTTTCACGCTAAGCCTCCTTATGCAAAAAAACGAGAGAAGGCCAGTGCCAACTCTCGTTTTGAAAATGATAAATGTATATTATGGATTAAACAAGAAACGTGTAAGCAGTACAATTACTGGCAGCGCAAACACCGTCCTCATAAGGAAGATGATTGCCAAATGCCCGATGTTTAGCGGGATTTTGGATTTAAGGATAAGAATGCCGGTTTCCGCAAGGTAGATTACTTGTACGATAGATAATGCGCCTAGGATGAAACGAGTATTTATTGGAGCGGTTTCAAGCAAGAAAGCAGGGATAAACATATCTATGAAACCAACTATGGTTGCGGGGGCGTAGTACGCGGCACCTTCTACATGTAAAAGTCTAAGGAACTGCGCAAAAGGCCAAGAAAGCCAAGTAAATACCGGTGTGTTTTGTTCAACAAGAAGTGCGACGCCACCCCATGCCAAAATTACGGGGATAAGATCCATAAAAATGTTTAACCAGTTAGAAACCCCGGATTTTACGACATCGGTTGGCCCGGTTTGGCTTGCCCTGTTGCCGGCCAGCGTAACTGCCCACTTAGGCATGGATGTGTTAGCTGGAACGTCTTCATCAATTTGCTTGCCTACTTCAGGAACATACTCGTCTTTTATTCTGTTAAGCGGCCAAATACGCGGCATTATAATGGCAAGAAATATAGCCGTTATGCATATTACCAGATAAAATAAAGCGAAATGAGCCTCTAGGTTAATTGTTTGCGCCACTACAAAGGTAAACGGCAATGATACCAGTGTAAAGTTTACGCAAATTGCGGCGGCTTCGCGGTTGGTGTAATAGCCTTTTTCGTGCTGGTCGCGGGTGATGATAACCCCGGCTGCGGAAGAGCTAAACCATGAGCCAAACAAGTCAATGGACGAACGGCCCGGAAGCGTAAACAGTATACGCACAAACTTACGGATTAGTATGCCCAAAAATTCCATCAAGCCGAAATCGGTAAGTATCGGTATGGCAAGACCCACTACAAGGAATATGGCGATTAGTCCGCTGTTGCCGGCAATAAGGGACATCATCGTATCGGCGGCGGCCCAGCTGCCAATAATTGCGTCAGGGCCAACACCTAAAAATACCATCCAAGCGAAAACTACCGCAACAGCCTTGCTTACAAAGTAAATGGGAGAACTAAGGAAAAGTCTTTTCATCTTTTCGCTGTTCATGATGAACGCTGGCTTAAGTACATAGGCAAGTACGGTAGCAAGGAATGATAAGGTAATGATTATAACAGCAATTAAAACCATTAGACCAAAACCATTGACCTCCACACTGTTAATGTGGCCGCCCACCCAGCTTAGTGCAATGCCAAGCGGGATGTTAAATGAATCGCCGTGCGGCAGTGGCACCATGAACAAAAATACGCCGATTACAGACATGATAACAAATTTTACGACGCTTATTGCCCGTGGTTTTGAAGAATCATTCATAATTAGGCTCCTTTTTTGAATAATTATTCATAAATTATTCATAAATTTTGCATAATTATGCATGAATTGCGCGCTGTTGTCAATAGCTATGCGATAAAAAAATTCAGTTGATGAACTGTATCACCAACTGAATTTTGTATCGCCTGCGAGTGGTTTCTTCACACTTGAGGGTCTTCCTTTTTATATTGATCGACCAATTTCCTAGCCATATCCAATATCTCTTTTTTTTCTGTTACAGACAGTTTGGACATATAATGCAATATTTTGTATTCGTGTATGTTGCAGGTAATCGCAAAGAAGCCATTCTTTGATGATCTGTTGTGAACCAACATGGCCCTTCCAAGTTGATGCAGGTCCTCAATTATATTGTCGTGGTCCATACGTTTTACTTCATTTGCCACAGTTTTAGCGGCATCTACCAGTGTTGTAAGGTCTGAGGGTTGTAAGTTGCTGCAATCCAAGTTGAAAAAGATTCTTTCAAAATAAACGATGCGTCGCATTCTGAGTCCTCCTTGTTATAGAAAAGTAACTATCTGTACATAACATGGGGCTTTTTCTACTAGGATTCTATCACATTTGAGTAAATTTGCAAGCATAAAGTGTGTACATCCAAACGCCCTTTTTTTGCCTATCTCCAAAAGCTTAAACGTTCCTGGGCAGGAATATACATACCGTCGCCCGCAACCGCGCCAAACAATGTGTAAAATTCATATAGCTGGGATACAACCATATTAGCACGCATCATTGCTGGCGGGTGTACGGCAGTCATCATGATAAACTGTGCCACTTCCGGCGACATACGGGTCGCCCAAATTCTTGCCCATTGCTCCATTGCCTGGGATTGGTCGCCGCTCGTTCTTTCGATTAAGGTCATAATAACTTCCATTGCGCCCAGGTCGGTTACAAATTCATTTACTATTAGCACGCCGTTGACGGGGGAGTTTGCGAATTGCAAGGTGTTTAACCATTCAGTTACGTTGTCAATGCGTGCAGCAAAGTTAGCCGTATCTTCTTCCTGCCACCATTCGCTAATTGTGCCATATTTGTCAAATTGCGAACCTTGCGGGTCGAAAGCGTGGATAAGCTCGTGGGCAATAACTGCGCCAAAGCCGCCTAAATTCTGCTCTCTTGTGTTGCTTAGGCAGAAAAACGGATACTGCATAATACCGGCCATCATAACAATTTTATTTTGTGGTGGTGAATAAAAAGCGTTTACAGTGGATGTAGGAACGCTTTCCCACATGCTGACATTGGCAGTGCCTTGAAGGCGGTGATACCACATTTCAGAGTTGGCCATGTTAAAGCTTTTTATAAATTCTACCAAATTGCCGCCGTCTTCAATGGGGCGTACCATCACATCCAGCTCGTGTATAGGGCTGTCAGGGAAGGCGATATATAACGTAACGGAGTCCAGTTTTTCGACGGATAAAGCTTTGGTTTCCTCTGTCATCCATTCAATTTCCCAAATCATATCGCGCATAGTGCTTCGGATTTCTTCGGCCATATCAGTGGCGTAGTCTTTCAACTCTTGAGAGCTGAAACGAGTGTAATAAGCACGGGAGAATGTGCGCCACATAGTGCTGGTAACAAAGCCTTGCGCGCGGTTTTCTATGGTTAAACCTGCACCAGGTGCCTGCCCCACCAAAGCAATCATCAAATCATCGGCTAGACTGCTGAATTCATCATCTAAAATACTCATCATTGACATGAAGATGTTTATAAGCGCAATGTCGCGTAAAACATCAAGGTTCTCGTCTACATAAAGGCTGTTTATAAACGCGATGTAATCCAAAGAACGGGAATATGCTGTCATTTCCAGCACGATGTTTTCAAAGAAATCCCCGTAAAACATTGGCGGGCGGACATTGCCAAAAGCTTCTAATACATCTTCCCAAGTTACCGGGGAGAACATGCCGATAAAGCTTCCAGCATCTTCTACAGACATCATTTTTGCAGCGCGTTGCTGTTCAATGCTAAAGATTGCGGCGGCACGTTGTTGCAAGTCCTCTGTTTCGCCAATGTGATAAAGAATTTGGGTATATAGGTTGGTATACACCTCGTGAATGTGCGCAAGTTCAGGAATATCCGCATAAAGGTCGCGGGAGCCAAGACTTAAACCGCCTTCGCCAATAAGTGCCGCCCAACGGGTTGCGTCGTTATAAGAGTCGGCAATAAAACCTATCGAAAAGAATGGGATTAATTCGAAGTAATTGCTAAGATACATGGTAAGCTCTAAAAGCTCCTCTATGGTTTCAACGCTTCTCACCATGTCGAAATACGGCACAATCAACTCGAAGGACGCAATTCTTGCTTCGTTGTCCAGAAACATACTGTAAAGCTCGCGTATTTTCCATTCATCAGAGCCAACGGGTAGGTTTGGATTGCTTAAAATATCAAACAAAATTTGCTCGTTTTGCTGGCGGGCAAGTTCTCCTACATCATTGAACGACCCTGCCACCATATGACCCGGGTGGAATACGCTTGTTGCCAGCATTTGGCGGTTTACATAGCCAAAGAAGTTATCTTGTAAACGATGTTGCTGCAAAGCGTAAGGCGTACCCGGGGCAATCATAAATGCCAATGCGATTGCGCCAATAAACGCGCTTGCCTGCTCCAATGTCAACCGATTTAGCAATATGAGTTGTGCATCAACCATAGTAAGGTCAAGCAAAACAGACGCTGACGGAATTGCCCAATAGGGAATATTCAAATTAACCTGTGGTACAAGGGATGCGTCAAAACCAATCATGTTGTTAAGTATAACAGCCGCTTCCGCGCCGGATATATAAGCATCTGGGAAAAAATTGTTGCTGTCACCGGCTATAAAGCCTAGAGCTTGCATTCCCGCAATGCCTGCTGCAAAGGGGTGGTCTGGCGCAACATCAGCAAAGCCGGCCGCGCCATCGGCAGGTAAGCCAAAGGCTTCACTTACCATCGCGGCAAATTGCCCGCGAGTTACATAGTTGCTTTCTGCCTGTGCGGCAAGCCCCATAACAGGGGATACCATCAAAATACCGGCCAACAATACTGCACAAAAACTTTTAAACACTTTCTTCATTGTAAATCCTCCTATTGTTATATATTTATTTAAATGCTGCAAGCAAACTCTTCATGGTGGGTTTGGCGCCATACATAAGCGTACCCATACGGTAAATTTTTGCGGCGGCCCATGCAACAATGCCGATGCTTACCACTTGTATAGCAATAGACACAAGAATTTCCCATGTGGCAGCGGTACCCATGCATATACGCATAAACATGACGAACGGAGATAAGAAAGGAATAAAGGATACAATAGGTACCCAGGCCGCCCCCGGATTATTCATGCCAATCATAACCATCATAAAGCCTGCTGCAATTAATAATATCGGGATTTGTGACAGGCTTTGCGCATCTTCCATACGGCTGCAGGTGCTTGCCAAAGCTGCATACATAAATGCATAAATCACAAACCCAAGCAGGAAGAACACAACTAGATAAGTCAATATCATAGGGCTGAAGTTTAGAGCGAATATACCTTCTGCGTCACCGACAATCAGCGGCGTAATAAACAGCATACTGATACCGGCAGAAGCCGCCAATGCAACAATCTGTATAAGCAGTGCCGCGCCCGTGCCGATAACCTTGCCCATAAGCATGGTGCGCGGCTTACAGCTTGTAACCAACAGCTCCATTGTTTTGGTAGATTTTTCGCGCACGACGGCAGTGAGCAAATGCCCGCCGCCTATTTGCAGGCCCAGCATAAGCACAAAAGCCATGACATATGCCAAAACAATGTTTTGCACAAATGTGTCTGCGTCGCCTTCGCCCAAACCAAGTGTTACCACTTCACCCGCCGGGTGGAACATCAATATTTCGTAGGTCATGTTTTGGTCTATGCCATGTGCTTGCAGTGCATCCACCCTAAACTGATGACTTAGAAGATTTGCTATTTGATGCTCTAGGTTAAAAACGCCCATACCAATAGACATAACATTGAGGGTAAAGCTGTCGTTGTTAAGTTCCAGTGCATAGTTGTATGTGCCATCCAGTACCGCTTGGCTTGCGGCATTTATATCCGCCGCCATAACAACGTCCGGCGAAAGCAGGGCGTCAAGGGTTGCTTGGTTAAACATGCCGGTATTGTCTACCACGGCAATTGTGCGGCGAGAGGTAATATCTACACGGTCCATAATAGCCGGCACGGCAGGGCCTATGAGCGCGATTGCCATCATAATTAATACCATCGCCACAAATGCTTTATTTTTCGCAAAGTTGTTAAACTCAAATCTTATTACGCTAAAAAGTTGTCCCATAATTAGTTACCTGCCGTTTCTACAAAAATTTCTTCAAGATTTGGCTCTATGACTCTAACGCTGTCTATGCCCACCGGTTGAGATGCCAGCAATTGAAGAAGCTTGCATTTATCATTGGCGTCTGCAAGATTCACAACTATTTCTTCGCCGTTTATTTTTGACGACGCAACCATGCGGTTCCAGTCTGCAATGGCAGAAACGCTTTTCATCAGCGCGCCGGTATTGCCGTCTTCGGGCAAGATGCAAATATTGTTGCGTGGGTAGCTGCGCTTTATTTCTTTGATGCGACCGTCCAGTGCCACAGTGCCTTTGTTTATAATGCATATATGTTCGCAAAATTGCTCTACATATGACATTTCGTGGCTGGAGAACATGACGAGTTTGCCCATTGCCACTTGCTCGGATACAAGGTCGCGCAGCATTTTTGCGTTTACGGGGTCTAGGCCGGAGAAGGGCTCGTCTAAGATTACGATGTCCGGGTTGTGCAGCACTGCTATTGCTAGCTGGATTTTTTGCTGGTTACCCTTTGACAGGGTTTCGAGCTTTCTGTCCCAGTATTCCATAGCTTCCAGCTTTTCCAAAAGTTTTTGCGCGCTTTTTTTTGCCGCCGCACGGTTCATGCCGCGTAGCTCTGCAATGTAAACCATTTGGTCGCCCACTTTGGATTTTGGGTATAGGCCACGTTCTTCCGGAAGATAGCCCAAGCGCACTTTAGAGCGGTCTATCGGCTTGCCGTCCAGTAGAATTTCGCCGCTGTCTGCGCGGAATATATCCGCCAATATGCGGATACTGGTTGTCTTGCCTGCGCCGTTGCGGCCTAAATAGCCGAACGCCTCCCCGCTTTTTACCGTAAAGCTTATGTCGCTAAGCACCTGCTTGGAGCCGAAGCTTTTGCAGATTTTGTTTACTTGTAATTCCATGTTAGTAATTCCTTTCTATTTTAAGTGTTGCAAAATACGAGCCTACAAAAATTACAAGGCTTACTGCTATAAAAGCCAACCAAATTGGCGTGTTGCTAAAAATATTAGTCTCAACAACCGGCGTTGCGGATACCGCTGCCGAAAAAATATCATGCGTGCGTGATACTCCCAGCACCAAATACATTTGCGCAATAGGCACTAAAGTTAAAAATATAACCCACGTTTTTATTATTGGCCAAAACATTGCCACAAATCCAAAGACGGTAACTGTGTAGCCAAGCACAAAAAGTATAGTGTTTAAACTAAAAATAAGGTTGCCGCCGGCAATGATGACGCACACAATCGCAAGTGCCGTACCCGCCGCCATAAACACAAGAAAGAAAAAATACTCTGCCAACAATGCGGCCCATGCTTTTATTGGCATGATGGAAAAATATTTTTCGAAGCATGTATTGAGACTTGCGATTGATATTATCGCAAAACCGGCAATGGACATAGCAACGCTAAAAAACAGCGAACCTCCCCATGCAACAAAAATGGCGAGTGGTACTACAAAAAGTAATTCGAGAAGAAGCGCGCCTTTTGTGCCTGCTAGATATGCGCGAAAAACGCCGCTGGTTACTATTGCGATTTTTGCAAGTATCGAAAAGAAAGCAAATGCAATTATAGTAACACCTAACACCAACAGCCACGGCGTACGTTCTTGTATATTGATAATCTCGCCTGCTGTGATATCAAAGGTTATGGTGCGGCCTTCCAGAGTTGTTAATTGCAAGGTGTTGTTTTCTACATCGTGATAGCGTAAGTCCGAATCATCCCACCATACATGCGATGCACTGACGCGGAGAGAGCTTCTGTCGTTTACTAAGCAGGGTATTGTATAGTAGTTTACAACGTTTCCGTGATAAAATACCCGCACTGCCGCGCTGCCATAAGGATTTAAATCCCCACCCAAACCCAAAAATACACCATGCGGGTGCAATAGAAGCGGCACTTCAAGAAATGTCATGCCATCGCTTGAAAAAAATGTCCAATGCTGTCCTCCACCATAAAGGAAAAAGGGTTCGTTGATTGCATAAACGAGTTCGCTGTCAATGTAAACCCCTGTGGGTAGATATCCTTTTTCTTCGTACCCATAAGGCGTGAAGTGGAATGTCATTCCATTTCCGATATCTCTAATAAAAGGGTTTGGCGGCGGTGGTGGCGAAGCGTGGGCCGCCATCGAAACAAGTATGACAGCTATCATGAGCGAAATGATAAATTTCATATGGAGCATCTCCTTCGATAAATCCGCACACTTATAAAATACGACAGTACAAACAATGTAAGTGACACAGCGGCAAAAGGCCAATACCCGATATCTTGAAGCTCTTCAGGCAGTCGCCCCCCAATCCACATAGCTGCAAAAAATATGCCAAATGCCGCAACAAAAGAGCCATATGCTATAGCTATAGAATTTTTGGCACTAAAAAAACGCAGTGCCGGGAATTGAATTGCCGGCAATATAAAGTACATACCAGTCACATGTGTAAGTGAGTGAACAAAAGTTGAGCCTACAGCATATGGGTAATTAAGCACGCCGCTAAGGTAATTTGTTAGCGTGTAAACTGCCGCGGCTACAATTATCAGCGCGAAAACCACGAGGAACGAAAGATATCTGCTAAGTTCTACAGATGCTAATTTCATGGGCATTGTGGTTTCAAGCAGTTGCCAATTTGCGTCGTCTTTACGATGGAAATGAGCCATGAAGTTGGTGGTAAACGCGCCGGCTATGGCAAATGTGGCTATTGAGTGCGCACCGGGAACCCGTATAATAAACCCAGCAACTGCCGCCGCCGATATTATAAAAATTGTCATAGATACGCTGACATACCCGACCAGCAAATTCTTTTGGATAAGGCCCGTCATATCGCTTTCCCTCTGGATATAACATACATAACTTCGTCCAGCGTTGGGCTTTCCAGTACAAAGTCGCCGGGCTCTATTTTGCTTTGGTCTTTTACCAGAATGCGGTACTGATAATCGCGTTTTACATAGCGGATAATTTGCGATTTATCGCGTATAGCGTCAAAGGCATCCTGCCCGCAGCGTATAATTCCATATTTGTATAGGAAGACATCCTTTTCGGCACTGTCGATTAACTGCCCCTTGTGGATGAATGTGATATAGTCTGCGATTCTTTCGAGATCGCTTGTAATATGGCTGCTGAACAAAATGGATTTTTGCCCGTCGGATGTAAAATCCAGAAAAAGGTCAAGGACTTCCTCGCGGCGGACTGGGTCTATGCCGCCCGTGGGTTCGTCTAATACAAGCAGCGTTGGCCGCTGGGAAAGGGCCGTTATTATCGCCAGCATAGACTTTGTGCCATGGGACATACTACTGACTGCGTGCTTTTCGTTAATTTCATATGTTTTTAGCAAGTCCAGAAATAGCGCGTTATCCCAGCGTTTGTATATTTTGCTGAATATTTTTGAAATCTGCCGCGGGGTAAATGGGTCTGGGAAGCAGTTGCCATCGAAGACAACGCCTATTTGTGACTTTGCTTCTATGTCGTCTGCATTGAATTGGCGGCCAAATATATTTACCGTGCCGGAGTTTGCGCGTATCAGCCCCAGAATTATGCTTAAAGTAGTGGTTTTGCCGCTGCCGTTTTCGCCAACCACGCCCATGATACTGCCATGCGGTACTGCAAAGCTGACGTCGCGCAGGGCGAAATCGCTTTTGCGGTAGGTTTTGCATATGTTTGATACTTCTAGGATATTAGACAAGAAGCGTTTCTCAGCGTTCAATGTGGTTGCCTCCTTCGCAGACGGTTTTTATAAGTTCGATAATTTCTTCCGTACCAATGCCGCTATCTTTTGCCAGCTTGGCGATTTTTTGCGCGTGGTCTTTTATTGAATCCCAATATTCCTGTTTTATGTCGCCCGTGTCGCGCGCCTGTATAAATGTACCGCGCCCGGCCAGAGACTCGATATAGCCTTTGCGTTGGAGTTCTTCATAGGCTTTTTGCACAGTAATCACGCTGACTTGCAGCGTCTTTGCCAACGCTCGCATAGACGGTATAGGGTCGCCGTCTTTTAGTGAGCCGCTGATGATAAGCTGCTTGACCTGCGTTACTATTTGCTCGTATATGGGTATTTTTGACCTAAGTTGCAGGAAAATTTCCATGGAGTTGGCCCCCGTTTCCATGTGTGCATATAGTGTACTGGTTGAACAAGTACATTATATGCATTAGAGATTCACTTGTCAAGAAAAAAATTCAAGTAGTTACTGAGAGTAACCACTTGAATTTTTTCCAATTAGTTTGAACTCAAAACAGTATCCAGAAACAGCGAGAATGTCCACATAGCATTTCTAATCTTTTCCGGCCAGTTATCATTGATAAAATGTACATCGTCATAAGGTGAATGCACCACCGATGCCCCAAATGAAATACCGTCTATTTCAAACATTGGGCTTATGCCAAAGGCTTCATATGCCGTGTCAGAAGAACGAGCTACCCCTGCAAGGGATACAACTGTGTGACCTGCCGCCAAAAACATAAGCTGGTCGCTAGGCATTGCGGCGGCATAACGCCAAATGATTAACTGTGTTCCAAATGCGGCGTTAAGTTCTTCTGCCAGTTCGTTTACCAATAGAGATGTGTCATTGTCGGATAGCCCATACCCGGCCATTAATATGCCCAAAGCATTCATAACCTCTGCGGCAGTGATGGTTTCTAACCCGCCAAGAGTTGATTGTGCTGCCCCTACCAAGAAATACGGCCCCTCGAACAGTACATCCGCATTAATATTAAGCACGATATTATTCTGCTGGGCTTCTGTTAGGGACGCATAGTAATAATAAACCCCGGCAAGGCCCACTTCTTCTGCACCTACAAAGGCATATACTATTGTGTAGTAATTATCCGCACCCAACATACGGTACGCGCTTTCTAGTAAAAGAGCCACGCCGGATGCATTGTCGCTGGCACCGGGTACGCCTATTGTGTCGTAGTGGGCTGTAAGAATTATTTTTTGTTCACTTTGTCCGGGGATTGTGAGGATAACATTTTGGGAGTAGAGCCTAAATGCCATGTCGGTGAATATACCGTAGGTGCTATACACGGAGAGTAATGTCCCCACTATAAACTCCGTCAAATCACCCCCAAGTACTTCGGCTATCATTTCGTAAGGGATGCCCATTTGTTCAAATTCTGCAACAACGGCCACATAAGTGTCCTGTACAGACTCGGCTGCCGCGCCTGTTTGCATAAATTCGATAGGGTCTAGCTCCTCGCCATCCACGATACGGTGTACGGCTTCTATAAACCATGCGCGGTCAAAGCCCAGCATAATATCTTCTACATAATCCAAATGTATACTTTGAATTTCGATGGCGGTTTCGTCGTGGCCCATGGCCACAAGCTGGTCTGCAATCCACAAGGCTGCTTCCAGTTCGCGGTATGTGAAGGCTATACGGTCATATAGGTTATCATTCATCTCAGTGATAAACTCCACAGCCATCTGCCCGTGGTCTGTTGTTCTTGTAATCGGCTCTCTGTCCAGTATCCATGCCGGATATTCTATTTCGCTGACCATTGTGGCTATAAATATTTCCAAGAGAATGAACAAATCCTCAACATACATAAAGGCTCTGTCATAATCGAGAATTACAGGGCTGCCAATTTCGACGGGTACGTCGTTTACAACTGCTGTGGTGCTGTTTGGAAACATGATAATATTGCCGCCCTCTACGGCAATATGTATGCTTTGGTTTTCGCTAACCCAAGTGACTTCTGCACCCTCTGATTCAAAGAAAGCCCGTATTGGTATAAGCTCCACTTCTTCCGGTGCTGGTTGTGCAAATGCAACGGTTGGTACTGCCATCACAATGACTAAAATTAATGCCGCAATTACTGTTTTTGCCCTTTTCATAAAAAATTCCTCCGTTGATTTTCTTTTTTTATTGGCAATCTTTTGTATGTTACAAAATACTCAGATGCATATCTACTGTCACCTCCCCGGCATCTTCGTATAAGAAGCTCATGGCTATCTTCCCCGGTGCAAACCGGCTCATGTCAATAAATGAGTCAAAAGAACCGGTCAAGTTGACTGTTTCCTCTATGTCACCTTGTGCTAAAACCAAGTATGCTTCTCCATGTTTGTTACTGCTTGTAATACGTATGTTCAATAAACTCACCCCCTTGTATCGGATACGGGTTATATGTTACCACCTGTTTGCATACATGCCAATGACATAATTTTTCAAAAGCCGACAAAAAAAGCCGGTATATTTCACCGACTTGGAATGATGGTTTTTTCTGATTTAGCCTATGTTGTGACATATTGTGTGTTGGTAAAGACGGAGTCTAGTCATAAAATTTACAGCCGGGGTTGATATTTGAAAGGTTTTTAGCGTCAAATGATGGTGGGTTGAAAAAAATATGGCAGCTCAATCTCCTATCATATCATCATCACCGCCGCCCAGAAACATTGCCTTATAAATATCCCGCGACGCGGCGGTTATTTTCAGAGCCTTTTTAATTAGGCCTTTTTTGTTGTAATACCCTTCCAATATTTCGCAAAAATCCAGGGCTTTCATATTATCAAATGCCTTTGCTAAGTGCGGAATAGTCACGGTTTCGATATAGTGTAGGCTCTCTTTGTCATTTAGATTAAGTAGGCATTCATATGACCTTATCAATATGTCAAGAGTTTCGTTTTCCAGCACCAACGTCTTTGCGTTTTCCAGTGCTTCTTTGCACTTGGGGTAATCTTTTAACTCCCAAAAGCACCTTGCGGTGTAACAAAATGCTTCAACTTGA
>Ga0123355_10013848_pt1 | contig 12573 bp, 7 predicted proteins | sample TergutEmb28metaG_3_FD_89872 | JGI IMG/M metagenome (GOLD analysis project Ga0123355, IMG submission 89872) | Embiratermes neotenicus P1 segment gut microbial communities from Petit-Saut dam, French Guiana - Emb289 P1 | ecosystem: Host-associated > Arthropoda: Insects > Digestive system > Gut ...
CTTTCAAGAATACCTTCATGTCCTGGTCCCTACAAAAACATATTCCAAGAAATCCCAAACCTCAGTGACCTAAGAAACCAACCAAATCGACTCAGACACCTCGTTACCTTCATTTGTATACCGTGACATGTTTGTACCAGCAGAAACCTGTGCTCTTTCAAAAGATGAACACCTCCTTTCCCCTTGTCTCTGCAAATAAAAGTGCTTCTGGTGAAGAACTCGGAAGTGTCAACCTTTATTTTGTTGTGGGAGTTACTGACAGTAATAGAGGTAACATGCAGCAGATGGTGCAAAAATCAGTTAATCCTGCTATTTAGGGGATAAGTTTATGTGCAGTGGTAATGATAGTGGAAACACTGTCATGCAGAAAACTTCGTGGTGTGACAATTTATTTAGGCAGAACATTTCCACCCTTGAAATTCACTGCCAGTTAGTGCTGGTGGTGGTGTACTGAGACCACATTCTTGTAGGAAGAGGGTGCAGAGAGTTCGACAAGAGTGGGTTGGCATCCATCATGAAGATGGCACCTTTCAGTCTGGCAGATCAAGAACATGTGAACACAGTGCAAGTGGTGGATCTGGTTTTGGAGAACCATCAAGACACAATTCATGATTTGTCCATTGCACTGGAGTGATTTGTGAAAACCATACCCAACATTGTCCATGTACAACTGGGATACAGCAGTGTGTGTGCATGGTGGGTACCAAGATACATGATGGAAGTTCACGAAAATTGATGTTTGGAGGTGCTCCTCTGCTTCTTCAGTCATTTAAATGAGAAGCAAATGGGTTCCCTGAATCAATGGTGACATTGTAAGACATGGTTTCGCCATTTTACCCGAAATGAGTTTTAATGCAGTGGACACATCCATCTTCATTGAGAGCTACAAAATGTTAAGTGTGCCAGTATGCTTGAAAGCTGTGTCATCTCTAATCTGTGCTACAGGAGTCATCATACAAATGTGTGCTGTAACATGTGATGCTGACTGCATTAGGCTTTTAGCAGGTAGAGGCATGAACATCTGTCATAAGGTATGATCCTTGAGGACATTAATCCCCATACAGTGTACAACAAACACATGTTGCTGCAGTATGGAAACTCAAGGAAAATCCAACATTTGGTGCTGAATTTGCCCATTGAACTATTATTTTTGGACCAGTGACACAACACTTGCAAGGTCACCAATTCTACAACAAGAATAATTCAAGAGCCAATTTCTGCCATGAAAATTGTAAAAACCTTGCCAAGATGAGACAAGCACATCAGGGTGCTGTGGGATTATGTCAAAAAATATTGACACGTGATATAATTGTGCTTCGTTATGTGTTGTTACGACTGTCATTCAGATTATGTGTATGACATAGGGAACCTCACTTGTTGAACAGTCTTCCTTACCTGTTCATTGTCATATATGCTGTTTTATTTCATGATCAGAAGTTAAAAGTTTCCTTGTATAATTGTAGTAGAAGTTTGAAATTCAACATATGTGGTCCTGATCATAAAATATGTATTTGGAGTGAAAATGGGTTGTTTCCTCAGTTTTTTGAGACGTATTATATAACAGCGTACACAGTGGTGGAAAAAGTATGTGATATTAAATACTGTGTAAAAATATACAGTATACTGCTCTTGTATAATTCAGTTTTCGCCATGTGACATTTCCATCCGTGTTTCATTTCTTAATAATTTTTGGTACAGGATTTGAGGTGCTCACAGCGGTGAGGATTTATAATGTGGTTTGAGTCAGGACACCATATAGTAATGGTAATGAATGTTTTGGAGGAGCATTTTGGGTCTGTCTACACAGGCCATCAGATGATTGCAGCAGTAGGTCCAGGCCAAATCGTCTGTGCTGACCATTTAGATTACACGGTCCCAAAACTGAAAAGAATGGAATCTCGAATCTTCATATTATACATTTTTCATACATTGTCACTTGGTTACAAAACACTTACACGTGTTAGGCAATACATGTGAAAAAGGTGAAGTTTTCCCATTAAAGGCCCAGTGTGGCCCAGAGGGTGGGTAGAGGAATAGCTCTACTCTTACATGAACGCAGCACTAGAAGGGGATGAGTGGTCAGCAGCACGCCCTGGCCGCACTTTACCCCCGGCCTGGACGGGCGGAAAACCTCGTCTCCACCGGGATTCGATCCTGGACCGTCCAGCCCATAGTCGGTCGCTATACCGACTGAGCTACCCGGCCGATACATATTCCTGCTATTTTACATTATACTTTGGTATGAGCAGAAATGTATTACAGGAAATGTAATGAAAAATAGTAAGGCATATTGCCTAATAAATGTATGTATATAGTTTTGCAATAATTTTGAAGGTTTATATTTTTTAGTGCCACCGTGAATATAGAGGGAGTTGGGTTATGGTATGGGCAGTGGGTTGCTTTACCGATGTCATGGTACATAGTTTTAAAAATGACCACCAGGAGCGTGCCACAGAGCCATGCGGGCTACAAGTAACGCCGTCATGGCCGCTTGGGGCGCTGTAATGTGAAGTTTCCATGGAGTTGCCAATCTGCATAAGTAGTAAACTGTGAACGGAATAACCTTTATAACTGTCGAAGTCGTTGATCTGTGGGCGAAGTAGTAGGTCATATAACCGTCACACTCATTTAGGACTTAACGGTACGACAGTCTACCGAATGTCCGTGATGCGTTGGCAGCCGACCCGTGGTGTATGGACTTCACGAAATGATTTTTAAAACGTAGCGGATTTTCGGTGAAAATTTCTGTAAGCAGGGTCAATTTAGGTTACGAATTTCAGTAATTTACACGGGTGTTTCTAATCCAAGCAGGGAAGAGAAATCCAAAGTAACAGCAAGGATATACCTCAAGAGTTGGAATAATTACAGCAAATTACGAATAAAGATACCAGAATGGCCTGTGGATTTAACTGTCCATTAGTATGGGGCATACTGATCATTCTTATAGGTAAGAATTAATGTCACCATTAATAAAACAAATGTGTCTTACAATATAACCTGTTTAGTTAGAACAAAGTAATTGTTGTGCATGGTTCTGACATTCAGTGTCACAGAATATGATTATAATGTGACGCGGGAAAACTGATTCCAGTCTATCTAAGGTCCATTTCCACGTTATTCTCACAGCTATATCTACACATGTAAATTTTTTACTTTTAGTAAAAGTAAATTTACTTTAAAGTGTGCCCATTGTTGTACTGTTATGAGTGAAATGGCGAATTTATTTTGCCAGTTCCATAATATGGGGGTTTAATGAAAATGCACTCTGTATTATGAGAGAGATTTATGTGTGCAATTGAAGACAAGTAAGTGACATCTGCACTTTTTATCCACACTACTTCACTGTGAGGGGACCGTGGTGGCACAGTGGTTAAGGTGCTGTGCTACAAATCGGAAGGTCGCTGGTTCGATCCCAGCTGGAGTCATTGGAATTTTTCATTGACATAAAATCCTTCTGATCGCACCATGGCCCTGGGGTCGACTCAGCCTCTAGCAGAAATGAGTACCAGGAGCATTTCCTGGGGAGTAAAGGCAGCCGGTGCGTAAGGCCGACAACCTACCACCATCCTGTGCCATTGTCAGGAAGTCTGGGAACCTTAACTTCCTGGAACCCTGTGGGCCACTCCAAGCCTGTAACGGGGCTGATTTTTTTCTTTTACTTCACTGTGAAGAAAATAAGGTTTAGTTGTATCAGAACCAAATGATTATGGGGCTGACGTACACGGAAGGTAACTGCATCAAATCACAATGACAGTACCATTTATCTTGTCTGTAAATTTTTTCATGGCTTCATGGCTTTTGTCAGTCCTTCCAGATGTATGCGAAGCTGGTACCCCAAACTGTGCCAATGCCACTTCCTTTTTATCATTTCTTCTCACCTCACCTGTCATAAAGCTGAATAAACCTCAGCAGTTGGTACAGTACTGTTAAATAACACATTGAACTGAAGCAATGTGTTTAGCTGCACATACACAACCATCCAATCAAACACCTCAATGTGCCTAAGCTTGTATTTATAACCTCCCAGGACTTGCCTGGAAGTTGGCTGAATGAAGTGAACACGGTGTTCAGTGCTTTATGCATAATATTGCATAATGCTGAGGTTTCAGTGAGAAATTTCATGGATAGTGATGATAACATTGCTTGAAGGCCAAGGCTTTCCCCTCATTCTATACTGGTGTATTATATCTCTTTACCCTTCCCTCGCCTATGTTAACAAGACCAAAGTGTTAATGTAGTTAGAATAGTTGATCTATTCCATGCACAGAATTAATCAAAAGGAATAATAGTACCTTACCAACTTACTTACATAATCACTTACTTACTTATTTACTTACTCACTCACTCACTCACTTACTTACTTACTTACCTACTTACTTACTTACTTACTTACTTACTTACTCCATGGAGCAGAGTCCTTCTTGAAAAGCCAACAGGTTTTCAGCTAGTCAAGAAATTCCTTGCATTTTATAGAACCCAAAGATTCAGTACCTCATTCACAAGTGCCTTCCTCCTGTCCCTATATTGAGCCAGCTTGATCCAGTCCATACCCCCACCTCCCACTTTCTGAAGATCCCTCTTAGTATTAAATCCTCCCATCTATGCCTGGGTCTCCCAAGTGGTTTCCCCACCAAAACCCTGTATATGCCTCTCCTCTCCCCCATATGTGTTATATGCCCCATCCATTTAATTCTTCTTGCTTTGATCACCTGAACAACATTGGGTGAGGAGTACAGATCAGTAAGCTCCTCATTATGTAGTTTTCTGCACTCCCCTCTTATCTCGTCCCCCTTAGGCCCAAATTAGTCCCCTCAACACCCTATTCTGAAACACCCTCAGCCTACGCTCCTCTGTCAGTGTGAGCGACCACATTTCACACCCATACAAAACAGTAGCCAAAATTATAGTTCTGTATATCTTAATCTTTAAATTTTTTAAATAGCAAACTAGAAGACAAAAGATTCTGCACCAAATGATAGCAAGCATTCCCTGATTTCAGTTTGCTCTTAATTTTTTCCTGAATAGAATTTTGATTTGTTAAGGTTGTTCCCAAATATTTGAACTCTTCTGCCCTTGCAGTACAGTACCACATTAACCTATATAGGCCTACACCTTAGAAAAAGTGACAGAAGCAGAAGGAGGAAGGAATATCAAGAGTAGCAAAAACACTGTTGTAAGGCTAAGTATTATTTTTACACATATTTTTACATAAGCATTATTATTTGTCACATGTTATTACATGTCATTGGAAAGAGGGAAGAACAGACAGAAGAAGGAAATTGATAAGATTTGCCAGTAACTCATAAAATAATTGACCAATAGCAAAGAAAACAAAGAAACAGTATGGGTGAAGCTAATATGTATATCCATTGTTGACTGTGGAAATTCTGATCTACAGGCTGGAAGTTGTATTTGAAGTTAACCACTGGTGTATGTAGGAGCAAGAAACGTCTGGATGGTAAAACTGTTATAGTTACAGGAGCCAATACAGGTGAGGACATGATGAGTCAAACTATATGTCCAGCCCCTCATATCCCTTCATTGTTTGCACAAGAATAACTTTCCTTTTTGATGCAGTAATGATTATTTGGTAAAATGATTGCATAGTGTGATGTATTGTTGTTGTCATCATCATCAGTTTTGTTGTTCAAACATTGTCTCCAGCTCTGGTACCTGTTTTTATATTGAGATTTCCTGTCACAAAACAATGGCAAAATTACTCATGATCTCCCATGAGAGATTGTTGTTTGGTTTAGCTTCATTTACTGTCGCCTTCTCCAGAATGTGTACAGAGTTTAAATATTCTGTGTTCAGGTATTGGAAAGGAGACGGCACGTGATCTGGCTGAGAGAGGCGCCAAAGTAATCCTTGCCTGCCGAGATTTGGAGAAAGGGAAGGAAGCTTGTGGTAGGCACTTTGCAGATTAACCAATCAGCTCTGTTGTTGAGTATTTTGGTAGAGAAGTTTTTAATTATCCTTATGGCAGGTGACGTTCTATCAGCATGTTGGCCACTGTCTTCAGCTACTTTAAGCTAGCCTATATCTTGTGACATATAGTTTTTTAGGTGGGAACCAGTTTTTCAGGGAAACCTGCAGCCTCCACCTTTAAGGTGGAGTTTCTTTTGCATTGAAAATGGAAGCAGCATTTTGTTTCAAAGTGATGGTATTTATCTACTGTACTGCATACTTCCAGTCCCTGAAGGCTGTAATTTTGATACATCAGGCAGATTCCAGTTTTCTTATATGTGATGCTATGTCATTGTGTGAGTAGTTCTCAGCTGACTTTTTCTGAAGATGAAAGCACTGGATCTATCATAATGTCAGGAACTGCATGCCCAATGATGCAGCATCACAGCCCAGGAGACCTTAATCTTTAGCAACACTGATGTGAGAACCTCAGATCTCACATTGATAAGTACAGTAGAACTCAGCTGTCTATCAGTGTGGGTGGTGGGAGGGAAGTGATAGTGCCATTCACCAGACAGAGGGATTTAAGAGGCCTGAAAGAACTTACCTTCAGTGGGCAAACATTGCATCTGACTACTGAGGTCACATACCTTGGACCTGTTACAGTCAGGGTATTGACATGGAAAATACAGCTGAACACTGTGTTGAACAAGACTTACAGGGCTTTTCGGACCTGTAAGGGCACATTTTGTAAAACTTGGTGTCTGAAACCCAGTGTAGTGCACTGGATTTACACCAAGGGAGAGACCTATGTTGACCTACACTTGTACAGTGTTGTGGCCAAGGGTTAGATATGAGGCCAGAAGGAGGGTTGTCAGTAGGTTGCAAAATTTAACCTGACTGGCTCTAACAGGGGTGATGAAGATTACCCCATCACCTGTAATGGAGGCCCTTCTGGGACTTCCTCCTCTTCCTGTGATGAATGATGCAGGGATCTACAGACTAAATTGCAGTGGAAACCTAAATCCACAAACTTTGGTTATGCTAAAAATTTAGGGCTATGGAGCTTGAACCCATCTTACAGATGGGAACTGATGGGATGACACCAATATGTGCATACCACAAGTTCCCTGACAGATGTGAGTGACAGAACAGATTCCAACAGGATAACGAATGGGGCCTGGTCTGGTACACATATATGGGTCTAATACTGATAGTGGCACTGATGCTGAGTTGTACAGATGGGAGTCGAGAAAGGGGCACAGCTTCAGTTTTGGGCTCCATGCCACAGTATTCCAGGCCGAAATATATGCCATTAAGGCTTGTATAATGGAGAATGTAGAGAAGGGCTACACGAGTAGGAATATCTGTATTCTTTCTGATAGTTGATCACCCAAGCAGGTCCTCAACCATTTCCAGATAAATTCCAAATTAGGCTGGGACTGCCATCAGTCCCTGGTTTACAGAATACAACTGGTATGTGTGTCAGGACACGTGGGAATTGACTGGAAGTGAAATAGCTGACAAATTAGCCAGGTAAAGCTCCTTGCAATCACTCATAAGACCTGGAACTTGCCATTGTCTTATCTGCATTGGTTTCCATGGGAGTAATCAGGGACTTGACAAGCAGGAAGCACAAGGAGCATTGGCAGTCCATTAGTGGACAAACGCGGGCTAAGGGCCTTCTTAAAACACCCTCTGCTAAAGGAACTGAAGAAGTACTCAATTTGAGCCAAAACCAGCAAAGAATATTGTTGTGGCTGTTAGCAGGGCACTGTCACTTAAATGGACATCTATTGACACTGGGGTTGGTATACATTCGCAGTTTTGTTAGATGCAAACAGGCATTTGAAAAATCCTTGCATGTTCTTTGTGACTATGAGGCATTAGTCGCACTAAGATTTAGGCACATGGGTTAGCATTTTATGAAACCAAGTGACTTTGATGACTTCTTTGTCAGCAGGATGCTAAACTGTGTTCAGAGTGCAGGGCTGCTGAATGTGTGTGAGCGAAAGAGCTGCACGAAAGATTGAGAATGGTCAAAGTGTATGGGTCACTGTGATTCCTACCCATGTATATTCTGTTCTGTTCTATTCTATTGATTTGTACTGCTCTCAGAACCAGAAATCTCACAGTTCAATTCAGTTCTCAATATCATGATGTCTGTACAAATTTATTGTAATATTATCTTCCCTTTATATCTAGGTATTCGTAAGCTTTGCAACCGTAATTTTGTGTAACATTTCAGTTGCCTTAGTAGCTCTTGATGTCTCATTAAAGGTGTGGTATGAGCTTCTAAACTGTTGGCATAGTTAACATTGTTTATAATGTGACATTAAGTAAGCCAGAATGTTTCACATGTGGATTTCATTGTGTTATGTTGGACAATGAGAACTGGAGATGGATGTTTGGAATTCAGTGTTTCAGGTTCGAACCCACCCACTGCCACTAATCACGAATATGCTACAGAATAACACACTCCAGTGGTTAGCATTCTAGTATCGTGCGGTAGAGGTTCCAGGTTCAAAAATCAACTCAGAAACTGGCTTTCCTGTCTGAGGGATGTCAAAGTTCTCCTCACTACCACCAGGAAAATACCAGAAAAATACCTTAAGTAAAGCTAGGACCTTTTCCACATACTCTGCAATTCATTGTCTTCCTTTCATTTGCTGCTGTATGAACTTAGCAGAGTGAAGTGTCTGTATGCAAATTATATATATATATATATATAAAAGCTGTCATGCTTTTATATGTGATTGTCTCCTGTGTTTTGATACCATACAGGTTTGTGGGTTGACAGTGACATTCCTGTGAAATGTTAGCATCAGTCTATGAACTTACACCATGCCAAGAACCATAAAACTATACTGTAACATGAAGAGTCACATGTAGACTGGAATTCATCCAGCTTTTAAATTCCCATGAGTATTAATTATATCTCTGGCAATGTATAATGTAAAATATGGTTGTGGCCATAATGAATTGACAATTGTCAATATTCTTTACGAGCCTTAATACATGTTTGTCTGGTGTCTCTAGATATGGTCTGTGTTGTGCTTTCTGGCTATGTAGCTGATGGCACAGAGTCCATTTATAAAGTGGGAGTACCCATAAGGCAGATCCTTGTGCTCTTGGTGATGGAGTAATTGTCAGCATGATAATATATAGAAGGTACTTACAGCAGGGCTTTCAGCCATGGGGGGGGGGGACATATTCTTCACCAGGGTTGCACAAATCCTAGTTGCCAGGTCACCCACATGAATAAATATTGTATGGTGGCATCTAATATTTCTTGGCGCTCATAATAGCTCTTGCTTCATGTCATGCACCTGGCACTTAGAATTCTGAGGTGGTTCCTATGTTTTATTGGAAAATACGTGTACCAATTTTCTTCACAGTTGTAAAATTGAATGTTTAATATAGCTATACTTTCTTTCTATGAGCTGTAATGTATGCAATTGTGTGACTGTGGATCAAATTCAGAAACCTCTGAATGAGATTCTTCTTTTGTCAACCAACCAGTTCACAGTATATGATGGAGTGCCCGGCGAGCCTTCAAGTAAGAAGCTTCACAGCCAGGGAATGGGTCCTTGGGGGACATAGATTCAGATACTGGTGACTGTGTTTGAAGCCACTACATATGATCGGCATTTATTGTGCACCGATTGTAATTACGAAAAACTTTAAAAATTTTAACCAACTAGCTGTACAATACCATATGATGATTTAATCTTTTACCTTACTGTGACATCTGTATATAATAGTCAATTTCAGCTTAATAGACTTTGTAAATTTAGTATACACAGAGACTCCCTGATGATGGTGCTTATGTATTGAAACACATTTAGGAGTGTTATAGGAGAAGAAAAGTGTTAACACCAAATATTGTGCATTTGTTGGTTAGTAAAAGAAGAACCTATAAAACAATGCATGGTACACACAATCTCAAGATCTCTGAATGAGATTTTACTCTGAAGCCACCTGGGTTACCTAGAATCCATAGATTACATTATCTATAAATTTTGTTGATGGTTATATGAACTGTCTTCTTTTATCTCTTGTTATGACAGATGATATTATTGCTAGCACAGGCAACGCAAACGTAGAAGTGCAGCATTTGGATCTGAGTTCTCTAGCCTCAGTACGAAAATTTGCGTTCAATATTATCAACACTGAGCCACGTCTGGATGTTCTTATCAACAATGCAGGTGCTACCAGAGTGAAACAAAAGATTACAGAGGATGGACTTCTACTTGGCATGCAAGTGAACCACTATGGACCCTTCCTCCTTACATGTCTGTTGACAGGCAAGTTCATCATTGTCTGTACCAAGGTTAGGGGTGTTAAAATTTACGTAAAACAGTACTTTTCTGTGTTGGTGGTAGAGGAATGAAATGTAAGTATGGAACATTGATGGAATGATACTGACATTGAAGAACTTAGGGTCTTGGGTCAAAACCTGTCCCAGTGCCCACTTAGTCAAACATGGATCTCACATGGACTGGCCTGCATAGACAGTGGTCAGAGGTCATTGTAATAATTACAATGAATAACCTTTGCCATAAACGTGTAGCATGGGGCATCAAAACCACATCCATGCTCTTTACTCCTTAGTCCAGACTTCTCTTTACATTCATATTGAATTTGCACTGTCTGCTACAGTTGCTTGGCTGCAAGGTTATGTCACTGACCAACTGAGAGGACAGTTGTCAGACCCCCCAGCTGCACTTTACCGCTGGGAAAGACCTGGTACCCATTTTACAAGAGGCTGGGTGGGCCCCAGGGCCAGTCTGGATGGGTGGACAATCTCATCCCCACTGGGATTCAATCCCGGACCGTCCAGCCTGTAGTCAGTCACTATACTGACTGAGCTACCCAGCCCACATAATATATATATATATATATATATATATAATATAAGGAAATGTATGACTATTAAGCTTGCTATGCATCTGGGTTTGGTTTTTAGGTGAACTCCCTGTAAAGGAACTCTATTATGAATTTTTTTAGTTTTTTGTGCCAATGCAGCTGAGGTCACACTTTCTGAAGTATGTAAATATTGAAACTGCGATGACTTTGGATTTGTCATCAAAATCAGACAGATATCTGGTGTTTCAGATCTGTTGAAGAGATCATCGCCAAGTCGAATTGTAATAGTGGCATCATTAGCACATATACTGGGAAAATTGGATTTGGATGACTTGAATTTTGAAAAATCATTTGGAGGTGATAAAGTGTATTGCAGCAGCAAATTGGCCAATATTCTGATTTCCAATGAACTGGCCAGGAAACTGAAAGGAACAGGTATTTTGTTTAAGGTTTCTTCCTTACTCTACCAATGTCCACAGCTTTTACTTGCGTGAGATAAGTTTGTTTTCTCTTGTGGTTATTGTTGAACATCATTGTGATACAGAGTGAAATTTGAAGAATTGTGTAGGTGCTAGAGAGAAGTCCAAATACTTCCATTATGGCATTTCAATAAAGGTGATGGTGATGGTGGTGGTGGTGGTGGTGATGATGATGATGATCATCATCATCATAACATATTGATGTTTCCACCAGAATGGATCATCTGGTAAAGCATTTAAGTTCTTGCCTTCTGAGTTATGACAGAAATGTGCACTGGAGATAGCTTTGTTGAAGTATTGGTAACGTGCTAGCACAGTATCATGCAGTAGGTCCCCACTTAACACTTCATGAACTGCTTAGGCATTCACTTCGACTCACAACTGCACCTGGACATCGTGTCATGCATGCAGCACCTTTTCACTTGTGTTAACCAACAGTGTCATGCATTTAGGCAGTGAATATTTATTACTCGTAGTAATATGTGTTTGAGTGTGGGTTGGTGGGTATGTGTGTGTGTGTGTACATAAACATACACACACACACACACAGACACAGGGTGTACCAGGTGGAATCTGCCGTACTTCAGGAGAACATTACTTAACCAGACATACCTATATCTAAAGTTATGGAGGTAATGGCAAGATAAGTTTTAAAGATTAGGAGCTTTGGTTACCAAGTACATATTAAAAGGAGGATGAATTTGTGGTGTATGTAATTTTAACACATGTACTTAACATATGATAGACATCTGAGTGACATAAAGACGAACATTAACCCTTTGGTCCCAGAGTTGACTACATTCAATGCACAGTTCATGCCTAAAATGACGTGTCGCCAAGACCACACAAAGTATTGACAGGTATTTAAATTCCTGGCTTTTTCAGAGTACACCCTGCACTGAATTCTGGTGCCAAAGAATTAAGCTAGAAAATCTGGTATTTGTTTCATAAAAATCATCGTTAGTGTTCCGAGTACTTTACATAGCATGAACTGGCCTGTTTATGGCTTGGCTTGGCTTCAGATCAAGGATGGATCTGTACAGAGTACAGGTAATGCAGTGTGTTAAACAGGTACAGCACCTTTAGCCACAAGAAGACCACATTTTTCTCATGTCATTATCCCTGGAGGTCTTCAGCTTCAGATATAGGTGTGTTTTGTTATATAGGTGTATCTTTTACCTAAGGAACATCCATATATACGGGGTGTCCCGGGAGGAATGTGCGAGACTTCGGGAGAGTGTTCCTTATGTTAAACTATACCGATATAACCCAAAACACCTATGTCCAAAGTAGAACGGTTACGGAGATAATGGCCAGA
>Ga0123355_10013849_pt1 | contig 12573 bp, 9 predicted proteins | sample TergutEmb28metaG_3_FD_89872 | JGI IMG/M metagenome (GOLD analysis project Ga0123355, IMG submission 89872) | Embiratermes neotenicus P1 segment gut microbial communities from Petit-Saut dam, French Guiana - Emb289 P1 | ecosystem: Host-associated > Arthropoda: Insects > Digestive system > Gut ...
TCAATATTGTATGGTGATGGACAGGCCATCAACTTAGTTGCCTGAGCGGTGCGCCCGGTTGCTGAAACTAGGAATTGCAATGAGGTGTTGAAAAGAATAAGGAACATAACGTTCAGTATTCATAGCTGTTTTGTTATGGCCACAGGATCATGTATAGAAATCGATATTTGTGTAACGTAGTGTAAATTCTGCAACTTGTATGTGTCTGTGTGTGCAGTAAAAACATGATGGACACATAGCAAAGAACTTTGTCTCCCTATTGGTCGATTTGGTATTCAAGATGTTGTGCAGTAAAAAGGTTCTGTTGTTATGCGTGTATTTCTGTTTTATTCACCGGAGTCGCTCTATAAGATATGTGTATCTGCCTCCCTCTTCTTTCGAAATATCATATTTTTCTCTTGTTTGGGATTTTTCTACACAAAACACACCCTCCTCTGGTTGTTGGTGGAATAACATTCTCGCTTTCAAAGAACGGTTCAAGCTGACCGACGTAAGGCGACTCTTGCTGCTGCATGACCTCTGACCTGAGATATACCAAGACCATAACCTATAATGTCTACAAAATAAGCTCATACCACCTTATCCTACCGAAAGTTAGCGCCGGGTAGGTAGCTGTCTCACTTTCTATTGTAAGTTCTCGGGTTCAGATCTCGGTCCGGACACGTGCTGTCCGTGTACGTTTTCTTATTTTTCCGAGTCACTCAAGACAAATTCCGGTCAAAGCCTGGAATAAAACCACAACCATTTTCCAAATACTTACAAATTTATGCGCTACTAATCCTACTATTCAACGCTCTATAATCCGAGTTCCAGAAGGCACCTTTAAGTAAATTTAAAATATTAAAAGAAATTTCGTTTTCCTTAGGGTTTAGATGTTTTTCTCCGTATTCCTACGTGTAGTTTTGCATAACAATGTTTAAATAGGCCACGATCTGTTCCTCTCACATCCCTGTCTAACCCACTAACTATGCCCCGGAAAAAACCGTATATCACTTGAATTTACTTAACATTCCTGCAGCTCGTATATCGCGATGAAGTGGCAAGCAGTCTTACTTCTAATTGAGAGGTCCCAAATTTCACTTCCGACCAGCAGACCGGATGTTCTGCCTGTGTTTTATCAGTCCTTCTGAACAAATTCCTGAATCTACCTTAACATATGCTACGACTACTACCACTTCTTTCCCAATTCATCACTTAAAATAACCCTACCATTCACTGTTTATGAAGTTCATACACAATTGAAGAATCGTCCTGAAATGCAATGAAAACTCCGTTAAGTTCAGAGAGGGGAGTGGCGGAATTGCGCTGCGCCCAGTGTCCAGATTCTGCCACTGCAGTTCATGCAAGAAGTTAACGAGGTAACGAGTGGGTGCAAGAATGGGGAGGAGGCGACAGTGTGCTGACGGCCGAAAGGGGATCAATCATGTGGCTGGTCAGTCACGACAGCTGGTGAGAAACCCAAAAATTATACCTAATGGACACGTTAGGTTTTTTTTTAATTCTGCCAGCCAGGACAGACAGAATTATACATCGAAATTGTAGTTTCCTTCCAAATTACTTTGCTTGGAACTTGCATTATTTTACGCATTAACCTGGTTGGAAATGGACGTGATGATAGCAGTTTTAATTCCGTTTGGAAAAAAGGACACCAAAAACACACATTGGTATCAATCATTCTGTGTAGAGGGATGAAGATGATATCATAGCATGCTGCAGCATAAGGAAACTGGTTGCGAGACATTCATGATGAAGTAATGAAAAGAACGCCTTACGTGGACACCACTTCCGTCCGTTAATAAGTCTGTCCGTCTCTCACCTAATATCAGTGACGAAACCGTCTATTGCATTATTATTCAATTCAGTGTAGGAGCTGTTTCGAAAAGTTTCTTGAAAAAACGCTTCAGTGACAGTCACGATCAATATCGGTACATTGGTTCCCGTAATTTCCAAAATTCTTGACCATTTGGGCAAAATTTGGTGCAGGAGATCACCACAAAATTCCGTTGAGCTACTGTTTAATTCTTTCAAAACAGTAAAACAGTGAAAGCCACACTTTACTTAAGGGCGTAAATAAAATTTTGCCTGTTTATTCTACATTTATATGTACGAGTATGAAAGCTGCTCATAGCGTCCGTTAGCCCGTCCTAATTACCATCCATAATGTTTCGTTATTGTCATTGTTGTTGTTGTTGTTGTCGTCGTCGTCGTCGTTGTTGTTGTTGCTGCTGCTGCTGCTGCTTTTGTTGTTGTTTGTGGTGTTGCGTTGACTTACGAAGATTACCGTCTTTTTGAATGTGACTCTGTGCAGACTGGCAGATGCGTATCGGCGTTCCAGAAGAACCAGCTGCGTGACGATAGGGGCATCAGATTCTGTGAACCCAGCGTACCCATTTACCACATTACACGGCATCATATCACAGCGGCACTGCCATATGAGCCTCATATCTAACACACAAGTCACAACTACCTGAGAGTACGAATGATGGTGCAAGTGAGCGACTATGGGATTACCTAGTGTTGGGAAACCTATGGGATAGCGTTGGCCTTGCAGGTAGATCGGATGTGAGAAACACGGAATACATAAAGAGTATGACGAGAAAACTTTTTAAATTGGACACTTTGAGGACCGAGGAAATTAAATGGTGATAATAACAGCAGTAATAAACGTTACATGTACAATATATTGTAACCACAAATAGCTGCATTTATGTGCCGTAGAAGCATTTTTTTTCTCTAGGTATATATAAAACTGTAAATATCCTGTGTAAGGGTTATAACAAATATAGCAAATATAATAATGACAATAATAATCTTAGGAAGATAGAATGCGAGGATGGGAGGTTGTTGGAAGTGACAAACGATTCTGTTGTTATTAGCAGATCCCTCTATCACAGGGTTTGTTACGTACAGCAGTCAATAATCTGTTGTCTCTCCTGCTGCTAAGACACTTTCCCTTCTGCGCTCCGGACCTGATGTAGGGTTCTTTGTCACTGGCATCCGTTACAGAATGTTCGTTTCGTTGACGAGAAAACACATGGCCGTGTTTAGAACGATAGACAGCTATGAAACACTCCTTTTGTCTGTCCGAGCCGTTTCCATGGCTACTGCTGCCCCATTAGTATCCCATATTTCACTCTTCTCAGTGCCACTGTAACAGTGTGGAATTGCGTGCGGTTTGTGTAAATGGCTCTGTCAGAGCTTATGATTCTCCCTAGTACCGAAATATTTGCATCAAGCCAGAAAGTTCTGTTTGTACCTCTATTGAAACTGATATCTGGAAATTCTATTGGCTATAATGTAGTGGTGCAGTGTTTATGATTCTGAGTCGCTGAAGTTATAATGTAACTGAAAATACATTAACCACTGAACTCTTCTGTGGTCCGGGATAGCTCAGTCGGTATTTCGTCTCGCTTCGGGCCGGACGGTCTGAGGATCGGATCCTGGTGCAGTCGAGATTTTCCTCGCTCGTCTAGACCGGCTCTGGGGTCCACTAAACCTCCTGTACAATGGGCACCTCTTCTCTTCCCACGGGGTTAATGCGGCCGGGGCTTGGCGTTGAGCGCCGAGGTTACAGGAGGAGTAAAGCTGTACCTCTTCGCCCCATCTGGGCCTTTGTGGCATGTTCTGGGTTGACCTTGACTTAACACTCCTGTGGTACACGAGTAGCTCCAGGTGAATATAACCTCAAATGACGACCGACAAATAACTAATTAACTTCGGTAACTGTCCACTTAGAGTGGTTTTTTTAAAATGTTGTGTGATAAAATACGCTTGGAAACAGTCGACATTTCTGAAGCCTTTTTGTTTCGGAATGTCATGCCAGAACACAGCAACCGCGTGAATGCTCTTGACTGCGACCGTGGCAGTCCGGGGTTAATCGGAAGGTAGACACAAGGAAACAATATCAACTGAACTCAATATAGATAAATAAATAAATAAAAATGTATTAAATAAATAACAATATAAAAATAAATAAATATCGTCATTGCTAAATTCAGGGTCTGTAAAGAGCGACATTTTAACATTCCTGCAGCTTTAACCCTGGACAAAATCGCCTTGTACGCTTAACGCTTACATATAGAGTAAGTGAGCGTCTGCCATGGTATACAGTGTCGACACTGTATGGTCTTGAGATACAGCGCTGTAAAATTAACTACAAATCAATAAATAAATGCAAATTTACTAACCGGCGTATAAATACACGGTAAAGGTAAAATGTGCTGTGTAGCTGGCCGTGAAGGCACAGAGGAATGGTAGAGGCGTAGCTGTATTCTTATAGATACCCTGTACCTTAAATTTCTAAGATATAGGTTAATATAAACATTTCGTAACCAAGCTCTGTTCTGTATAAAATTTTTAGTTACGTTTATGATTTGTTTTTATGCAAGTTGTAAAAGTTACTGACGTGAAACAGAAAGTTATGCGTATGCCTAAATCTTCGTATATTCACATCGTGTTGTGTGGTCTGCCAAGCGGGATCACCGTAACAAATATTCTTATATTTCGCAAAATTGTTGGCATACCCAGAAATGTACATTAAGTAACGTAAGTTTTGCGTTCTGTCTCAGAAGTTTACATTAGCACCTCTTGATGTTGTTGTTGTTGTTGTTGTTGTTGTTGTTGTTGTTGTTGTTTTGCCAACAGCTCAGAATATGTAAAGTCGAAGTGGTACGATGAATAATTGATTGGGAAGCACGTCGGTGGACACATTGGCGGCCTAATTCGAAAGACAAGTAATATCCAAATTTTGCCTAAAGGGAGTAAGGGAAACAAAGGAAAATCCTCACTGTGGATGTTTGGTACCCTGGCCCATAATTTTATTTAATGTTTTACATTCCGAAGTGTTGTAACATATAAATACAACGTGTCAGTCAATAACACAACACTTTATTTTATATACAATAAAAATAGTATATTGTCAGGGCGACATGTTTCAACCGTTATTAGGTCATCTTCAGGCCCTCTGGGAAAACAGATCCAAGAGCTATCTATATTTCAATTCATTGTGGGATCTCAAATGCTTCTGGAATTTTATGTTAGCGTAACTGGGGATCATTTTCTTTGCGAGGCATTGCTTATTGAAATATTTTCACATTTTTAAGAACTAAAAGTAAAACCTAGTTTTAATAGAATTCACATTTTAAAAACTAAAAGTAAACCCAAGTTTTAATAGAGTCTTTTATACACAATTGGTTTTAATATACCACCATCTCAGATAATTTTTAACCTTTTAATGCTGAGACCGCCACACAGATTTCAATATATAGAAACTTATGTATTTCACATTCATATAACACAATCTGTAAGCATTTGGGATCCCACAGTGCATTGAAATATAGATTGCTCTTGGATATGTTTTCCCAGAGGGCCTGAAGATGACTTAACAAAGGTCGAAACATGTCGCCCTGACAATGTACCGTTTTTATTGCATAAAATTGAAATCTCTTGGCTCTGTTTTCCCATAGGGCCTGAAGATGACCTAATAAAGGTCGAAACATGTCGCCCTGACAATGTACTGTTTTTATTGTATATAAAATTGAAATCTCTTGGATCTGTTTTCCTATAGGGCCTGAAGATGACCTAATAAAGGTCGAAACATGTCGCCCTGACAATGTACTGTTTTTATTGTATATAAAATAAAGTGTTGTGTTATTGACTGGCACGTTGTATTTATACTGTCCCTTATTGCAAACATGACAAACCAGAATGCAATTCATGAGCTTTACCGCTTCATCCAGCGTGTTCGATTTTGGTATTATTTGGAGACAGAGGACCGGAAGTACGAAGGATACAACTTAATGGTTGTTTGGGCATAATATTCATAGCAAGAGTAATGTTAAAAGTACTGAATTTCATACGCTTAAGTCAGGAGGGCCCATGACGGCAACAAGAGCCACAATGACTTTGAGATTGAGATTTGGAAGGAAGTTTTCAGATGGGGTTCAGCCAACCGGTATCGCTGTTCATAATTGTTAACACGTCCAGAAATGCATACAGTGATCCTCAATGCCAACGGAGCCGCCGGGTTAGTACTCAGTGTTTACGCACTTTTCTGCCAGCTCTTCTCACTGTTTGCTCGGCCCGGACAGCTTTCCCCTGTAATAATATAGGGTGCATTACTTTAATTCCTTGTGTACGACATTTGAAATCCCTTGTTTCGCTTGTACTGATGTTCCGCCATGGAAAATTTAGCCAATGTACAGCTGGTAACCCCCCACCCTATATGTAGTATTTATTTAGGATATGGCAGGCTTACCTACCTATCATCGTACTGCCACGGCCAAGAGAATTTCAGCATTAGACCACAGGTTACTCTAATATGAGTTAGTCGTGTCCCTTTTTTACATATCATGTTCATCCTTAACCAAAAACTGTGAATATTGTCCATTTTAATGTGCGGCCTACTGTCTCCTATGCCTGTTCCTAGCAGAATTGATAAGTTTTTCTTATCAATATCTTGTAGTAATTTCTTACTTTCAGTCATACATACCATTTATTTTACCAATCATATATTTATTTGTTTATATGTATTTATATACAAAACATTAAAGCCTGAGAACAAAAAATAGGTCTTCATTCTCTTCCATAACACACCATTCGTAATGTTGCGGCATATAAATCAGGTGACTGCGATTGCCGAAAGCTGTCTCTCTCTTTATGGAGCAGATGAGAGATACATATACTTTGGTCGGTGTTACAGCTTGGAAATTTGCCGATGGAATTTATCTCTAAATAGCACATCTTTTCAAGTCTATGACGTGCATATTCGGTGGACCATTGATTTCATGCTGTCCTTCAAGGATTATAACGTGTAAGAGTGGATTAATGGCAGGGGGGACTGTTGAAATCATAGGTACAGGTTGGAATTATTAAATTTTATCTTTGATATTTCATTGTAATTTGTAGTATTTACTTAATGTAGATCTACATCCCACACAAACATATTAACGTTCTTTGTAACGTCTTTATTCTAGGATGTTTCTCTTTCATATAGGATTGTGTTTTTTTCAATTTTGAATGAGTCAAATTAGGCTAAGTGATCAATTCAAGTAGAATGAAGTGTATGGACACGCAGTACGCCTGGTATTCTCTTCAAAATATGGCTGGGAAACTAAAGAGAAAGCGGCATGTCTGCTATGTGATGGCGTCACAGTGGATCCTACGAAATGTGTGAGCGTGTGTGGTTAGAATATAGGTCCTGCTTGATGGAAGGCATCACGATATGGTAGGAATATTCTAAAACATTATATATATTATACATATACATTATATATATTATACACTATATATATTATACGTCAGCACAACTATTTTATTATACGAGGCTACACGTTTCGACCTTTTAAACGGTCATTTCAGGCTTTCTAATAGATTGAGTCAACAGATGCTGTGTACATAAAATCAGGCAGGTCAGTTACTGATTTTATGTATTTTACCGATGTAAACATATTGGGATCCCAACATGTACATGTACACAGCATCTGTTGACTCGATCTGTTAGAAAGCCTGAAGATGACCCTTTAAAAGGTCGAAACATGTAGCCTCGTATAATAAAATAGTTGTGCTGACGTATATTAATTAATGTTTTAGTATAGGTCCTGCTGGTGGGCTGCTGCGAACGCGGTGACGAATTTTCAATTTCAGTGAAAGGCTTTCGTTCCTCGACTAGACGGGCAACTGCCGGCCCTTCGAGCAGGACTCTCCGACACGATATAGTCTTATCAGTTGAAAGCGTTTTTAAATAATGCACTTGAAAAGGACCGCGCATCCTGAACTCAGTCAGCTTAGATCACAGATTTATATCGAAGCGCCAACAGGAAGATTTCTTATGCCCTGAGAAACGAAGAAGATGATCTCAACCAACAGGGCACATGATTTCGGATGTGAAATGAACGCACAAGACGGAAGTTTGGCTACAGACTTCGTTTGGGCACCAAAACATGCCTGTCGTTCTGAACACTATTGTACCGACGACATACATTCGACTCGTATAGGTTTTCTATTTGCTTGACCAGATTTATCAATAGCATCTCCGAAGAGGGGGCAAGTACCCTCTGTCACGGGGTTTCGCCGACCATGTTGTTCCGCTCGCCTACCAGATCCTCCACAAACATTTCAGCCCTTCTGTAAACTGTAGGTAAAGTCCTGTGCATACATCAGGCAGTATTTTCATAGATCTCTTGAAGCTACGGACAGACAAACACTTTTCTCTGCGGTTATACGAAGAGTGATTCAAGAGCATATCCTTTGTCCGACTGTTTTGGTTTGTGAAATTCTTTGTGAACCGTTGACAACAGTCGTGTCGGTGTGGCCGTTATGTGGGTTCGAAATACACACATCGGAATCAGCACCATAAGCACTCCTCCAAATTTTAAGGGAAAATTCTAAATAATGACACATTAGTATGATTCAGTGACATTCGTTAGGCTGGATAGGTAGCGTAACTGTTGACTTCCTGAAGTTGTATATCGGGGATAACGTATTGAAATCTTGCATAATCTTGCATATACTATGGACTGTTATCTTATTTAATTGAGTCTGCCAGTCATTTGTCAAGATAATACGCTGAAACAGACCAAGACCGTTTTCTTCCACATTCTTGCCTACCTAACATTCACTTCGCGTCTCGTTATGTTAAAAACTAAGACAGATTCGGAGTCAGGTTAAATTTTATCGACTTGATCTGCTTTGTATTTCTAAGTAGACCTTAGGAATGTCTGACCACTGCGCCGTGAAGGAGGGTGTGTAGGAGTATGGAAGTAAGGAACGGTTTCGAGATCTCAACACTAAAAGTGAATTGGCAGGCTCACACCGCAAACAGTATGGTGAGGGCAGACCTTTCGATGCACGCTTTACAGGACAAAGTTGATATCCAGGACCGCATTTGGACGCACTCTTTGGGAAGATACAGTGCCTTTTGCTGGTGCGGGATCGAACCCCGACCATCCATCCAGCCCATAGCCAGTAATGATACCCACCGCGTTATCGTGGTTCTTTGATTAGAAGGACGGCCGGTGATATGAAAAGGAAATACGGGAAGGGGTCTTAGGTCGAGGTATCTAAAACTGCGACGCGTCTTGCTGCGAGGTCTTGTGCCTCATATTCTGAACAGTCGGTCTGCCCTAGCAACGAGTTTTCGTGTCTTTTTCTCATATCTCTCAACAGTTTATTTGGGCGATGTTTTTAAAGTGATTACTACTACCCAAGTCCAATTTATGAGCATTACCCTTTCAGCATTACAAATGTCTACACTGTTTGTTAAAACATCGTTAAATAAACCGAAGCTACTTCTGTTATTACTTGGTCGTTGTGATATACAAAACTAAGGCAAATAAACCTCATTAATGTAGTAGCTATGTTAATGTAAATCAATACATTCCAGTCTTCGATATGTGTAAACTTTTAAATTCCAGTAACGAATATCATTTCTAGAGAGACACTCTTTTCTTCACATCTGAAGGTGATTGTGGCTTTACGTTGTCTGTACAATTAAACCAGTCCGACAATCTTTCGTAATTTGCTACCGAATGTGTGTGGTTGTTAAAATGAACACTTTTGAGTTAATATGGCAATTTCATATACTGATTAATTAGCAACACGATCTTTTTTTAAGTTTTGAACTTTGGCATTAAATGGATCATACTTGGAAGAAAATATGAGCATATTTAACGAAACTGCTAACTTACCTTTTTCCCTAAGGGTTCTCTGTCCTTCTGCAAACGTTGATAGTACTACTAGCTCTTCTGGCGAAGAAATTCTCGGTTTTATGAAACATGAAGTTGCATACCATGCACACAGAACTTAACCACTGGACGCTGTTTGAAGCCACTCGAAACAGTCATTTTCCTTGCGTATCACATTCTTAAAACCTCTGTTTTAATTTTGTGATATTCATATCGGTGCACTAGATGTCAAAATTCAAGAAAAATACCAACAAATACACTATACTATGTTACAAAACTTTTACAATTAAAACACTGTAAGTCCGACATGTTTCGACCCTTCATGGGTTATCCTCATGGAGCGTACATCAATATTATATAGAACGTAGATTTTAAATAGATAAAATAAGTTAAAATTGCATTAAAATCTTTTGATGCCTTCAAGTTGATGCTATAGATGTGTTGATGAGGCATTACTTGTGAAGTGGGTCATACATATATATCTACATACACACAAACAGTACTGTAATCATTCAAATCTTCGGAGCAGCTTGTGTGTATTCCCATTCTAGGCACGGTACTGGTGCCGAATCATGGAAACTCTTATGTCGAATACAAACGTTCTGTAGGATATCATTTAAACACCAGCAGAGGAACATAGATCCCTTCTTATCAAATTTTAACAATGACTCTGCATGTTTTGATTCTAAATACCGAATCATCCTCATGGATACACCTTACACGTGGGTTTTGCAATTCTACTAAGGGGAGTGGTATATGTTCATTGAATTACATAGGCACTCGGTAAAATGAATAGATTAAAAACGATTTGTTAGTAAGAATGTTGTGTAGCCTGCTACATTGATCATTACAACAATGATCTTCCACAATTCGTAATTCCTTCAATATATTGCGTTCTTTTCGTAGGGGGAGAGACCAAATTTGTCATGTGCGTATATAGCTCATTCTTGCGCCAGCACACAGTGAAGTCGGTGTCTCTTGTAAAGCGAACCAAGAGGGCGGCCGACAAAGCGTCGGGTAGAACTGGAGGATGAGGAAGAAAATAGAATAAGATAGTTTGGTCAATAATGGTTAAGCACTGAGATACATCTGTCTCTCCACACACTGACTGCTGGAGCCGACATCCGAACAACGTTTTAAAATAGTAGTACAGAGCAAACAGCGGGTAAAGAGTTATGCCATTGTATACACGTGTCCGAATTCCTTTACTGAAGACGTCACCGAGTGCCTGGGATTGGCACGCCTGCTGTATTCCAGGTCCTCATTTAATTACGCATCCTTGCAACTAATATGACACAGAGCTGCTTTCAATAATATTCTGGAACAAGTAATTGTCCGCTCTTCACTGTAATGGACCTTCTTGTACATCCGGTGAAAAGAAACTCAGGTAATGGGCTAGCATGTGTCTTATTTCAAGGGTTTCACCATAGTTTGTGTAGAGAGTCGCAGAAGTGATTAACGTTCGTAGATCGTGAGAGGTCTAGGCACTCTTAAGGGAGCGTATGGGATGTTGCGATTCTCTTAAAGGAACGTATTTGATGTTGCAGCTCCCTTAATGGAAGTTATTTGGTGTTGCGACTCGCATAAAGGAATGTACGTGATGTCTAAAAATCTGAATGGAAGATATTTGATTTAATGATGTTTTGCTGACCGTGCATCTCAGTATAATCTTAGCAACTGACCAACTTAATCACTCATCACACTCTGTAGGTGGCCGTCCGGTGCGCACCTGCGCACCGGACGGCCACCTACAGAGTGTGATCATACCAGATGCTGTATAATACAATTTGACCTCCTGGTGATGAGCACAGTAGTGCTCGAAACATGTAGAGGAATATAATAAACTTATTATAAAACAAGAATTTGTGCATTAAGTTGGTCAATTGCTAAGAAGATATTTGATGTTGCGCCTTGCCTAAAAGTAGTTGTTTGATGTTTTGGCCATTTTAAAGGAATGTATTTGATGCCGAAACTTTCTTAATGGAAGTTATCTGATGTTGCGACTCGCTTAGAGGAGCTCATTGTATGTTACGGCTACCATAAAGGAAGTTATAAAATGTTGCGACTCCCTTAAAAGGAAGTTATTTGATGTTGCGTTATCCTTGCAGCCGGTGTGTGAGATGGCAGTGAGTGTGCATCTTTACGACTCCGCAGCGTTTGGCTGTAGCCCAGGTAAAGCGAAATATGTAGATCAGAACGGCTGTCGCAATCTAAATTATTATCGACACATTTGTCAGTGTTTCCGATGTACAGGGATGAGCTGTGTGATCTGTGTGAGGTGTGTGAAGGTATGGAGATGTGAGGTGCTGTTTTGTACGAGTTGCGGTCGGGCTGCTGGAAACGTCGCTGCGTTAGTGGTTGTAGTTATCTTGTACGAATACTTAGTTATGTTACTCTGAGAACCATACGAACACACAAACTTATTCTGTGTTCAGAATTAAAGCTTCTATAATATTAAAGCGGACAGTACGTGTAAGAGCCCAGGGGTACTCAAATCCCGGGCGCTAGACCGCCGTGGCAACTAAATTTTGTGAGGTGGTGCCTAATATTTATGACTCTCAAAATGGAGCGTTCTTCATATCACCTTCTGGCTCCCAGAATTTTGAGGTGACTGTTAGATTTTTAGAAAATGTGTGCGCCCCTCTAATGAACCATTGTATTCTCTTGTATCCTATTGGGTTAAATTAGCCTACGGAAGTTTGCTGCTGTCTGTACTCGTATGATGCTCTTGACGCTTGCGTCATACCTATACTGAGAATTGTTTTCTTTTTGTGGCGAGGAATTCTGATTTTCTTACACGTTTACCTCACTAATACTCTCTGCCGGCCACTGGCTAGTAGAATATTTGTGAGTCGAAAGCCTAGGTGGCGCCTTTAATTATTGTAAAGCA
>Ga0123355_10013850_pt1 | contig 12573 bp, 15 predicted proteins | sample TergutEmb28metaG_3_FD_89872 | JGI IMG/M metagenome (GOLD analysis project Ga0123355, IMG submission 89872) | Embiratermes neotenicus P1 segment gut microbial communities from Petit-Saut dam, French Guiana - Emb289 P1 | ecosystem: Host-associated > Arthropoda: Insects > Digestive system > Gut ...
TTTATAGAAAGAACGTGATTAACGCATCTGTCTAAAAATGCTCGGTCGTGCGAAACCAGAATAAATCCAGACTTGCCGTTCAAATACTTGCTGACGATTTTTCGCCCGCCCATATCAAGGTGGTTGGTTGGCTCGTCTATGAGCAAAAAGCTGTTTTCACTTAGGAAAAGTGCCGCAAGCAAAACCTTTGTCTGTTCGCCGTTTGACAGCGTTTCGAATGGGCGGTGCAGTACGTCTTCGCTCACGTCCAGCAATGATAATTCCCGTGCAAGCTGCCAATCCTGGTATTCGGGGCATATTTCCTCTACGATGACGCTTGTGAGCATTGTTTTGTCGGTTACGTTGTATGGGAAATATTGAAAATCAACAGAAGCCGAGATATTTCCGTTGTATTCGTATTTGCCGAGCAGCAGGTTCAGAAAAGTGGTTTTACCCTTGCCGTTTCTGCCTGTAAATCCAAGCTTCCAATCCGTATCAATTTGAAAGCTGACATTTTCGAAAATGTTATCGTAAGTGCCTTCGTAGGTGAAGGTTAGGTTTGAGACGTTTATTTGAGACATATGATTGTCCTCCTTTGGTGAATAAAAATAAGCCGCAAGAAAATTAATTCTCGCGGCTCATAAATACAAAGGTTGCGCAAAAAAAGCACACACCTAAAATATACATATGAATTGGAAGATTAATCTTTCTCGCGTCGGCATAACAAAACTAAGCGGTGACACCGCCCCAAGCTTTTATTATACCCGTAAAAATTTAGCGAGAAATATCGTTCATCTTCCCAACTCCAATTCTTTTACAATTATCTCGTACGATTATATCACATTTTTCTACGCGCTGGTACTACTTTTTATATTTTTGGCATAATCCAACGTAATTTGAATGCTATACCCCGTAGAGGTTTCTTGCATATCAAAATGTGTATCCATGCCCGAATGACGCATAATCTCCAAGTCTTCCTTTATAGAGTTGGTGAGAATGCGGATATCCCGTATGTACGCCTTAAACGGGATAGTTTTATTTTTAGGATTTTGTGCGCGCGCCACAAGCATTGCTTCAATGAGTTCTTCTGTTTTGCGCACGGTTAGCCCATTTGTAACGATTTTTTGCAACACGCTTGTTTGCTCCGTCTCGTTTTCCAGGCGCAGCAGCGCGCGGGTGTGCCGTTCTGTAAGCGCGTTTTCGATTATTTCTTTTTGCAATGTGCGGGAAATTTTCAACAGCCGCAGCTTGTATGCCACGGTGGATTGCGTTTTGCCCACTTTCGCCGCCAAAGCTTCTTGTGTGAATGCGTAATCGCTCATTAAATTGCGTAAGCCCTCTGCTTCTTCGAAAAAGTGCAGGTCACTGCGCTGCAAGTTTTCGATCATGGCAATAATTGCGCTGTCGGTATCGGTGACATCTAGTAAAATGGCGGGAATATTGGCAATCCCTGCGATACGGCTTGCGCGTAACCGGCGTTCGCCTGCCACAAGCTCGTAGCCTGCGCCGCCCATTAGCCGCACAGTAATGGGCTGCAAAACCCCATACACTTTAATTGACGCAGCAAGCTCGTCCAATCCATTTTGGTCGAAAATGCGGCGAGGCTGGTATGGATTTGGTTTTACTGCATCTAAAGGCAGATTTAAGACTGCTTTTGTTGAAATTGTCATGACGTACACATCCTTTGTAATTTTTTGGCAGTATACCATATGGTAAAAATTGGGTAAATAGTTTTTAGGGTGTCGGCAATATTTTTTATCGTCAAGATAATGCAAAAAGCCCTGTCGGTTGACGGGGCTTTTTGACGGGTAATGGGATATGCTGATGAGAAATGATTTTTTGGGGGGAAGATTGGCGGAAAGTTTTTGGTATAATTTGGGAAATTCAGGGGTTGTAAAATAACCATACTAATATGGGGCCGAAAGCGATATAATCTGATTAATTGGTGCACGAAATGCAAGGTGCAATTTATTTTTATACGGTATCATTTATTTTGAAAGGGGAGAGCCTAATGGAATGGCTTAACAACATGAACAAAGCAATGAGCTATATCGAGTCAAATCTGGCCGGCGAAATTTCATACGACCATGCTGCACAGCTTGCTTGTTGTTCGACATATCACTTTCAGCGGATGTTTTCATATATCACAGGCGTACCGCTGTCGGAGTATATAAGACATAGGCGTTTGACCTTAGCTGCGTTAGACTTGCAGACAAGTGATATAAAGGTCATAGATGTGGCATTAAAATATGGTTACGAATCGCCGGAGGCATTTAGCCGAGCGTTCAAAAAAGTTCATGGAATTATGCCTGTATCCGCGCGCAATACAGGAGTTTCGCTAAAAGTCTTTCCTAGGATGACCCTCCATATCACAATAAAAGGAGATACCGAGATGAATTATCGCATTGAGCAAAAAGAAGCTTTTGAATTGTTTGGGCTGGAGCTTAAAACAAGCGTTATAGACGGCAAGTGCTTTAAGGAAATTCCCGAATTTGTAATGAGCAGTGTAGAAAATGGCATGGCTTCTGCCCTGGTGCAAGCTGCGGGGAAGAAGCCGGACGCTATATATGACGCAGGCGTAACCTATGCTCACAACCCGAACGGCAGCATGAACTACGCGATAGCATGTTATAAAAAAACGGAAACCGTCCCGCCGGAATATGTAGTGTTTAATATACCTGCGCAAACATGGGCCGTATTTGAAACAGGCTGGGAAACAGAGCATGACGACGAAAAACTCCATGATATTTGGAGAAGAATCTACTCCGAGTGGTTTCCGACTGTGAATTACGAACACGCCGACTGCGATTTTGACCTTGAAATTTATTATGGCGACAGGGAAACGGGATGCGGCGTAGAAATTTGGATTCCAGTTGTAAAGAAATAATTTGGAAGTGATTAGTCACACTAACTACTTGAAGAGGTGTTCTGCCAGCTGACGCAACTGGCAGAATTACCTCTTTTTGTATCCTGAAAGATTACTCAAAAATATCCTGCTCAAACTCAAGCTCCTTAACCTTTGCGCGATATCGCGCCCAAGGGCGGCAGAGCCAGCATAAGCAAAAAATATTAATGCCTGCGGATATCAGATTCGCAATCCCCCATGGGGAGTTGCGGATAAAAAAGCTCCATACCATAAATGGAATTTGCGACATTGCTGCAAGCAGTGCTACAACGCCAATTATGCATAAGAGATTGGCCATGCGCTTGTAATGCTGAATGAGCGACGCCTTATCCGTATAAATGTCAAAAGCACCATCAATGGTTTTTTTCCTGAAATAAACCCATTTCCAATTGCTGCCCACATGTTCTGCGCCTGTTTCTTCTATAAATCGGATGGTGCTGATGGATTCCGGGTGATTTACCTTGTGCTTCAGTAGTATGATGCGGAAAGCGTATTCGCCCGGTGTGCCTTCTTCGAAAGTATAGGATGGCACGCTGGAAGCGATTAAGTTCCAACCCTTTGCCGCCATTTCGTTTAGCCATTGCTCTTCTTTATCGTTGTCGGCAAATAATCTGTACACTTTAGTTCTCATTTTGCGTGCCTCCTTCCAATGCGTTCAGCCCGATGTTTACCAATTCCCCAAGGCGCATGATTTCTATTTGCAAAACCTGCTTGCCAAGGTCGGTGAGGACATATTCTTTTTTGCGTGAATCTAAGCTGTGACCCGCGGCGCATATCCAACGTTTTTCCAGCAGGTTGTTGATTGCACCGTATAGTGTGCCTGCGCCCAGCGTTACCCTGCCGTGCGTTAACTTTTCAACGTGCTGCATGACGGCGTAACCGTGGCGGGGGATGAGCAGGGATATTAAAATGAGGTAGACACCCTCTGTTAGTGCTGCGTATTTTTCGGCCACAACAAATTGCCCCTTTCGTTACATAGTTCGTTTGTCGTTATATCGTCCAACGTAATAATATTGTATCGCCATACGATATAGCTGTCAACATTGAAAATAAATTTGACAACGATAGTACCATATAGTACTATTCTATATGGGAGGTGAGTGCAACGAAAACACAAGGTGGTTTTCTTATATCACAAATCAGGCATTTGAGCGGGAGAATTTGGGAAAGGTTGCTGAAAAATAGCGGCGTAGATGAATTTAACGGAGCCCAAGGGCGGATACTTTATGTGTTGTGGGAACATGGGCAGCTTACAATTTCGGAAGTTGGACGGTTAACTTCCCTAGCCAAAACAACCCTTACAAGTATGCTTGACAGAATGGAAGCAGGGGGATTACTAGAGCGGATACCCGACAAAAAAAACCGCAGGCAGATACTCGTATCAGTGACAGAAAAAGCACTAGAATATCGAGAACGGTACGACCAGGTATCCGACCGAATGAACGATATTTTTTACAAGGGTTTTACGGAAGAAGAAATTACGGATTTTGAAAAACAATTGCGAAGAATTTTGAAAAATTTTGAAGACGAAGGAGCTTGACGATTATGGAAAAAGTATCAATCAACCCACCGGATAACGCATTTTGCCCGCAAACTTTATTTTTGTACGGCACATACAAAGAAGATGGAAGCCCAAACTTTGGCTTGTTCTGTTGGTTTAGCTATTGCTGGAATGCGGATTTGGGCGTTATGGCGTGCATAGGTGATAAAAAGTTGACGAAGGACATTATTAAAAAAGACAAAATTTTTTCTGCTAACCTCGTAACAGAAAAGATATTACCGCTTGCAGATTATTTAGGCAACAAAGAAGGATACAATGCGGATAAAATGAACATCCCCATTGAAGTAGAACGCGGTGAAGTGCTAAATGTTCCTATATTAAAAGACAGCCCTTGGATATTTGAACTTGAGGTTACGCAGACAATTCCGCTTGATGGTACCGAGATTTTTTTGTGTAAGATTCGCAATACATTGGCAGCTAAGGAATTGATGGACGAGTCTATAAGCGCAGAAGAAAAGATGCGTATAGTTGCTCCTGCAGTGTCCTGTGCGGATCAACATTATTTTTCTGTAAGCCCGACACCGATAGGTAAATGGGAGGACTGGAAAGGTTTGTATTAAAATGAAAATCACCGACAGAGAAATAACCCAAAAAGAGCTCAACGATATTTATGCCGACTTCAAAAAAATAGAACGCCAAGACGGCGTTCCGGATGTAGAGCAGGTAAGATATTCGATTACAGCCGAAGAAAATGGCATAGTAGTAGGCTTTGCCTCTGGGCTTACAGACCACAAATGGTTTTATCTATCCGACCTGTGGGTGCATGAAGACTACAGACGGCAAGGGCTTGGCACAAAAATACTAGCTATGCTGGAGGATAAGATAAAATCCATTGGTATAGAGCATATCTACACCTGGACATCCGGTTTTATTAACCCTAAATTTTATGAAAAGCAGGGCTACAAAGTTTTCACGGTTTTTGAAGACTTTTTCGAGGTGAAGGGTTATCACCACATTGGGTATAGGAAAGATTTTTAGTGCATAAAAAAATCTCCTTGTGTAAAAAATATATAGAAAAGGACACAAGGAGATGAACACATGGACATTAGCAGCAACAAAATATACGCGCCCGATATGCCAATGGGCTTTGATATTGCCCTTGCTAAAAATGAAGCCGCAAAAGACTATTTTTATGCTTTACCGGAATCTGCACAAAAGCAAATAATTGCACATACGCAAACTATACAAAGTAAAGCGGATATGCAAGCTTATGCGGATTCCCTTATAATCAGCAGCCCTATGAATTAGCGGGGTTAAAGAGCCCACAATTTGCACTTGGACAGAACGGCCCGTTCAAGTGTTACATACATGTTCGAATTTTGTGTATAAAATACTGATGTTCGTTTATAAAATGATTTGTGATGTCGGAAGAAAGTGTACCCGCAGACATGATTTGCTGCTTATCCAACAATCTCCCTGTCGTGATGCAGAATTGGATAAATTTATTAAGCGCTTCGGTAACTTCTTCTTTCAAAAGTTCCAAGTTTGGGTTTGTTTTAAGGTTTTCGCTAATCATATTCATTTCGGACGTTTTTTTGCCGAGTGCATCGAATAAATTTTTGAAAGATTCGGCCTGCCGGATTGTAGGTGTTTCGGCCAAATCTATAAACGCGGCCAGCGTGGAAGCATGACCGGAAGCATCCGCAAGCCAAGTTTTGATGTACATAGTTGGGTGTTCTGTTTTAATTGGGCAAGTGCCAAAACGGAGTATACTCAAAAATTCGTCCGCTTCGTTAACCATGTGGTTTATAAAGCTGGGCGAGAAGCCAATTAAAACTTTATGCTGCAGCAAGTCAATAATTATTTTTTTCTTAAAGTCGATAAAGCTTATTGTGTCAATTTCTAGTGTGTGCAAGTCGATACTCTGGTTAGACGCGGCTACTTGATTGTACGTTGTGAAAATTTGGTTAAATTGTTCCGCTTTTGTAATATACTCTTCTTCCTTGTGCGAAAACGCATTGGTTTGAAACATAGCATGTTCGGCTAAAATGTATGTCCAAAACAGCAGGTCGTTATTATCCATATGTAGCACCTCCGGGAGATTTATATATAATATATTCCCGTTGGTGTAAATTTGAGCAAGTACTTAATGCGGCTTTGTGCCAAATTGTAAAAGATGATAAATTTCATCTTCTGTTTCCAAAACATCATAATCTCCGGGAGAATTGTCCGGCTTATGATATTCAATGCCATTTTCATAATTAATACGCAAACGGTCTATTAATGCCTGCTTTCCAAATTCTTGTGCAAAGCGGTTAAACGCGCTAATACGCTTGTTTTGCAGCATGGCTTCACCGCAACCACCTGTACAGGCAAAGCAGCTTGTAGCTTTGCTTACGGCGCACTTACCAATAGCACAATCGTGCCCGTTTGCTATTTTTGTCACGCAACCGGGGCAATCTTCATAGCCGCACACCACACAGGCCAGCCCGCAATACCCAATTCCTCTTTCTTCACGAAAACTCATAATTGCCACTACTCTCCATTTCTAAAATGTTTTGTCTTATTATAAATGAGGAATGATGACACCTGTATGTCACCATTCCTTATAAACAGACAAAATATTTTCCGCGGTTTCTATAAGGCGGGTTTTTAATTCGGCGGGCTCTAAAACTTCGACCATATTGCCAAAACTTAAAAGCATAGCAAACCACATACGTTCGTCTTCAATGGCATGTATGCGCATGGTAAAATCGCCGTTCTCATGGGTTTGGGTTATGGTGCCGTTAAGATACTCGCTTGCCTGAACCTTCACACAACTCTTACATAGCAAAGTGATATTAAACCCCTTGCGTTCGCCGTTTTTGAATGCTTGTTCCAATAAAACGGCAGGGTTGTCGTGTGCTTTTGAAAATGGATTGCTTGTGTGTTGTAACCCGTTGATACGCGCCACCTTAAAAATACGATATGCTTGTTTGAGTGTACAAAAAGCCAACAGGTACCATGCATACCAGCGGTAGTTTAATGCGACAGGCTCTATAATGCGGCCCGAGGTTCCTCCCTGCGCATTTACATACGAAATATGTATCGCATTTTTGTTGCATATAGATTTTTCTATGAGTTTTAGTTTCTCCTGCAATTCGTCATTTTCTCCGGATGCGCCAAAGTCAAGAAATATGTGCTGTTGGCTTTGTTGTTTGGGCAGTAAAGATGAAATTTTTTCCAGCACATCATTATATTTTTTGTTATCATGGGCGGATATAAAACCTTTCAGTGCTGTGATGATCGACGCCTGCTCTTCCTCGCTTATGAGCTGCCCGCTCAGTTTGTAACCTTCCATAATTGAATATCCGCCACGAACACCGGGCAGAGATTTTATTGGGATACCGGCTAACGAAATGTGTTCGATATCACGTAAAATGGTTCGTTTAGAAACTTCAAACCGCTCAGCCAGTTTGGCTGCACTTACGGTGTCGTGGTTAAGCAAGTATATCACAATGGACAAAAGGCGGTATGTTTTCATGGTTCCTCCAGGAATATACAATCAAGTTCAAAATGCAGATAAAAATCTGTTCTAATTTTGTACCTCATTATATCACAGCCCAAACTAATAGTAATTAAATTTTCGCCTACAAGCTTTCTTATGCTGCCAATGGATACCCCCAATATTTTTGCTAAAAATGTGCTAAGTTTTAGGTCGAAAAAATACTGGCTTTTGAGTTGTACATTCACAAATCGTTCGATGGCACATATATTAAACCCCTCTACAGAATAATTTACACAGCTATAATCAATTTCGTAGCCGCTTTGTTTTAGCAAATTCCGGTCGAATGCGTATTTCCATGCCAATGCTTTATCATTATTTGTAAGCTTGTCGAATAGCTGCGCGGTCAAATCATGTGGCTTTATGCCTCGTATTAATGATAACTTCCATGTCGTGTCGCATTTGGTGCATTTATAAATAAGCCATATATCAACCCGTTGTTGGTTGCTGTTGAGCCGGAATTTTTCGCTGCAATAAAAAGCCATTTTTTTATTACACTTGCTGCAATGCTTAATTACAGCGGGCGTATTTTGTGGAACAATGCGCCAAATTGCTTCGTTATATTTGTCCATAGATTTTCTCACCAGGATAATGATAGAATCTGGCAAGCTTATTTACGACCTAAAAGACTTTTCAGAAAAGTGATTGAGGCGTAATAAAAAAACGCAGTTATCTTCACTGCGTTTCTTTATTACCTTGGGTGATAATCCGTTGAATGGTTTTTACCGACAAAAAGTATTGTTGGGCCAACTCATCTACTTTGTGGCCAGATTTGTATTGTACATATATTTTTTCGTTTCTTTCTTGTGTTTCGGTTTTTGAGTTGGTGTTCTCTCCCCAATTTTTCCGGTTTTCAGTCTTTCTAGGGATATAGATGTATTCACCATCTGTGTACTCTTGAATTAACGCAAGAACATCTCTTGGGAGAATGTCCTTCGCGTTTTTATAGCGCATAGTACTCCTCCCGAAATTTGTATTTTAGGGACGAGCAAAGGCTATTATTTTACATATATTTTATGCGATAGCCTTTGCTATGCGCTTTTTGCAGGTGTGGTCATAAAGTTGTTTTCCTTTCAGCTATTATTTTTTAGAACTTACTTCCATGCAACAACTCCAAGCCATTGTGGTAAAGCGGCCAAAGGGTTTGTTTGCCAATTGTACGTTGCATCCCCTTCTACTTTGTGGTGAGCTCCCAGTAAGTATAGGAATGTGTCGGATAAAATCCGATATTGCAGTAAAATTGCTGGCTTAACGCCCATGATGCGTGTTTTGCACCACGTTTGCCGCAGCGTTTAGCGGCCTCATAAACAACGGCTTTGCCCAGTCCCATTTTGCGATAGTCCGGGTCGGTTACTAAAGGTTCCAAATTGCAGCAGGTGTCGCCCGGCCTGTACCACATTGTGCAGTGGGAAACATAGTTGCCGTCGGGTGCTTTTATGGCCACAACCAGCTCCGGGATAATCATGGGACTGGAAAGCATTTGTTTGCGTTCGGCAATAGATTCACCATCGTATGGTGGCTTGCCTTCATGGTTGAAGCCGCGCCACATTACACGGTTGCATTGCTGCCAATCCCAACTGTCTGCCATGCTTACAAAAGAGAACCCCTCCGGTAGCGTAACTGGCGGTAATACATCTATGTCCAATAAAGCGAAATGGTCGTTGTGCATTGTTGGTCGAAAACCCTGCGCCATAGCCGCGCGCATAAAATCGTAGTCGCCATCTGGTAGAGATAGTGTTAACTTGCCGTTATTGTGCAGGTTTTGTTTGGCATAGGTAACCAGTTCGGGCTTTAGATGGGCGTAGGCTTTGTCTACGCATAGGAATGCTTCGCCAAGTGGGCATTCATAAGTTGCAAGTGCTACAAGCGTTCCGTTATCTTCCCATAAGCCGATTTTATCTAAGTTGTTTTGGTCGCGCCCGCCATGTGTAACGGCCCATTCCCATGCACTCCACGACATGCGGGATGTAATTTGCGGGGAATTTATACGGATTAAAAAGTTGCGGACTTTTTTGTAGTCTTCTGTAAAAAATGGTTCGGGAGAGTAATTTCTAAAAGTAACAGCCATTTGGCCCCCCTGCTTTCTTATAATATAACTCACTCTATCAGATTTAACGCGGCATTTATAGATAAAAGTTGGTTTATAATCAAAAAAGCCATACCAAATTTTTGCACGGGTATGGCCTTTAAGCACTATCAACGATTTTTTCCATATACAATTTTTTTAATAGTATCTTCGGCCAAGCTGTAAAGTTCCGCCAATTGCGGGATAGAAGTGCCTTTTCTGAACGCTTGTACCATGTGTTCGTTCCTTTTGGCAGTCGCATTTTTTGCTCCTGTATTTGCTCCCCATGTCTTATGACTGGTTGGAGGTTTTGGAATATATACTATTGTGCCTTGTACGTATTTCTGTACCTCTTCCAAAAGAGATTGCGGAAATACGGTTTGTGCTTTTACATATTTCATCCGGCTTCAGCCCCTTATTAGTATTTTGAAAAATAATAAGGTGCAAAGCTGGAGGGAGATTAGGTTTTACTCCATGCAAAGGGTTGGGCTTATGTTCGTACAGCAGCCCAATTTGTCTCCCTACAACTTTGCATGGAGCGTGCCGAGTAGCGTATGTTTTTGATACATGGTGTTCACCTCCTGTTGTTCTATTTTAATATATTATAGCACAAGTGAAGGAGCGTCAATATAATAGTTCTACAACCAGGCTTGGCTACATAAATATGTCCAGAGGTGAAGTGGGACATGAAAGATAAATTTTTGCCTAAGCAGAGGAGCGGCCTAACAACATCGCAAGCAGAGGCATCTGCCAGGCAGCATGGCACAAATGCCTTGACGAAAAAAGCGAAGGATGGCTTCTTAAAACGCTATTTAGCCAGTTTTGGCGACCCTATTATTCGTATATTGCTGGTTGCGCTGGGCGTTAATTTATTGCTTATGGTGCGTGATGCCAATTGGTATGAATCTGCCGGTATTGCTGTAGCGGTGCTGCTGGCAACGTTAATTTCGACGCTGTCGGAATATGGTAGCGAGTCCGCTTTTCAAAAACTGAACGAAGAAGCCGCACTTGTCAAATGCCGTGTTAGGCGAAACAGAAAAGTAGTGGAGCTTCCCATTGCGGAAATTGTTGTTGGTGATGTTGTATACATACAAGCAGGGGATAGGATTCCGGCGGACGGTATTTTGATGAGCGGGGAAGTGGATGTGGACCAGTCTGCGCTAAATGGTGAGACTAAGGAAGCACATAAGACTCCTTCCGGCAAAAGCGATTACAGTGACTTTCTTTCACCATCTGGTGTATTCCGCGGAAGCGTTGTTTGTGCTGGCGAAGGGCAAATGCTTGTGTCCCGCGTTGGCGATGGCACATTTTATGGGCAACTGGCTATAGATGTGCAGGAGGCTACCATAGAAAGCCCACTAAAATCAAGGCTTGCGCAGCTTGCAAAGCTTATCAGCTATTTTGGATACGGTGCGGCGGCGATAGTGGTAGCTGCAAATTTATTTAACTCCATTGTGTTGGCAAACCAGTTTAATGCCACTTTAATAGCGGCGCATTTGTCCGACTTTCCGCGCCTGTTTGGCGATGTAATGTTGGCTGTTACATTGGGTATTACCGTTATTGTTATGGCGGTGCCGGAGGGTTTGCCAATGATGATAACCGTGGTGTTAAGCGCGAACATGCGCCGCATGTTAAAAGACAATGTATTGGTGCGTAAGCTGGTGGGCATAGAGACTTCCGGCAGCCTAAACATACTTTTTACAGACAAAACCGGCACACTGACGAAAGGGATTTTAGAAGTCACGACCTTTATTACGGCAACAGGAAAGGTTATCGACGCGGCTAAGCTTAAAGGTTCGCCCCTTTATAAGCGCATCGTGCTGAATGCGTTTTACAACAATAGTGCGCAGTTGGTTTATAAAAAACTAAAAGCAATCGCGGTTGGCGGCAATTCTACAGACCGCGCACTGCTTGAATATGTAAAAAATGATGCGGCCAAATTGCCCCTGTGCCAAAAGGGGTTTACAAGGCCGTTTAACTCCAAAGATAAAATTTCCGTTACAGAAATATCCGGTGAGGCTGGGGGAGTGCTTATCAAGGGCGCACCGGAAAATGTATTGCCAAACTGCCGCTATGCATATGGTGAAAACGGCAAAAAAGTAAACTTCACACATCCCACAGCCTTAAAAGAAGCATTGACTTTGCAAGCCAAAGATGGCGTTCGCCTGCTGGCATTATGCGAAGCAGAAAATGTAAAAGCTGCGGAAGCCAAGCAAAATTTAATTTTGGTAGGCTTTGTTGGCATACGTGACGAAGTACGCCCGGAAGCAAAAAAGGTCGTTGCGGAGGTAATGGGTGCAGGCGTACAAGTGGTAATGGTTACGGGAGATAACAAGGATACAGCGGTTAATGTAGCCACAAAGCTTGGGCTAATCCTCCCAGGCGAAACAGCTGGGACTATTACGAGCCAAGCACTAAACCAGCTCAATGACGACGAAGTGAAGCGGCTGCTCCCTAAATTACGGGTGGTTGCACGCGCGTTACCTTCCGACAAAGGGCGGATTGTGCGGCTTGCCCAAGAAATGGAGCTGGTAGCAGGTATGACAGGCGATGGTGTAAACGATGCCCCCGCGTTAAAA
>Ga0123355_10013851_pt1 | contig 12573 bp, 13 predicted proteins | sample TergutEmb28metaG_3_FD_89872 | JGI IMG/M metagenome (GOLD analysis project Ga0123355, IMG submission 89872) | Embiratermes neotenicus P1 segment gut microbial communities from Petit-Saut dam, French Guiana - Emb289 P1 | ecosystem: Host-associated > Arthropoda: Insects > Digestive system > Gut ...
AGTGCTCTGCCCCTGAGCTATACAGGCGTGGTGGAGGCGATTGGATTTGAACCAACGTAGGCATAGCCAATGGGTTTACAGCCCATCCCCTTTAGCCACTCGGGCACACCTCCACATTTCTTAGCTCTATATCGGTAGTACATATACGACTGTCAAGCTGCTTATTCTGCGGGTATAATAACGAGTATTACGCGCGCAAAAGCCAGTACCTATTAGGTACAAGCATATCGAGTTTAGAGGGAAACTAACCTCATGTCAACACATACCACGCCCCCGTGCGTATCTATATGATAAGCGCAGAACTTTTTTGAGATTTAACGCATGCGGTCAAAGAAACAAAATTACATCGTAGACATCGGTGAAAATTTCAGCTATACTACTTCACTGCACTTGTTTGCACAGGGCTTTTGCACTTGCGCAGACACTTCAGCAAAGGCCGATGTGGCGCAATTGGCAGCGCAATTGATTTGTAATCAATAGGTTACCGGTTCGAGTCCGGTCATCGGCTCCACTTTGTTGACACGTGCCCCATTAGAGTAGCGGTTATCTCGTCAGCCTTTCAAGCTGAAGATCACGGGTTCGAATCCCGTATGGGGTACCATTTCAAAATTCTTGAAGACTCTCTGACATGAGGGTCTTTTTTATTGAACCTGCTGATTCGAACCCGAGAGGGTTGAATGCGAAGCATTCAAGTCCGAGCGCAAGCGAGGTCACCATGGATTGGCGCAGCCAATACATGCGAATCCCGTATGGGGTACCATTTCAAAATTCCGAAAGACTCTCTGCCATGAGGGTCTTTTTTATTTTCTCAATGACTTGCAAAGAATGAAAATGTTTTACCGTGTTCTTCTCTTTAGCTTCTTGTAGATATCTTTCCTGTGTCCAAGTGCAATCACAAAAACTATAACTTTGTCATCTAATATTTTTGCAATTATCCTGTAGTCTCCACTACGATATTTCCAATATTCAGACAACTCTGCGCTAAGAGGTTCACCTAATGCTCTTGGATTTATGCACTCGCTTAAACGCCTTCTCAGCCATTTATAAAGACGTTTTTGAGTATCCCCATCAAGCCTGCGCAGATCATCTTCTGCGTCTTCCGACAGTCTTACCTCAAAGCCCTCTTTCATTCTATGTCAAGTCTTTCTGCAACTTCATCCAAAGAATAGCTAACAGGATTATCTAGGTGAGCTTGCCATCTTTGATCAGCCAGCTCTGCCAGATATTCGTTTTCAGCATGACTTACTGCCAGAATCCTTATCATGTCTGAAAGAGAGCGCTTTTCATTATCTGCATAATCTTTAAGCAATTCTTTCTCAGCATCAGACAGTCTTACTGAGACAACCGAAGACATTTTATACTCCTTCATCAAGTGTAGTATTATATAGTATATTGTAGTACATTGTAGTTTTTGTAGCAACTTAAGCTGCTTTTCTTATGGATCTTCGGTAAATGCGGGGGTTTTTATTTTTTGTGAGAAGTTATTTTGAACCATAACAATAAATTCGCAGGCATCATCTTCTGTCACCTTGCTAAATCTATTCACCTCGACAAAGCCAGCATTTTCATACAGTTTAATCGCTCGCTTGTTAAAGGTTGCAACGGTTAGGCGAATTCTTTTACCCGGATGATCCAATTCCACACAATCAAGAACAAAGCGCAAAAAGTGCTTGCCTAGTCCCCTGCCGACCAAAGGCGGATTCATACCCAGACCAAAGTCAATGCAGTCTGCCTTGTACACTTCATCTTGCACCACCGAGGGGACTTGAGCAGAGCTACCAACGCAGTAATGCCCTACCAAACTGTTAGCAGCATCAACCAAGGCGTAGTAACTGCCGTTTAAAATTTCTATTAGTGCGTCGGCACTACCATTCATTGAGTAAATTGCGTACTCTTCGCCATACTGCCACGAATTTATTTCTTGCGCAAACTCTTCTCGCATATAGAGTCTTTTGTACATGCAAATTCCTACTTAATTGGCGGTCTCCTCAGAGATATCTTCTTCTACAATACTTATTGCACCTGCAAAACACACAGGCATGCATTGACCCAAGCCATCACAGCCTTCAGGGCGTACGAGCTCAATCTTACCATCTTCAAAGCCTAGGGCGCTGCCGCGGCATGCTAAAACACATTGCCCGCAGCTATTGCATTTCGAATGATCAATTTGAACAACTTTACGCTTCATATTAAGTAGTACTCCTTGTTTTTGGAATGAGGCCAATAGATGAAGAGAAAATTTCGTCTTCTTTTTGCGCCACATTCTTTGCCGGAATTCCCATAAGGCGTACCCTGTCTGGATAGTTCTTTGTAACAACTGCACCTGCAGCCACTAAGGCATGCTCTCCCACCTTGACATTGGGAACTAAGGTAGCATTTGCACTGATGAAGGTGTGTGCACCTACGCGAGAATTGCCACACAGCACTGATGATGGTGCAATAAAGACATGTGAGCCAATCACGCAATCGTGTTCTACAATCGCCGAAGTGTTAACGATGACGTTCTCGCCAACAGAAGCGTTGGCGTTTACCACTGCTTGCGCACCCACAAAGCTTCCGGGGGCAATATAGGCAAATTCGCTAACAGTTGCTGACGGGTGGATAACACTTGCTGGCTGAAGCCCTGCTGCTAATGCATGAGAATACTCACGTGCACGAATTCCATTATCACCAATAGCAACAATGAAGCGTGGCTCTTCGTAATCATTATCTTCAATGGCTTCTTCAAGCGATTGATACAGAGGAATATCTGCAATTGTTTCTGCCTGAGGACTGTTGTCCACAAAAGCAAAGACTTCTATCTGAGCTGCACGTGCAGCATCAGCAATAACGCTGCCGTGTCCGCCTGCTCCGATGATTATTAAACGCATGGTTTTTACCTCTCTAAGTATAAATTGGCAGTCCTCAATTTTGTCCCTCAAACTGCTCTAAAAAGTCTGCGAAAACTCAAGCCTTGAGTGTGAAGAAAATTCTAGCACAGCAAACTACCGCACATTACATGCGGTAGTCTCACTGTTTATTAAGATATTTCGGCGTATCTATAAAGATACGCTCGAACTACATTGCTTCTAGCTTACTTACGATAGCTGCAGCATATTCTTTCGTACCACTTGAGCCATCAGTAGTGCCATCGCGCATACGGATAAGGTCGTAGGTCAGCACTTCGCCGTCTGCAATAACTTCTGCGATTGCTTTATGGACGCGCTCCGCCGCACATTGTTCCCCTAGATGGCGCAACATCATAACAGCAGAAAGAATCAATGCTGTTGGGTTAGACAGGTTTTGGCCTGCGTATGACGGCGCACTACCATGTACTGGCTCGAACAGCGCACATTCGTCGCCAATATTTGCACCAGGAGCAAGACCAAGGCCGCCTACCAAACCTGCGCACAGGTCAGATACGATATCGCCAAAGAGGTTCGGGCATACCAATACATCGAAGCGCTCTGGGTTAGTAACAAGGCGTGTACAGGCAAAGTCAACAATCAAATCATCAACTTCGATTTCAGGTGCGATTTCAGCATATTCTGCTGCAACCTCACGGCATACCTTCAGGTACAGGCCATCAGTGTGCTTCATGATGTTTGCCTTGTGAATAATAGTCACTTTCTTGCGGCCATTTGCTACGGCATAGTCCATTGCAGCCTTCATAATGCGGCGCGTACCAAATACACTAATTGGCTTTAGTGACAGACCTGCATCTTCGCGGATTTCAGTACCGGTGAGGTCCTTAACAACTTCTGAGATGCGCTGTACCCCTTCGCTACCTTTTTCAAATTCGATACCAGCATAAAGGTCTTCGGTGTTTTCACGAAACAGCACGATGTCTACATCATCATAGCGAGCGCCCGTACCGCGAAATGATTGAGCTGGGCGGATATTCATAAACAGATCAAGTTCTTTGCGAAGACTTACGTTAAGCGAGCGAAAACCATGACCGATAGGAGTCGTCAAAGGACCCTTAATGGCAACCTTGTTCTTGCGGATTGACTCAAGGACTGACGCCGGCAAAAGCTCACCTTTTGTCTCGAGAGCAATCTCTCCTGCTTGTTCAACTTCCCAATTGATATCTACACCAGAAGCTGCAATAACAGCTTTCATAGCTTCAGTAATCTCTGGTCCAATACCGTCGCCTGGAATAAGTGTTACGGTATGTGTTTTGTTAGTCGTCATCTGTGGTCCTGCTCCCTATCTTTCTATTCTTCGTCGTCGTCTTCGTCTTCGGCGGCAGCCTTCGCAGCTTCTTTTGCAGCTGATGCGGCTTGTGCCTTTTCTTCTTTTTCTTTGTTAATGCGCGCTAGTACTTCTGGCGCATAACTTGCGATAGTTTCTGCCTTTTTGCGTAGTTCGCCACGAGCATGTTCTGCGTCAAAGGCAAACAATGTCACTGCTGCGTCCTTAACTTCTTTATCAGCACGTCCGTCAAGCATGAAGATAAGTTCGTTCATCATCGACATGAACTCTGAATCCCCATGAAAACAGCGCAGCGCCATAGACAGGTCAGGCCACACTTTCACTGAACGCGCAGAACCTGTTGCCCCGTAACGTGCCAGCACGCGGAAGGCATACAGGCGCACTGTGCCAGACTCTTCGTCATACAGGCATTCCTGCAGTGCTTCATAGGCAGAAGATACTACCTTTGGTTGGGCCTGAGAGAGTTCTCCGATGACCTCAATCATGCTGTAGCGCGTCAGTGACTCTGGACGACTGAGTGCGTCAATAATGTCGTCAATATGGTCATGCAGCAGCTCTGCGTCAGCCAAGGCTAGTTCACGCAGAACCTGTGCGGTATGTTCGCGCACAGGGCGCAGTTCATGACCCAAAGATTCTGCTAGCTCTTTGCGCGTTTTTACACAAGTGCTAGCAGTTTCTACGAGTTCTTCAATTGGTGTATCTGTGGTGAAGCTTTGCTCCATAAAAAGTACTATCCCTACTATCCTTCAAGATTGAAATTGCCGTTGTTTTTACGCAGGTGTGCAACAAGCCCACCGTCGTTAAGCAGTCTTGCCATAACAGGAGGAAGGGGTGCAAATTCGAGCTCTGTTCCTTTTGTTAGATTGCGCACCACGCCACCTTCTAGATCCAGCTCGAGGTCATCGCCCTCGTCAATCTGGTCGGTGTCAAGTGTCACAACCGGCAGTCCTGTATTGATAGCATTGCGAAAGAAGATACGTGCAAAGCTTTTTGCGATTACTGCTTTCGTATTGCTGTTAATTAGCACCAACGGTGCTTGTTCGCGGCTCGAGCCACAACCAAAGTTTGTTCCTGCGATGAGAAAACCACCGTTTGGACTTACTTTGTTGTAATAATCAGGGTCAAGCTCCTCCATGGCATGCACTGCCATTTCTTGCATGTCATTTGACTTGAACTTGTATTTACCACTAATGATGTAATCAGTGTTGATGTCATCACCGTATTTAAATGCTTTTGCTTTTAAAGTCATGTTATTCACCACACCAATCACAGCAGTCAGCAGTAGAAAACTTCGTCGGATCAACAATCTTGCCCGCAAGCACACTATGTGCAACTACTGCCGGGCTTGCTAGGTAGATGAAAGCATTGCTATTACCCATGCGTCCCTTGAAGTTACGATTTGCCGTAGATATAACGTTTTCACCGTCGCTGGGAACACCGTTGTGGGTACCTACGCAAGGGCCACAGCCTGGCGTCACTACGCATGCGCCTGCAGAAACAAGAGTCTGAATATAGCCAGCCTCCATCGCGTCAAGGTAAACCTGCTTTGAGGCAGGAGCAACAATGAAGCGCACATCAGGGTCAATGGTTTTGCCCTCAAGAATACGCGCTGCAACAGCCAAGTCCTCAAGTCTGCCGTTCGTGCATGTTCCGAGTACGCCCTGCTGGATTGGCAGGTCGACTACTTCGTCAATGTCGCACACGTTATCAACGGTATGCGGCTTTGCGATTTGCGGAACAAGTTTAGTCGCATCAATCTCGACAACCTTGATGTAACTAGCGTCCGGGTCTGGATTGGCAGGACGCGGCTCTTTGTCAGAGTGTGCGCGGCACCAGTCGATAACCTTTTGGTCAGCTGCCATAAGTCCTGCTTTTGCACCTAGCTCGATTGCCATGTTACTGATGGTCATACGAGCATCAATGCTCAAAGAATCAATCGTGCTGCCACAAAACTCAAGTGCCATATAGTTCGCACCATCAGCACCCAAGATACCTGCAAGATGCAAGATGATATCTTTACTGTAAACACCCTTTGGCAGTTCACCTTCAACAACTACTTTGATGGTCTCTGGCACTTTGAACCACAACTTGCCTGACGCCATCGCAGCAGCACCGTCAGTACTGCCAACGCCTGTTGAAAATACATTAATTGCGCCGTAAGTACAGGTATGACTGTCACAGCCAATGGCAAGGTCGCCAGCAACAACATGTCCCTGTTCAGGAACTAGTTGATGGCACACACCAGCGCCAACATCATAGATGATAGAGCCAGTCCTTTTACCAAAGTCGCGCATCATGGTATGGAGCGCACTTACTCCCTCGAGAGGAGAAGGGGCGGAGTGGTCCATGACCAAAGCAACCTTCGACGGGTCGAAGACTTCGTCTACTCCCATGGCTTCAAGGGCACGAATGGCAAGAGGCGACGTGCCGTCTTGTGCCATAACAAAATCTATGTCAGCAATGACGATATCGCCTGCGCTGACCTCACGACCACTATGAGTCGCAAATATCTTTTCAGCTATTGTTTTTCCCACTATTAGTTCGTCGCTTTCTTGTTCATGTAGTCGTCATGCATACTTCTGAGCTCGCGGTCAGTAAGGGCGCGCTTTAGCCTGCTTGACTTTGCGCGAACCATCGCAAGGATTGCTACTGCGTCCTCGCGGGCTACTTCGATGCCGTGTTCTGCCATTGCATGTACGATTGTTGCTCCACCACTGTGCTTACCAACAACAATGTGACGCTCTAGGCCAACCTCTTCTGGTGGGAACACTTCGTATGTTTTTGGATTCTTGATAACGCCGTCTGCGTGAATACCTGATTCGTGGCTGAACATGCTCTTTCCAACGACAGGCATTGACGGATATAGTTCACGTCCTGCAGCACGCATGACGTAGTCAGTAATCTCAAAGAGCTTTGTTGTGTCAATGTTGATTTCTTGGCCTTCGAGATATTTCAGAGCCATAGCGGTCTGCTCTAGTGAAGCATTTCCTGCGCGCTCGCCTAGGCCGCCTACGGTTACGTTTACCCACGTAGCACCAGCATGAACACCTGCGATTGCGTTTGCGGTAGCAAGACCAAAGTCATTATGTGTATGCATTTCGATTTCAAGACCTGTTTCTTCGCGCAGAGTCTTTATCGCGCTATACATGCGAATAGGCTCCATCAGACCAATGGTGTCACAGAAGCGTAGCCTGTCAGCACCTTCTGATGCAGCAGCTTGAGCATACTGAACTAAGAAGTCGATGCCTGTTCTAGAAGCATCTTCAGCATTTACTGATACGTAAACACCGTTTTCTTTTGCAAAGGCAACACTTTTGCGAATAGTGTCGAGCACCCAATCGCGTGACTTAAAGAGTTTAGTTTCGATGTGAATATCACTGGTTGCAAGTGAAATTGCTACTGCATCGACGCCACAGTCAATCGACGTTTTGATAGCGTTTACGTTTGCGCGGTTCCAGCCCAGTACTGAAGCGTTGAGCCCAGCGTTTGCGATTCTTGTGATAGTTTCAATTTCGCTGCCACCCATTTCTGGAATACCAGCTTCGATTTGGTCAATGCCAATCTCATCAAGCATTACGGCAATGTTGAACTTTTCATCATCGCTAAATACAATGCCTGCCGTCTGTTCCCCATCGCGCAAGGTAGTGTCATCTAGCTTTACACGTTCTTTACCCATAACGGATTCGATGGGCAGCTCGCATGCGTGAGTTGTCGTTTCTTTCGAGAAACCGTCAGCGATACGAATGTCTGTCATAAGTACCCTCTCTTTCTAGGCTGCATCTAGTGCTGTAAGTTGCAAAAGTAGCTGCAGCTTCTTTACTGCAGCTAAGGTGGCAACCAGCGCCAGGTTTTTACCAATGGTAATAAAACAAATTTTATGCGCGTCAAGAAACCTCACAGGAAAACAAGGCTGAGCGCAAAAGCTGAGTTGTTAGAACCTTCCAACTCTCACAAATTTGTGAGAATAACTCAGATTTAAGAGTACATTTTACCATAATACAGTTTGATATGATTAGAGCACCTGCTTAATGCGCTCAAAACTATATCGTAAAAATGTACTGCGATATCCAAAGGCGCAACAACCTATAAAGGATACATTGCATGAAAGCATTGAAACTACATATAACAGGCGTTGTGCAAGGGGTCGGCTTTAGGCCTTATGTCTACAAGTTGGCGACCAAATTATCACTTTCCGGCTGGGTGCTTAACGCCAGTGACGGCGTACACATTTGTGTTGAAGGCAGCGATGCTTTGGCAGATTCGTTTCCTCGCATGCTAGAGGCATGTGCAGAAAAAGAAGCTCCTGCTGCTGTTATTGAATCAGTAAGCATTCGTACTGTGCCCGTAAGCAATTTTGAGAAATTCGAGATTCGACCATCTGTTGTCGACGTAAACGAACGTACTTTTATCTCTCCTGATGTGGCGAGCTGCCAATCGTGTATCAAAGAGTTACACACACCTGATGACCGCCGTTATCGCTATCCCTTTATTAACTGCACTGATTGCGGACCGCGCTTTACCATCATTGAAAATACTCCTTATGACCGCCCAGAAACAACAATGCGTGACTTTGAGATGTGCGATGAATGTGCAAATGAATATGCTGATCCTACAGACAGACGCTTTCACGCACAGCCCGATGCCTGCTTTGTATGCGGGCCACGACTGTATTTCAATCGAAGTGATGACGTGAAAAAAGCTAAGATTTTCAAGAAAAAAGACCCTTTAACGTGGACTGCCAAAGAGGAACAAGCTCAGCTTGCCAGTGGTGCAAAAAACCTTGAGGCAGAGCGCGAGCGCTCTAACACCATCTTGCATGAAGCTGCAGAGACCTTAGTGCAGGGTCAAATCCTTGCGGTCAAAGGACTGGGTGGCTTCCAGCTAGCCTGCAACGGTATGAGCGACCGTGCTGTATCGCGCCTGCGTGACCGAAAAGCACGTTGGGGCAAGCCACTTGCCGTAATGTTTGCAAATATCGAACAAGCCGCGCGCTATGTCTACATCAATGATGAAGAGCGCGCTGCCCTTGAAGGCAGTGTTCGTCCCATCGTGTTGTGCAAGCGTCGCGAAGTTCCTGCAGGCGCACCTGAACTTGCCCTATCTGTCGCACCCGACCTTAATGAAATCGGCGTCATGCTGCCCTACACGCCCCTGCACCACTTGCTGCTTGAAGAGTTCTACGGCCCAGTCGTTATGACCAGTGGCAATGTCAGCGGGTCTCCTATCGTGACAGACAATGCAGAGGCTCTGGACCAGTTGGGCGACATCGCAGATGCCTTTTTGCTGCATGACCGCCCGATTGCAGGCCGCTATGACGACAGTGTTATTCGTATCATTGATGGCCGCCAGCACATGATACGCAGGGCACGTGGTTATGCTCCCATGCCCATTCGTACTGTTCCTGCGCACTCTGGAAAACCCGTACCACTGCCTGCACTGCTTGCCGTAGGCCCCGAGCAAAAAAATACCTTTACCTTAGTTGACGGAGTGCGTCCAGATGATGCAACGCAGAGCAAAATTAGCACTGCCAACAAAGAAGTCGTCAACTATGCCTTTGTCTCACAGCACATTGGAGACCTTGAAAATCATGAGACTTTGACTGCTTTTGAAGACACTATTGCGCAGTACCAGCGTCTTTTCAAGATACAGCCTCGTGTCTTGGTTCATGACCTTCACCCAGAGTATTTATCGACCAAGTGGGCGCGCGTCCAAGAAGAACAAACTGCGCAAGGCAGCAATCCTATCCGCCTGATTGGCGTACAGCACCATCACGCACACGTAGTAGCGGCTGCCGCAGAACACGGAATAAGTGAGCCAGTCATTGGTCTTGCATTTGACGGCACAGGGTATGGCAGTGACGGCACTATTTGGGGCGGAGAAGTACTGATTACCGGTGCTGCTCATCCCAGCTTTGAGCGCTTTGCGCACCTGCGCAGCTTTGCCCTACCCGGAGGAGCAGGTGCAATCAAGCGTCCCATCCGCACCCTGTATGCCTTGCTCGAAGACTACGGGCTGCGCGACCATCCTGCTGCTGCATCTATCGAGCGCAGACTTGAAGAGCACGAAGGTGCTACGGTACTTGCGATGGCTGAAAAGAAGCTGAATACACCCATGACGTCTTCAATGGGACGCCTCTTTGATGCTGTTGCAGCACTACTGGGTGTTGCAGATGACGCAACCTTCGAGGGGTCGCCTGCCATGATGCTCGAAGCCATCAGTAGCGAACTTGACTCAAAACCTACCCCACCGCGCTATCGTTTTGCCATGCGCACAAACCCTGAAAGAACAGGTGCAGTCAGCGTAATCATCGACCCAGAGCCCGTGATTCGCGCGCTGCTCGATGACCTTGAGGCAATGCAAGAAGAGGACAGCGAGCTCACCACAGCAGAGCTTTCCAGACGCTTCCACGACGCTGTCGTCACCATGATAGGAGATGTCAGCACGAAGGCTGCACGCCAGCGTGGCCTTACCACTGTTGCTTTGGCTGGTGGCGTATTCATGAATCGCCTGATTGCTACAGGCGCACACAGAATGCTCGAAGAAAAAGGTTTTCGCGTACTAATGGGTGAGCAATTGCCCAGCAATGACGGTAGCATTTCGTTTGGGCAAGCCATAATTGCCCAAACAGTGCTAAGCGCAGAAAAGGCTGAATAGTTATGAGATTTCTTATTGATAGAGCATTTGAGCAGGCATTAGAATATCTGACAGAGCGCACCGAGCCAGAAAATATGCCTGCCGTAAAGAGACTGCTTAATGAAGCGATGGATAAATACGAAGACGGCGAACTCACTGACGCTGAAGCAAAAAGGTTGGTGGACAAGCTGTTACCCCTAGTCAAGCCCGAAGCCCGCGATGAAATCCAGCAAATGTTTAACACTAATTTTGCACTAATTTCAAGATATTTGAATTAAGTAAAATTTAGCTCAAACTGAACTGCACTGCACTAGGAGAAGTTAAGTGGAACGCTTGAACTTTATCAGCCTCATCTGCAGTAATATTCATGGCAACTTTACCTTGTCCTCAAGGCTTGCTGTCTCGCCTGCAATTTTTGCCAGTCGTCTTTTCTTAAGTTGCATGCCTAATAAAAGCAACAGTGACGGAAACGTTAAAATCATAAGGGGCAGAAAAGGAGAAAAGACGTCTATATCCAAACTCCCGAAAATCAGCGCATAGAGATCATTAAGAAGCATAGCAATACGAAAACTAACAGAAAAAGTTAATCTGCCAAACCCATCAAAGTCTTCACCAAAAATAAGAACTGACGCAACAATCATTAAGGGAATTGAGCAGGGTGGCGACAGAACTGATAAGTAGTTGTGTCTTAAGGTAGGCTTTAAGCAGAAATAACCACCTGCGACATATCCAACTACAATAACTAAAATAATCACATAAGCAACAATGTCCTCAACAGCAGGGCTAAACCAGTAATCATCCAACCACATCATTGCCAGTCCCGTAACGAACGACAGAACGCAATGAATCAAAAGAGCTACGCCGTTATTTTTTAAAATTCGACTTATGTTTCCTCTTCGAACGCAGTTAGAGTCCTCCTGTTCATCTTTGTTATCCATCATGCCAACAGAGACTTCATCAGTCTTGCCATTTAAGCATCTGTTACTTTTCGCAGATCGGGATAGCTCTCTTGGCTCTACTGTTTGTTTTTTATTCATGACTGACACCTCAATTCAATAAAGCGGGCATGTTCTGCTACTTCTTATAGTCTATTAACCGTAGGAAATCCCTTGCCTGCGCCTCTGTATGAAACTTAGTATTCGAATGCCTAACACTCTTATTCTTGCCTTTGTAGTGGGCAAAATATCGATATTTACCTTTACTTTTACCCCTATCAGTCAGATCATAATCGGGATTATCAAAGGAATTTTTAACTTCCAGCGGATTTCCCTTCTTATCAACCCCTTTTGGATCATAGGCTTTATGTATTCCATGCTTAGGATTCCATTCAAGATGTGCATATTTATCTTGAAGTGGATGTAATCCCTCCCCGAATGCTTTTAGTGCCTTGTTTCGGTAGTTCTTTTTTCTTCCTCGCCAAATAGAAACTGCCTTATCTCGCTTAGTCCAAAAATGCCTCATCCTAGAGTCACCTTTTTTCTTGCTGGATGGGTAATAGAATGGGTAATAATTAAAGTGCCACGACCAGCCGGTAAGTGCATTAGTAGTTTTATACCACTTGTCAACTTTGTTATCTGCCTCTGCCACAATATCTGCATCTGTTAAGCTCACTTTTCTGCCAACAGCTTTCTCGTCTCGCATCCACGCTTTTGTTTTTTCATAATGTATATACTTTGTCCAAAGACCTGTTGGGTCGATTCCATTTATGGGATCGTTTTCACAGTAGCCATATAGACTTAATGTAGC
>Ga0123355_10013853_pt1 | contig 12573 bp, 7 predicted proteins | sample TergutEmb28metaG_3_FD_89872 | JGI IMG/M metagenome (GOLD analysis project Ga0123355, IMG submission 89872) | Embiratermes neotenicus P1 segment gut microbial communities from Petit-Saut dam, French Guiana - Emb289 P1 | ecosystem: Host-associated > Arthropoda: Insects > Digestive system > Gut ...
ATGTGGAGGCCGTCGGAGCCTGCGGAGGTCTGTTTTTGTTTTTTATGTTTTGTTGTAAAATTGTAGGAGGTCTGGTTTGTGTGGGGGGGGGGGGGGGGGGGGGGGGGGGGGGGGGGGGCTAACGAGTCTTTATTTCGATAAACAGCCGCAGATTAAGTTACTTCGTCTAACTAAGGATAGTTGTGCACTCGGTAATGAAACGCACATTAGACTATGGATCGGAAGTGCCCGGTGCAGTGCTGAACTGTGGGGGGCTCCTGTCTGGCTGTCTTTGGGTAAGGCTGTAGGCGCCGGTGACTGGTTAGGGTCTGTCTCCTGTCTGCCCAATGCTTCCTACCTGCGCCAGTCTACCTTTACGTCAACAGTTTTACAAAGAATTATATTTGACATCCTAACAATAATGAAATTAAATTATTTTAGTTAACCCATCACTATGAAATTTGAATTTCTCACGGCGGTGGTTGTAAAGGATTATCAAGGCCCGGAAGAGCCTGATGCCTTTGTTAGGTAAAATCAGTACATGGAGTTAGTACGTTCCTCCAAAACGTCGGTAAGTCTTTCAACAGTCGACAGGTTGGCACATCCCACTGTATATCACTATTTATTGTGTGTATATAGTCCAAATCTTCAAGTCAAATTTTCATCTGTCCACCTGTCCGTCCTCTTCTCTTCCTGCAGGATGGCACGTCGTAAAATAATGCTAAATACGAAAGAAATGTTCCTGTTGGGGAACCCCCTCCCCTCAGAAAACTGTTGCTTTTTTTATTTAGAAAGTTAGGCATTCGGTGTCTGAAAAACGTAACGCGATTACCCTCCGGCCGGGGGGAGGCGGTAGGGTAGTTGGAGCCTAGACTAGATCCGTTCATATGATACGGGGAAACCCCTCTTTTCTATTCAGTTCGAACCAATTGCTCAGGGGAAACCTCAACCGAGCGTATTATCTGTGCTATACTAATGCATCAATTGAGGACAACCCAAAGAAGCGCCGTTGCTGTGATAGCGGGAAAACCCTTGGCGCGGGAAATCCAGACGGATCGTGTTTTCTGTGCGGTACGAATTCATCGCTTGGGTGTGACCCAAGGAATGGACGTTACTGCAATACTAGAAACCCCAGTACTGTGGGAAAACCTAGATGGAGTGCTTTTTATGTGCTGTATGAAAACCCAAAGTAGGGCAGTTGCTGTAACTCGTGGAAAATCCATGTCTCAGGGCATTTACAGTGTCCTTCCGCCCGTTTATCCGTTCATCTATCCTTCACACCCTCTATCTCGTAGAATAATAATGGTAGCAGTGAAACGTTACTACAAACGATATTCGCATTGGAAACAACTTCTCTTTTTTTCTAAAATTATGCACACGTTACCAAAAAATATGAAACTCGAGCGTTGCTCGGAGAAACCCCAGTCTGTTCCCGCTCCTAGCCTACGAGGGAAATCCGCCGCTCGGGTAAAGCTCAATCTAGAGACGTTGCTGCGATACTGAGACACCCCAGTGAAGAATGGCCATCACTAGAGTACCACCGAACGTACAGCTGTAGCTGTCTACTCAGAATGACAGACGCTGACGCCAGTAATCATGTGTGTAATAGACCGTCACCACATGCCTTTACATACTAACAAATATTGAAATACCGTCAACACAACATCTGTTTATTAACTAACAGAAAGCTACACGTTTCGGTCTCAGCAGACCATCATCAGGCTAAGCACAAAGAATTTTACATAAGACTTCACTTACTTTTTGTCTTTTGCGGTTTTCAGTTGTGGGAAGCACAGTCGGTGTAACGACTCGCTATGGGCTGGACGGTCCGGGAGTCGAATGCCAGCGGTGGCAGACCAGGTTTTCCAGACCCTTCCAGACCGGCCCTGGGACCCACCCAGCCCCCTCTACAATGGGTACCGGATCTCTCTCCGGGCGTGGCGTTGACCACCCACCCCAATATAACGCCTAAACTAAAGAAAGAATGGAGCTTTACCTCTGGGCCTTCATGACCTTTTCTATGGCGAACTTTAATCTCGCGGAGAATGATGCCTTTATTGGCAGCTTAACTAACTTCAGTTGTCATTTGTTAAACAAAACAGGGTGTTTCGTCTTCAATTACATGCCTTTAGCATTAATGATTAGCCGCGCCGTAAGGACACTTGTCTATGGAAAGAGCCATGGTCTACTGTAGTGTATTGTTCCATTATATTCCTGAGTGAAGTAATTGAATCTAAGAGAAAGAAGTCATGGTACCCGATATCCATGTCGGAACTCGAGCTGTGCTTCCTGGCATAAAAATCAAGAGTTAATTGTTAGGCTATATTGCAACATTCACAATTATAAAAGGTAATGACATTAGCTCTTATCCACTTCAGAAAGCAATAGGTCTTATGAATCGCCGGTTAGTGTAGGCCGTGACTGCTACGGTGATGTAGTGACTTGAATCAAAGGCAATTTCTGCACAGATCGGAAGTGGGCTGGAATGAGAAGCAATTTAATAGCAACTTCCCACTAGTAACTTCATGTTGGTGCAGCCAAGTGAGTACAGGGGTCACAAAGTATGTTGGCCGCAGTGCGCAGTGCTTCAGTTTAGCCGTCTGCTGTTCTCGTTTAATATTATTAGTCAATGATAAAATCAAGGAGCAAATACGAAAGTTCCGAATCGGTAAAACTATTTCTTGACCATGTGAATAGCCGTAGATTATACAAAGACTTCTGTATCATTATATTGTGTAGATACAGTAAAACCAGGATTAACGATCTGAACCCTTCGAAATCAAATGGTTACTATATGTACCACCTACCTTAACATAAAAAGATATACATTCTGCCTGGGGTGTTTCTTTTTGTACGGATCTCAGTACGAATGGCGATTATTTTCCTACATGTGACTGGCTTTTAGACGTGTTCGCAAAATTACGGAAAGGACTATTAGCTTTGTCATGTGTGTCTGTCCATCCGTCCATCCTTCCTTTCGTCCGCCTGGAACAACTTAGTTCCCACTGAACGGCTTTTCATAAAATTGTATATTTGAGCATTTTTCGAAAATCTTATCGAGAAAATTCAAAGTGCATTAACACGTCACAAGAATAATGGGTGTTTTTCATAAAGACCAGCGTACATTTGTGATCACATGTTGTTGAATTCCTCTTACAACACCATGTGTTTCAGACTAAACTCGTAAGGAAAATCAAAATACGCATTTCGTATTCAATTTGTTTTTAGAAAATCGCGCCGTTTATGAGATGATGTACAAAAATACATCCGAACAGGCCACAGATGATGCGCATGCGCATTGCGTGCTGGATAACTAAGGCTACAGACACACACTCGGAATATGCAAAACTTATTGCTTTGCCACAGCAACAATGGTTGCTGGAACGCGCCTCAATTATACGTTTGTATGTGCATTGTCTGTATTGCTGTAACTGAGACAGAGGGTGTCCGAACAGAACTTCATATATCGTTCAGGTACATGTTACCCTCTAAAGCCCACCCCCGCAAAGGCCTATTTCAGTTCGAGTAATGGTTTGTGCACGTCGAGGTCCTCAACCGCGACGGGAAATTCGTTAGGGTAAGCGTAATGCCCAATTACAGTTTAAGGTGTTGTTACTGAGCCCAGCGCTGCGGTCAAACACAAGAATGGCTAAACAGGCCGAAGGACATCGACTTGCTCATCGCTCAAAGTCTACGCCATTAGTTAGCTCCTTGGTCTTTAAAGGGGTAAGCTGGTTATCATTTCTTCAAATCAGTGATCTCTACAAATTTAATTCACAGACTACATTTATGCGTTACTTGTAGCGTTCAGAATAAACACAGTAAGTAGTTTGATAGCTACCTGTCAGTGTCAAGCTGTAAGACGGTATGTTCATGTCAGTAGCTGCTTGCAAAACTAAATTGTCTCCAGTTACTTGATACTTCATGAAGTTTACAAGGTCTAAAGAAACGTCACTATATGTCTCTTTAACGACGGCCTCTGCTGTCTTCTCGCAGTTTAATTTTTTGTGACCTGTATCTCAGTTTTAATTTACGCGGTTCGAATCTTATCTGGGACTCTGTCCTTTCCTATTAATGATTTACTATCAGCCAGGCATTCAACGCTAGCCGGTCCCAGTGGCCGCGCCGTCTAAGATGTAGGTCTACGGCCGCTCGCCTGCTGAGATTGTGAGTTCGAATCCCACCGGAGGCATGGTTGTCTGTCCGTTGTGAGTGTTGTGTGTCGTCAGGTAGAGGTCTCTGCGACGCACTGATCACGCGTCCAGAGGAGTCCTACCGACTGGTGCGTCGTTGTGTGTGAAATAGAAACCTCAAGAATGAGGAGTCCATGGCCCGCGTTGGGCCGCAGCGCCACAGGGGAAAAAAAATAATTCAACGCAATATGATCTGCATCACTAACAATGTTATTAATTAACAAAGGAGACTGAGAAGCAATCGCACTGAACTACACACAGTTAACGGAACTATTTACGTAAATATTGAGCCTTGCCTAGAGACTGTTGTCCATGTGTACAAATCAAAATGTGATCTAAGAAAGTACTGAACGAATTTCAACGCTTATAATGAAAGATGTGACAATGGTGAATGTAAAACTCGGCTACTATAATGAGGAAGAACTTTAAAGTTTTCTCTTTTTTTCTTTCTGTACGCAGTGCCCTATTGGGGGTTAGCATGTGCGTAGACGAACGCAGCGGAAAGATAATGAACCCACATCGGCCGATCCTACGATCAGGCAACTGCTTTTTCTGGAATGTTTGACCCCGTTGTTGAAATAACCCGTAAATCTCGAAGAAAATAATAATAAATGGCCTTGCCCTGAAGATAGAGGAAACAAGTTTCTGCTACATGTTGGTACCCATCTACCAAATCACCTGTGCAGAGACATGAACGGAGCACATACTTAACTCGTAGAGATTCTAAACGACATTTTTTTCGATTTGCTGTAGTTCTTTTTGCCTAAATTCTGTGTTACTTTTTTCATTTTCTTGATAGTTTACAAAATCTCTAGTCATTCGTCATCACTTTGTACTGTACATGCGTCGCTGTGAGAGGAAACGGTGAAATACTTGATGCTGACCGTCGCAGAAGGACTTTAATGTTGCTTCGGATTCCGATAGAAGCAGGGTTTTGTGTAGTCAACTTTGTCGTATGTTTGTCTGTTGGATGTATAACGACGCTATATCAACATGGCGAATTTGTATGGCATAAAGTGAACTGTGTAGGTCTATGTAGATCGATGGGAAATTGGAAACTTCTTTTCTTGTGAGTGTCGTAATTCACAGCGATAAACTGAGAGAATCCAAAAAAAAAAAAAAAATTACCTAAGGTTTTTGTGGTCAGGCGAAGGGCTGTGTGTCTCCCTGCTTGAAGACGGGAGTATTACTGCGGTGTTAGTGCTGGTCTGTTCGTTAGGAATGTAGGACCTTCCCTATTACATCTCCACCACAGTGTTTCCATAACGAGACGGGCTTAGGTTAGACGTCAGGCTAGTCTGTCTCTGGTACAACATGCCCCTTTGTAGCTAAAACAGGAGTGATGAGGACATAACAGGAAGGATCCGTGATGCTCACAAGCCGGTTGTTGAAACTGGTCTTTTTTTAGGGCGACATCCCTCGCACGCATCACTCTTTATCTGCACTTAAAACAGAAGCGGTTAATTTTGTACAGCGAAAAGATAGCTGTTCACTTGAAGAAACCTAAACACGTACATGCACTCTGTGAACAAAATGATGAGTCTTTTGATGTTGGGACTTACACGTCCGCTATCCATTAATGTGCTACGGAAGGGGGTGCAGTGATTTCCAATAGTGTTCTATACCACTGATCAAATGGTTGATAGTGATATACTTAAAACCATTGAAATGCTATTAAGAGACAGCCGTGTCGTTGATATTGACATTCCACGTGTTTGAGACCCCTGATGTAAGGTAATACAGGCCTGTTGCATGTTCCCAACCGCCGTCAGCTCTCGTTCTTGAGTGGGCAGTCGAATGGTTGAGATGGACGCACGCAGGTGTTTGAACTCTGAAGAGGGCCCACAGCAAGCTGCTTGCTGACTGACATACGGACGGGTTCAACCCCGAGGCTCAGACAACACGCAACCCCCACAGTTCTGTTTCAGAGCAAACATAAAAGAACACCAAAAGAATTGTGATCAATACTGATCATAAAATAGGCACTTTAAACGGCTCTTTACGCGGTCAGTATGTTTTCTTAATAATCTGCAATTCATTTTGTGATGTCTTTCGGACATTTTGACTGGCGGAAACGTAAGTTGCAGTCATCCGGACTTGGGATAGGGGGACAGTCAAACATAAAACAGTGGGTCAGTAAATTGTAAGAATGCTTGGATTCTTTTGTCTGATTTACGTGTAGTATGTAGTATGTAGTTGTACGAAGCATTCGGAGTGATTTTCTTACGTCACCTCTTACACGTTCTGGTCAGTGGCGTATTCATTTATCACCATCAGCAGAAGCAACAATATATGATCCGTCCATGCTTGTTCTCTCCATGTACGTTGGAGTCCATCTTTTCCTAGGTCGACACGTTTTTCGGCCCGTCGGTGTGTATCCATTCCCGAACATGGGAGCGTGTGTACCGTTCTTGTGCTCGCAGCTCTGTGCTGCACGTGTTGACCAACACCTTGGTAAGCATCGGCCTTCATTTTGAACTCTGTACCGTACGTTTCATTAAAGTGTCGAACTGGTTGTTGTGAGACACGTGAATTTATTTTCTGAGTTGAACTGCCGGTTTGTAGCGAGTCCGACACTATGCGGTCCAGGTGGCCCTGTAAGCAGACTCTCCCATCTCCCATAAAGAGCACCTCCCATACATGTGTTCCTCTTTACATTCCATTGAATAGCGTTCAGTTATATATCCGGTTCTTTTTTAAAGGGAGAGGATGAGAAAACCCTGTCTTGTGTCGACAGTAAAGTGCGCTACCATTACTTTCTACCCCCAGAGGAGTATTACTGTAGCAGTTATGTGTTTGTGCCTCGTATTTATAAACTGGCCCGTAGTACGAAGTTGTTAATGGCGTGTAGCGTGGCAGAGCTTAAATCAACCTGGAATTTTGGCGATGAAATCTGATGCTTGGAAAACTGGGACGAAGAAAACACGTACAGTCCGTGTGGTATGATAACCGAACGTTACTGCGATGCTTTCGAATCTGAGAATTGCTGTTCAAATTTGAAATAGCTTCGACTGGGAGGAATTACTAGACTACATTTCGAGTCAACATCACAAAATTTGATAACGTTGTAAACTATATGCCTGGCTCTAATGTGTACCGTCTAGGCCTACGAATGAAATGTCTTGTACTTACCGTGGAAGTGATTATATATATATATATATATATATATATATATATATATATATATAGGAAATGAACTTGACGTCATGTTTGGTAAATCTGACTCTTGATGTGGGCGTAGTACGCTTGGCCTGGTTACACGTAGAGGAAACTGTTGCTTTAGGAAATTACAGCAAGTGCCGAACTGTTGCTGAACGTAGCGAAAAATTTGCAGTTGCAGCTTGTTTTAGTGCCAGGGGAATACACATGACGCCATTCTGGTGGCATTCAGAGGTGTCAGATTCGGCGGAACATAAAACAATATCCAGCTGGATATACAACAGACATTAAGATTGCGGCTGTATTAACGACTACCTCTTTAACAAGACAGGTAATGTACTATCAACGTACCGTTGAGACGCGTTCGCGTAACCATTGTTGCCGTGGAAACGCAGTAAGATTGTGTTTGTAGTCTTGCCTTAGTTATTCAGCAGGCAAATCGCGTCTTTCCTCTGTCACATTTTATAGTTATGTATTGCCTGTCTGGCTGTGCCATACTGTATATTGCCACATTATCTCATAAACGGCATTGTTTTCGGGAAAAAAAAAATATTGAACATAAAACGTGTGTTTTGATTTTCTCTACAACTTTTGGCTGAAACATCTCATTCTAAGAATAATTAAACGAAATATTACAAATCTACGTTGGTTTGCATGTGAAGTACCTTTGTTCTTGCCATATTTCAGTGAAGCGTGAATTTTCAAGGCATATATTCGAAAAAGAAAATTCCTCGAGTTTCAAATTTCATGGAAATTCGTCCAGAGGAAGCCACGTTGCTCCACGCGCACAATCGGAGTGACAGATGGACGAATAGACAGCCATGACAAAGCTAACAGTCGCTTTCATCAATTTTGCAAACGCGCCAACAAATGGCTTCAGTATTTTCAGAGACGCAGAACTCATATGCTTATTCTCGATTGTTTTGTGTGTTACTTTTCAATGCTGTGCGCGAAAATGCTGGCCGACGTGGTGTGTGTCCGCATAGACGCATGTCCGTCAGCCTTTGGGTCCTATTCTGTTCAATCCATTGGAGACATTTTAGCCTCAGGAGAAGGTTATTCATTTATTGTTTGAACTTATGGAATTCCCTGCTTACCGTCATTAAACTTTGGAGTCGCCAAGGTCCTAACCATACTGAATTGTCTGTATCTGATCAAATCATTTCATGTACAGTAAGTTCCGTCCGTCATGTTAGGACGTAGAGTAGGAAGAAGTAGCAGACCTGTCTTCTCACTTCAGAGGGAACTGCCATGTCACTTCTGAGAAAAGGAGATTAAAAACATAAAGAGAAAATGCTGCAGAACAGAAGTGGAAAGTGTACTGAAATTGGGCGACCTCATTCTAATGTCGACGAAAGTTAAAGATAAGTTATATTGTGGATTTCCTACGGGTTGTTTTTTAGAGTAAAGTGGAGTCAATCTGCAAGCAGGAGTTGATGGATTAAGTTAAAAAGAATTGTGGAAAGTTGTCCTACGAGTTAAATGTTGAGACCAAGGCCGCAGATGGTTTATTTGTAGAAAATGTAAAATACACGTCGTCATACACCAGATTAAATCGGTCTTCACGTTTAATTGTCTTCGGGGTTTGAAGTGGGGCAAATACAACACTCTATTCTGAGCCGCGTGTAAACATATTCATATTTCCACAGGATGCAGGTGCGTAGCTTCATGTTGTCAGTCGCTATGCTGCACCCAGTGGGGTTCTAGTGCAAGGTACTTAGTTTTGCCCTAGTTCATTTAACGACGCTTTCTGAACTGCGTGGGTTATATAAAATCGAGTGAAAGGGAAGTCCTAAGGAATGAAACGGTAAGAAAGTGTCAGGAAATTGCCATGTCCCATTTTTAAGAATATTTCCCATTTTCCGGGTAGGTAGTTTAGTGTATTGGATCATGATACATCAAGAATTTTACCGCATGGAGATATGGGTTAATAAATTACCGCGTGGGACCTACGGACTGCGTAGAATTTTGCTTATCCAACACACAGCGTGGAGCGTTTCAAAATGTTGCGCAGACAGCTATTGCCCTATTTTCACACGTTACGTGGTGTAAAGCTTCGTATAGCTTTAATTTTTGGATCTTGTGAATTTCACTGGGATAGGATCACTTCACTATAGGTAAAATTTCTTTCTGTCGAGAGCTGTTATGTTGTGTTTGACAACTAATGTCACTGTTTCATTTTCGCACAGCTTTATATTGTGTGCTCAGTGGAATATTTATTGTGTCGCCACGTGTTTCGACAAACTGTTTTGCTGTCGTTAGGCGAAGATGTAATTTACAATTTTTGTGTGAAACTTCTCCTGATGGTGGCAGAATATTTCGCCGAATCATGTTGTGTGACTGAACACACAAATCGAAGTTGCGTTGACTGTGTTGATAGAACATTAGCAATAATAAATTTTTCCTCCCAAACTCCTGTGGGATGTGTGAGTGCGATAAAAAGTATCCAGATATTTATGTGGAACTGTAGTGAAGTATAACCTGCGTCTGGACAGAGAAGGTATGGACGTTACTGGAGACTCATGTTTAGTGTAATTTCGATTATGTGGCCCCCGTGATAACCTCTCCTCGTTCAATTATATGTGAAACGGACATCTGTGCATTTTAAATTTCAGCACGTTGCGGGCTTGCAAAACTTTAGCTGTTTCAACTGTACATTATTGACTGTTAAATGTGGTGCTCGTGGAGCAGCAGAGTCGTGATAATGATAGTGATAGTGATAGTGATAGTGATAGTGATCGTAGTGTTCGCTACGTTGAAGGAATAACGTAACTCGAAACATACGTAAATTATAATACGTACGTGATAAATCGGTGAATCCCGTCACTATATCCTACATTGAATCCTCCTTATCCTGCGTACACCTTTTATCCCCAGTAGTTGCTATATGTAGCACATGCTCTAACGTTCGGGAACTCTGCATTTTGCCAGCTGAGTGTATTTTTATGTTTCGTGTGATTCTTAGAGTGAATATCATTTATTGTCTTAAACAGTAATCGCCAGTTCTTTGTACCGGAAATGCCTTGTTGTTCGGCGAGGTATTAACTGCATCCTTAAATCTCTTTAGATCAGGTACAAAGTTCATGCAGTTAATTTGGCTGCATTCTGACGTAACAATGCGCTGCAACCCTGTAAATAATGTCTTCATTGTACTGTAGTATTTGAATTGCACACTCCTTTGTGCTAGATGCATCTTTGGCCCAATAAGATGTACAGCTCCTTGAAGGGGGTGGGTGGGTGTGATCAAACCCTCGCACAGCGTCCGTTTTACTTGGATAATGACGGCTTTCAAGTACATGACCTTTGTGTTCAACTCAGGTGCGTAGGTGGCACATGTGGAGGGTATGTAAAGCGTGTGGGCCCATATGTGCAGGGGGCCCACGACCCCATCGGAGCAAATTTTACCCTAACGGAACTGCACCCTATATTCGAGCGAATTCTAACGTATTCGCAAGAACGTAAAGAAGAAACAAGATTTAAATGCACAGCGTTATTTGGGAACCAAGTCTATTTAGGGCTTTGACAGTTTTATAAAGAGTGGCCATGTGCCTCATGGATACGACACGGCCAATTAGTAAGCTTCACAAGGAGCAAAAGAATTCAAGTTATGCAACTTGTTGGACTCATCAAGAACCTAACCTCGATGGAACTGTCAAGCATCGAACGACAGTCGCCAGACTCAGTTTACCGCGAGTCTGAGGAAATTTATAATGTCGCATTTTGTAACTGTGTACCATCTTCAAACATAATTGTCAATTTACTCGGCCATCCTCTGTCCATATGTCAACACCAGAAAGCAGGGCAGAATCACTATGTGAAATAAGAACTCAGTATTATGTTAACGAAGTAGTTGGGCGAAGATTTAGCTCGTGTATTGCTTGCTCGATTTCTGTTCAGAATCTTTTTCATCTTGCCGTCTCTTACGTTTTGAAGAAGACTGCCTCGATGTTAACGAAATTTAAGGGCCGAAAGTAATTGGTGTTTTACACAAATAGCAAGAACTATTGGTGTTTCTGTGACACATTCAGTATGTAGTTCGGAAATTAATTGGAATTCTGTAGCGTGGGACGATAATGATCTTTAAAAAGTAGGAAATATTCGCCGAGCCTAACACTCCTGGCGCCTTCGTCCTGTCATTATCCTTAGGTTTTAAATTAATGACTATTTTCAAAGAAGAACACTGCATATACGAGCATTTTAAATATTCCTTAGCACGTTTTCAAAACTCACACGTCTTAGTAGCAGATTTACAATCGATAGTGATCGATATCCTGTAAACGAAGAGGAATCGTATTTCGTGTCCCTCTGAAGGGGCGTGGTTTTACGGTCATGCGCGTTTGCTGTGTTTTGTTAACATTCTCGGCCTCAGCTCGAACTTCACAGAGAACACAGTCTTTCCCAATTATAAGGACCGGTCACAGCTCGATGATTTTGTAATCGAACGTGCACTTCATGTGACGTTTCCGTTATTTTTGTACGATTTTAATCGAAATTGGAACACGTGGAAAAATTTTTAATGAACATCCCGAGTGTAATATTGCACGAAAATTCGTCGGCGGGAGTTGAACTGTTCCATACGGACAGAAGGACGTGCGGACGGGCAGAAGCGAGAAGGCTGATAGTGGCTTTTCGCAGCTGCTTTGCGAACGCGCCAAAAGGGCAACTTGTTAGTGAGGCGTCTGCATCTGTTTATTATCAACAGTCTCTCCCAGCTACAATTCCGCACGTTCGAGTACGTGGTGTGCGCAAGCCGTCTAGACTTCTGACACGCCTGTTTGTCGTGCAGTATTTAATAAGAATTGGGGAGAGGGATTGCCACGGGGCAGGCAATTTTGAACACAGACGATTATAATTTTGGCAGCATATTTATGAAGGTATGCATTGACCTACAGGGACTCCTTGCGAAATTCTAGTTTCGTAGCCCATACAGCAGGGAGCGAGGGTTAATGAACTTGCAATCTGGCGCGAACAGTATTTTGCCAGTGTGTCACAATTTCCTACAGACTGAGTTGGTCGGCTTAAATACTTCGCAATCCATTAAACTTTAATAAGCTCAGATAGCAAATTTCCTCACTGTTTGTTTGTTGGTTGGTTTGTTCGTATCTTCCTTTTTTTTTTTTTTTTTTTTTTTTTTTTTTTTTTTTGTTTATTTTTTTTTTTTTTTTCCCCCCCATAACCAAAATATTAAATAAATAAAAAAAAAAAAATTGGAAATTTTCCAAAATTAAAATTTTAAACCAAA